>Ga0116145_1004247_pt1 | contig 11591 bp, 14 predicted proteins | sample AD_JPNHG1_MetaG_FD_89747 | JGI IMG/M metagenome (GOLD analysis project Ga0116145, IMG submission 89747) | Active sludge microbial communities of municipal wastewater-treating anaerobic digesters from Japan - AD_JPNHG1_MetaG | ecosystem: Engineered > Bioreactor > Anaerobic > Digestate | place... | reverse complement strand
GGGGGGAGGGGGCGGAGAAGGAGCCCTATCTCGACTGGCAGACTGAACGCGCCCCCATCCCTTGGCAAACCAGGCGCGCCTTTGCCAACGGCAGGGGGGCGCATTTACATTGTCAATTCACCCATGATTGGATATTGAGATCCATTCTCTTCTTTCCCCTTGTCCGCCCTGCGCCCGCGTGCCATGCTTTCCCCGTGCATCCGGAACAGGTCAAAATATTCAAAGCCATGCCGGCGGCAAAAAAATTGGAACTGGCCGCCACCTTCTATTTCTCGGCCCGGCACCTCAAAACCCAAGCGCTGAAACAGCGCCACCCCGACTGGCCCGAGTCCCGGCTCCGCCGGGAAGTCAACCGGTTGTTCCTCCGTGCAAGCCGCTGATTTCTTTCTGGCATTCACCCAGCCGCTAGAACGAGCGGGCATCCGTTACATGGTGGCCGGATCCGTGGCCAGCATCGTCTACGGCGAACCCCGCTTGACCAACGACGTGGATCTCGTGGTCGTCCTCGACGATTCCCAAATCCGGAACATGCCGGCGCTGTTTCCGATGGACCGGTTCTATTGCCCCCCACCCGAAGTCATCGCCACCGAAGCCCGCCGTCCGAGGCGCGGACATTTCAACGTCATCCACCATGATACGGGCTTGAAAGCCGATCTGTATCCCGCGGGAGACGAACCGCTGCAAGCCTGGGGACTGGCCCATCGCCGTCACGTGGAACTCGGCAACGGCCAGGCCATCTGGATTGCGCCGATCGAATACGTGATCTTGAAAAAACTGGAATATTTCCGCGAAGGTCGATCCGAAAAACACCTGGCGGACATCCGCGGCATGCTGGCCGTATCCGGCGACGAAATCGACGCCTCGTTTTTGGAGCCCCAACTGGCCCAGCTGAGCCTGAAAGCCGAATGGGAATTGGCCCGCCAGAGCTCGGACTGATCGAATTCAAAGAACCCAGGTCCGCTCCGGCGACTACCAGAAGTGGATCGCCGCCCACTACGGCTGAGCCGGCCCCGCCGGTCAGCCCGAGCCCGTCGAGGGATCTCGGCCTCGCCCTGTAGCGGAGCCGTTTCCCGCCCTTTCCCGCTTGCAAAACGCCCTTTCCCGGCCTAGCTTTACCGGCCACGACAACCCCGAAAAACCCATGAGCACCAAGACCTTCCCCCTCACCCGCGAACAGACCGAAGCCCTGACGCAGCGCTTCCCCACCCCCTTCCACCTCTACGACGAAGCCGCCATCCGCGCCAACGCCCGGCGCCTGACGCAGGCCTTTTCCGTCTTCCCGAGCTTCCGCGAGTATTTCGCCGTCAAGGCCACCCCCAATCCTTTCCTCCTCAAGATCCTCGCCGCCGAAGGCTTCGGCGCCGATTGCTCCTCGCTCGCCGAGCTGCGCCTCTGCGAGACCGTCGGCCTGCGCGGCGACCGCGTCATGTTCACTTCCAACGAGACCCCCGACGCCGAATTCCGCGCCGCGCGCGACCTCGGCGCCATCATCAATCTCGACGACGTCACGCACATCGACGCCCTCGTCGCCGCCACCGGCTCGCTGCCCGAGACGCTCTGCTTCCGCTACAACCCCGGCCCGCTCAAGGCCGGCAACGCCATCATCGGCCATCCCGAAGAAGCCAAGTACGGCCTCACCCGCGACCAGCTGTTCGAAGCCTATGCCAAGGCGCGCGACCTCGGCGTCAAGACCTTCGGCCTGCACACCATGGTCGTCTCCAATGAACTCGACGCGCAGTACCACGTCGAAACCGCCCGCATGCTCTTCGAGCTGGTCGTCGAAATCAAGAACCGCCTCGGCGTGCGCATTTCCTTCATCAACACCGGCGGCGGCATCGGCATTCCGTACCGCCCCGAGCAGCAGGCCGTGGACTATGAAGCCATCGCCCGCGGCGCGCGCAAGCTCTACGACGAAATCATCGTGCCCGCCGGCCTCGACCCGCTCGCCTACAACATGGAATGCGGCCGCGCCATCACCGGCCCCTACGGCTGGCTCGTCACTCGCGCCCTGCGCTGGAAGAACACCTACCGTTCCTACGTCGGCGTCGATGCCTCCATGGCCAACCTCATGCGCCCCGGCATGTACGGTGCCTACCACCATATCACCGTCCTCGGCAAGGAAACCGCCCCGGCGACCAAAACCTACGACGTCGTCGGCTCGCTGTGCGAGAACTGCGACAAGTTCGCCATCCAGCGCCAACTGCCCGAAATCGCCATGGGCGACCTGCTCGTCATCCACGACGCCGGCGCCCACGGCCACGCCATGGGCTACAACTACAACGGCAAGACCCGCTCCGCCGAGCTGCTCCTGCGGCCCGACGGCTCCGTCGTCCAGATCCGCCGCGCCGAAACCCTCGACGACCTTTTCGCGACGCTGGACATGAAAGGCGTCGCCGATTTCAAGTAGGCGAGCCGCGTCCATCCATATTGCGGCCCCTGGCCGAAATATGCTATAAGCGTTGCATGAATCGAGACGCCGTCAGAACCTTGCGGCGGACGGATCTGACCGTCCGGAACGACTATGTTCCCGGCACTCCCAAAAGCCGGTTGGCCATGGTCTGGCCTTTGACGCGCGAAGTCGCCTCCCTGAGCAAGCACCACCATGCTGAACGAAGACTACAAAGAGATGTTGCAGTGCTTGTCCGCCGAGGACGTTAAGTTCCTGCTGGTCGGTGCCTACGCCATGGCCGCCCATGGCTATCCCCGGGCAACCATGGACATCGATCTCTGGGTCATGCCTTCGCCGGACAACGCGGCGGCCGTCCTCCGCGCCTTGCGCAAATTCGGCGCCCCTCTGCAGGGGCTGTCGCTGTCCGACCTGCAAAAAGACGACACCGTTTTCCAGATCGGCGTCGCCCCCCGGCGCATCGACATTCTCACGGGCGCATCGGGACTGCGTTTCGACGAGGCCTTCCGGCATTCATCCCCCATCGAAATCGAGGGCCTTCAAATCCGCATTCCGTCGGTCGCCGACCTCATCCGCAACAAACGCGCATCGGGTCGAACCAAGGATCTGGCGGACGCGGAAGCGCTGGAGGCTTTGCGGGATGCCGGCGATTCGTCCGAATCGCCTCGCTAGCTTCGCGCGCGGCCATGGGCGTCACCCTCCATTATCGCGGCACCCTCGATCATCCCGACCGCCTCCCCGACCTCTGCGACGAACTCGCCGACGTCGCCCAGGCCATGGGCTGGTCCGCGGTCCGCATCGACGACGACTACGACGATCCGCTCGACGCGCGCCTGAACCACGATTCCAGCGGCGCCCGCATCGACGGCAACGTCGGCTTGAAAGGCGTCGTTCTCACGCCGGACGACGGCAGCGAATCGCTGTGGTTCTGTTTCGATCGCGAAGGCCAGCTCCGTTCCCTGCTCGGCCAGGTCCTGATTCTCGACGGCACCCTCAAGCCCGAAGAATCCTGGGCCTTCACCAAAACCCAGTTTTCCTCCCCCGAGCGGCACGTCTGGATCGTCGGCCTGTTGCGCTACGTCCAGAAGCACTACGTTTCCAACCTGGAAGTCCGCGACGAAGGGGGCTATTGGGACACCGGCGACCTCGCCGAACTCCGCCGGCGCATGGATCTCATCAACGGCATGATCGCCGACATGACGACCGCTTTGTCCTCGCCCCGATTCGCCGCCTTGGCCGGCCAGTCGGACGAGGACGTCGTCGCCGCCATCGAAAAACTCGCCCAAGATCTGCATAAGCCCCCTGCCGACGCGAATCCGCCCGACCAACCGGATCGGCGGTAGGGCGGGTTGGCTCAACCCGCCGGGCTGTTTCCTTGTTTCTCTTTCCGCCTCGGCGTATGCTCCGGCCATGAACCGTCTGCACGGCTCCGTGTTGGCTTTTGTTTTGTTCGCCTCCTCCGCCTTGGCCCAAGACCTAGGCTCGCTCCCGCAGCTCGACGGCACCACCTTCCGCGTCTGGGCCCCGTTCGCCGAATCCGCGGCCGTCGCCGGCGAATTCAACGAGTGGCAGGCCGCGCCCATGGCCCGCGACGAATCCAACGGCACCTGGTCGCTCAACGTCCCCGGCGCCCACCCCGGCCAGCGCTACAAGTACGTCTTCAACGGCTATATTTGGAAACGCGATCCGCGCGCCCGCCAGGTCACCCACTCCAACGGCGATTCCGTCGTCTACGATCCGAACGCCTTCGATTGGGGCGACGACCGCGCGCCCGACATCGCCCGCAACGATCTCGTGATCTACCAGCTCCACGTCGGCACCTTTGCCGGCAAGAACCCGCCCGCCACGTTCGACGACGCCATCCCGCGCCTCGATTACCTCCGCGATCTCGGCTTCACCGCCATCCAGCTCATGCCCGTCAACGAATTCCCCGGCGGCCGCAGCTGGGGCTATAATCCGTCCGATCCCTTCGCCATCGAGACCGACTACGGCGGCCCCGACGCCCTCAAACGCTTCGTCCGCGCCGCCCACGCCCGCGGCCTCGCCGTCTTCGCCGACGTCGTCCACAACCACTACGGCCCGACCGATCTCGATTTGTGGCAGTTCGACGGCTGGTCCGAAAACGGCCTCGGCGGCATCTATTTCTACAACGACGGCCGCGCCTACACGCCGTGGGGCTCCACCCGGCCCGATCTCGGCCGGCCCGAAGTCCGCGCCTTCATCCGCGACCAGATTTTCATGCTGGCCGACGAATACCGCATCGACGGCTTCCGCTGGGATTCCGTCTATCACCTCATCCACACCGACCAGGGCCGCAACGACCAAGGCGTCGATTTCCTCCGCGAAATCAACGCCGAGCTCGCCGCCGAACGGCCGCGCCTGCTGCGCATCGCCGAAGACCACGCCTTCGAAGCCGACATGGGCTTCGACGTCCAGTGGGACGTCGGCCACCGCTGGGCGCTCTACAACCAGCTCGCCACCGCCCACGATCCGGAGCGCGACCTGCGCGTCGTCGCCGGCACCCTCTTCGACTGGCCCGGCTTCCAGCGCATCGTCTTCACCGAAGCCCACGACTACGTCGGCGCGCTCAACGACAACCGCAGCCGCGTCCCGACCATGATCCATCCCGAAGATCCTGAAAGCATCTGGGCCCGCAAGCGCGCCCTCCTCGGCGCCAGCCTCGTGCTCGCCACGCCCGGCATCCCCATGATCTTCCAGGGCCAGGAAATGTTCGAAACCCAGGCCTTCCACGACGACGTCCCCCTGCGCTGGGACCGCACGAATTCCCACGCCGGCATCGTCCGCGCCTATGCCGATTTGATCCGACTGCGCCGCAACCGCGACGGCGCCACCCCCGGCCTGATGGGCGCCGGCGTCCACGTCCACCATCTCGACCACGACAACAAGATCGTCGCCTTCGTCCGCTGGGACCAAGGCGGCCAAACCGACGACGTCGTCTGCGTCGCCAATTTCTCCGACGTCGATTTCGACCGCAACGACTACGAAATCGAATTTCCCTCCGCCGGCACGTGGTACCGCCACTTCAACGGCGATGCCGCCCGCTACGCCCCCGACTTCCGCGACGTCGGCGCCGACCGCGTCGAAGCCGCCGGCGAGCCCCCCAAGGCCACCGTCGCCCTGGGCCGCTATTCCCTCCAGATCTTCTCGAAAAATCCCCCCGCCTTCCCCGCGCCGTACTGAGCTCCCCTCCTAATCCTGATCATAATCCTAATTCGTGATCTTAAACGTAATCCCCATCGCAATCCCGCTCTCATGAATCTTGAACTGAAATTCGACTGCTCCAACGTGGATTGGGCGTTCGTGTCCGACACGCTCCGGCGCGTGGGCATGGCGACGCGGCCGCCGGAGCTGCTGCAAAAGGCGTTCGCGGCCAGCGCGGTCGTCGTCTTCGCCTACGCCGACGGTCGGCCCGTCGGGTTCGGCCGGGCGATCTCGGACGGCGCCTACCAGGCCGCCGTATATGAAATGGCCGTCGTGCCGGAATTCCAGAAACAAGGCATCGGCGCCCAAATCATGCGCGCCATCCTGGAGCGGTTGCCCGGCTGCAACGTGATTCTCTACGCCTCGCCCGGCAAGGAGGACTTCTACCGCAAGCTCGGCCTGCGCCGGATGAAAACCGGCATGGCCCGCTTCCAAAATCCCGACGCCATGACGCAAAAGGGCTTCACGGAATAGGCCCATGTCGGCCGCTTCGTTCCATGCTCAACCGGCACCGCAGGGCACCCGTCCTGAGAACGCCGCAATCTCGGGTCGGTTTGCGCCGAAGCAAGTGCCCCTCTGGGGCGGATTCAGCAAGGTTTACCTTTCCGAATGCCACGTGCAGCTGTCCACCGGCGAAAACATGGTGCTCGGTTATCGGGGACACGGTCGGAAACGAATCTATTTTGCCTTGGATGCAAACGGCGAAATCCTCGCTCGTTCGCACCCCGTCCATGCGGCCGGCTGGCGCTCGTTCGTAAATTCCAGCCTTTGGTTTGCGGATGCGGCCGGCACGCCAATCATGGAATTTTCAGGCCGGATTTTCCCCACCGCCCTGCGTTTCGGCGATGTGCCCGTCCCTTGCCGCACTTTCATCCGCAAGTGGTTCCGCTCGATCCTGGAAAGCGAGTACTTCGAGTTCGAACAAAAAGGTCTCTGGCAGGTCCGTTTCGTCGTCAAGCAACCCCGCTACCTGCTGCCGGCGCTGTGCTTCGGATATCTCGTCTACGTTTTCCAGAACGAAAGCTGAAACGCGATTTTCCGCCTGACGCCGGCGCCCGTTTGGGCTAGGCTCCGGACAACCACCGGAGACTGCGCCATGAACGTCCTCGCCATCGTCGGCAGCTACCGCAAAGGACATGCCATCGACACCCTCGTGGACCGCGTGCTCGACGGCGTCCGCCAAAACCATCCCGACGCCGTCGTCGACAAGATTCACCTGGCCGACCGGCACATCGAATACTGCCGGAATTGCATGGCGTGCAAACGGGACGACCCCGCCAAGCCCATCGCCGCCTGCATCCTCCACGACGACATGGAAGAACTCCTGGCCAAGCTCGTCGCGGCCGACGCGCTCGTCGTCGGCACGCCCGTCAATATCGGCACGGTCACCGCCGTCCTGAAAACGTTCCTCGAGCGCGCCTGCTGGACGCTCGCCAAGCCTGGCCACCGCCCCATCGCAGGCTGCCCCGTGCCGCGCACCGCCAAGCCCCGCCGCGCCGTCCTGGTGATTTCCGCCGGCACCGTTCCGCCCTGGCTGCGCTGGTTCTGCGACGACGCGACCAAGCTCCTCAAATCCTGGTGCGACTCCTGCCTCGGCGCCCAGGTCGTCGGCTCGCTCTACGCCGGCGCCGTCCTGACCCGCGGCGTCGAACCCTACGCCGCCAAGGCCCGCGCCCTCGGCCGCAAGCTCTAGCGGCCGCGCGTTCCGCGATTTGCCATTTCCCCGTTCTGCGGTAGAATAGGCGGACAAACAGGAGCCCACATGAACATCGTTCGGTTGATCTACGCGAGCCGCCTGAAAAAGAAACTGGACCACGCCGCCGTCGAGAAAATCGCGGACGTTTCCCGCCGCAACAATCGCAAACTGGGCGTCACCGGCGCGCTGTGCTCTTCCCCGCGCGGCTTTTTGCAGATTCTCGAAGGCCCGCCCGAGGCCGTCAACGAGCTCTACAACCGCATCGTGCGCGATCCCCGCCACGCCGACGTTACCTTGCTCGAATACGTGAAGGTCCCCTTCCGCGAATTCGAGAACTGGTCCATGGCCTACGTCCGCACCGACGAAATCGCCCAGGCGCTGCTGCACAAGTACAGCACGCACCGCGTCTTCGATCCCTTCACCATGGGCCCCATGCAGGCGCGGGTGTTCCTCCTGGCCATTACCGAGCTGCGCGCGCACTACCTCGCCAAGCAGCACGCTGGACGCGGCTAACAAGTCAACTCGTCTTCCCGCCCATGCCGTTCACCGCCCCGAACTGGCCGCGCCTGCCGCGGCCCATCCGGAACCGCCCGAAACGCCAGGACCGCCTGCGCGCGTTCGGCGTGCAGTTCTTCTTCGGCGCGATCCTGGGCTCCGTCCTCGGCCTGGCGTTCTGGGCCATCTTCTTTTCCGCCGACAAGTCGGCCGCCGTCTGCCTCCGGTGCCTCGGCGGCGGCGCGCTGCTGGGCGGCCTCGCCGCCGGCATTGCCAAGGACGAATTCTGGCGCGATCTCCGGTAGGAACGGAGCGCCCGGCCAAGCCATGAAAGCCCTCGTCACCGGCATGCGCGGCACGGTGGCGCCCGTCCTCGCGCAGGCGCTGCGGGCCGGCGGTGGCACCGTGACGCCGTGGGACCGGACCCTCCACCCCATCGATTCTCCCGCCGCCGTGCGCGACTTCATCCACGGTGAACAACCCGCCCTGTTCTGCCATCTGGCCATGGGCAGCCCCGACTGGGCCGGCTGGGCCGCGGAGGCTTGCGCGGAGAACGGCATCCCGTTCCTCTACGTCAGCTCCGTCTCCGTCTATGCCGCGGCGCAGACCGGTCCGTTCACCGTCCGCGACGTGCCGGTCCCCGACGACGACTATGGCCGCTACAAGCTCGAATGCGAGCGCCGCGTGCTCGCCGCGCATCCCCGCGCGCACGTCGTGCGCATCGGCTGGCAGATCGGCGACCCGCCCGGCGGCAACCAGATGGTCGACCATCTCGACCGCACGCACCGCGCGCACGGACGCATCGACGCCAGCACGCGCTGGTTTCCCGGCTGCTCGTTCCTGGCCGACACCGCCGATAGCCTGGTGAGCATCCTGCGGCTTCCGCCCGGCCTCTATCATCTCGACGGCAATCCCGGCCTGAATTTCTTCGAAATCGCCGCCGGCCTCAATCGCCTGCTGGGGATGCCGTGGACCGTGGTGTCCGTCGCCGGCCTCGTCCAAAACCGCCGCATGCTCGATCCCCGCGTTTCCGTGGCGCCGATTTCCCGCCGCTTCCCCGATCCGCGGAGTTGAATTCGCCCGCCGGCGCCGCGCTGCCGCAACCGACGCTTGCGCCGGCTTGCGGATCGCCGTATAACCCTATGCGGAAAGCGCGAGGTCACCGATGTCGCAAAAAAACGTCCGCTGGCTCCTGGGTGAATTGCCGACGCTGCTGGAAAACGGGGTGATCGACGGCGCCGCCGCCGAGCGCCTGCGCCGCCACTACGAATCGGCCGCCGGCCCGAGCCGCAACTGGGCGCTGACGATCTTCGGCATTCTCGGCGGCACCCTCGTCGGCCTCGGCGTCATCCTGCTCCTGGCCCACAACTGGGCCGATCTCTCCCGCGCCGCGCGCACCGCGCTGGCCTTCGCGCCGCTGGTCGCCGCGCAGCTGCTGGCGTTGTGGATTTTCCGCGCCGGCAAGAAGTCCGCCGCCTGGCGCGAAGGCCTCGGCCTGTTCTGGACGCTCGCCGTCGGCGCGGCCATCGCGCTGGTCGCGCAGACCTACCATATCCCCGGCGACGCCGGCCGCTTCGCGCTGACCTGGATGCTGTTGACCCTGCCGATCGTCTACCTGCTGAACGCCACCGGCCCCGCGCTGGTCTACCTGGCCGGCATGACGTTCTGGGCCATCGACGCCCAAAACAACGCCGGCCAGGCCCTGCCGTTCTGGCCGCTGGCCGCGCTGATCCTGCCCCACGTCGTTTCCGCGGCGCGCGGCAATCCCTACGCCGCCCGCCCGGCGCTGCTGTTCTGGGGAATCGCCTTCGCCCTGTGCGTCGCCGTCGGCGTCACGCTGGAAAAAATCCTGCCGGGGCTCTGGATCATCGTCTACGGCGCGCTCTTCGCGGTCCTCTACCTGGCCGGCGCGTTCTGGTTCGGCGAGGCGCCGTCGGCGTGGCAAAAGCCGTTCCAGACCTTCGGCGAGATCGGCGGGGTCGTCCTGGCCTTCCTGCTCACCTACGACTGGCCGTGGAAAGAAATCGGCTGGCGCTACTGGCGCCACGGCGCGGCCTACCACGGCTTCGCCGCCCTCCTGGACTATTCCCTCGCCGCGCTCCTGCCGGCGGCGGCCATCGTTTTGCTGGTCAGCAGCGTGCGGCGCGGCAAAGCCCACGCGCTGTTCATCGGCGCGCTGCCGATCCTGGCGGTCCTCGGTTTCGCGCTGGTGGCGCAGACCGGCGAGGAAGCCGCCGCCCTGGCGCTCTTCAACCTCTATGTCTTCGCCGTGGGCCTCGGCCTGCTGGTGCAGGGGTTCCGCGCGCGGCGGGCCAGCACCGTCAACGCGGGCCTGCTCGTCGTCTTCGCCCTGATTCTGTTGCGCTTCTTCGACGAGGATCTCGGCTTCGTCTTCCGCGGCGTGGTGTTCGTCCTGCTCGGCCTCGCTTTCCTCGCCGTCAATCTCGTCCTCGCCCGGAAGAAAGGAGCGGCGCAATGAAAACCCGCCTGTTGCTCGCGCTCTTTGGCTTGGCCATCTTCGCCCAGCTCGCCGTGCCGGCTTCCATGATCCTCAAGCGCGAGCGCGTGCTCGCCCACGGCCAGGCCTTCAAGTTCCGCACCGCCCCCGTCGATCCCTACGACGCCTTCCGCGGCCGCTACGTCGCGCTCGGGTTCGACCAGCGCTCCGTCGCGGCGCCGCCCGGCCACGACTTCGCGCGCGGACAAACCGTCCACGTCCGGCTCGAAGAAGACGCCGACGGCTTCGCGACGTTCGCGGAAATCCTCCGCGAGCAGCCCGACGCGGCGCCTTATCTGACCACCAAGATCCAATACGTCGGCGGCGACCTGGTCCATCTCCGCCTGCCCTTCGACCGGTTCTACATGGACGAAGACGCCGCGCCGGCGGCGGAACAAGCCTATTGGAAATACAGCGCGCGCAGCAACCGGAACGCCTACGTCCAGGTCCGCATCGAAAAAGGCTTCGCCGTGCTGGAAGACCTCTACGTCGATGGCCAGCCGATCCGGGACTATCTTGCCGCCCATCCTCAAGCTGGCGCGCGCTGACGGCCGCCCCCCCCGCCCCGCAATCGCGCTTGTCCCGCCCCGATCCGGGGTCTATGATGGCCGCGTTTTCCGGAGAAATGCCATGAACGTCATCCAGACCGACCAAGCCCCCGCCGCCATCGGCCCTTATTCCCAAGCCGTTTCGAAAAACGGACTGCTTTTCGTTTCCGGCCAGCTCGGCCTCGATCCCGCCACCGGCGCGCTGGTCGAAGGCGTCGAAGCCCAGACCCGCCGCGCGCTGCAGAATCTCGTCGCCATCCTCGCCGCCGCCGGCCTCGGGCCGAAAAACGTCCTCAAGGCCACGATCTACGTCGCGAACATGGACGACTTCGCCCTCGTGAACAAACTCTACGCCGAAACCTTCGCGCCGCCGTTCCCGGCCCGCGAAGTCGTCCAGGCCGCGCGCCTGCCCAAGAACGGGCTCGTCGAAATCTCCGCCATCGCCGCGCCATGATCATCATCGAACCCCATATCCACATGCTGTCGCGGACGACGGACGACTACACCGCGATGTACCATGCCGGCATCCGCTGCGTCGTCGAACCGTCTTTCTGGCAGGGCTCCAACCGCCGCTTCGCCGGAACGTTCTTCGACTACTTCCGGCTCTCGCTCGAATTCGAGCACACCCGCGCCCTCCGCTACGGCATCGACCACTACTCCTGCATTTCCGTCAATCCCAAGGAAGCGGAGGATCTCGCCCTCGCCCGCGAAACCCTCGCCGGCATC
>Ga0116145_1004238_pt1 | contig 11620 bp, 10 predicted proteins | sample AD_JPNHG1_MetaG_FD_89747 | JGI IMG/M metagenome (GOLD analysis project Ga0116145, IMG submission 89747) | Active sludge microbial communities of municipal wastewater-treating anaerobic digesters from Japan - AD_JPNHG1_MetaG | ecosystem: Engineered > Bioreactor > Anaerobic > Digestate | place... | reverse complement strand
TGTCTTCTGTTTCATCAAATATTCCATAATCCTTATGAATTATCTCAAAATTCTTTATAACACAAAATGCCCAACCTGCTTTTTGATTGTTTTTATTATATGATCCATCAATATATATTTTTAATAAATTTGAACTTTTATTTTTATTAATTCTTTTGTTTTTATCATTTTTTATAGTGTTTTCATTTGTTTTAACTAGCTTATTTTTCTTTTCATTTTTAACATTGCTTATTTCTAGATTTTTTTCCCAAAATTTTTCTTCTGCAATTTTAAAAGATTCTATTAAAACAGGATCAAACGATGTACTTTTGGAAATAATAAGTCTAAAACTATTTGAAGTTGGTTTAATATAAACTTTTATTTGAACAGGAGTAAAATCATTTAAATCCTTTTTTTCCATTTGACAAATAAAATGATAATCATGAAAAACAGCGTTAGAAATAAAGATTTTTTTTTCTTCTAATATTGTCTTAAAAAGAGTAAAAAATTTTTGCAGTTTATCTTCTTCTTGTTTCATAATAGCTAAATTATAATATATGATTTATTAAATCTATTTTAAAAATACTATTAAAAGGTTTTTTTTAGTATAATTCAAGTAAAATTTAACAAATTAGCGATATATTGCAAATTTTTTAATTAAAAATATAATTCTTCTTGGATAATACTAATTTTTGATATTAATTTTTTTTTGCTAAAAGGTTTAAATAAATGAAAAAAATTATTTTTGCTTCTCATGACGCAGGAGGAGGTCATAGAGCCCCTGCAGAAGCGATTCAAAAAGCCTTAAATGAATTATTTCCAGGAAAATATGACGCTGTTGTACTAGATTTTATTGAAGCTGTTGGTTGTAAGAATCTGGCTGAAAAATCCAAAAAAGCCTGGGATAAAATGCTTGCAATGCCTATTATAAACAAAATAGGAATAATATTACTTGAGATCTTACCTTTTGTTATAAAAATATATTATAATATTTACCTAAAACCATTTTTTCCTTTATTGGAAAAATACTTAAATGAAAATAAAGTAGATTGTATCTTTTCAACTCATTTTTTTAACTCTTATGCACTTACTAAACTAAATAAAAAAAAGAAAATTAATTTTCCAGTTTTTCAATTTATTGCTGAGATTTATGATGTTTCGGTAATCTGGTATTTTGGTAATACCTTTCCATATGTAGTATGCTCTGAAAAAGCAAAGAAATTACTTTTAAAAAGAAAAACAAAAGAAGAATTAATACATGTCTTCCCATATCCAATTAAGCCTCATTTTACAGAAATAAATAGAAGTAGAAATGAAATAAAAAAATCTATTGGAATAAATAATTTACTCCCTACTTTACTTATATCTTTTGGAGCACAAGGGATTGGAAATATTGAAAAATTCATAGATATTTTAATCAATAATAAACTCAATATGAATATTATTGTAGTCACCGGTAAAAATAAAAAATTATATAGAAAACTTATAAGAGAATATAGAGCTAATAGAAATGGTTTTCCAAATATTTATATTCTGGGTTTTGTAACAAATATGAATGAGATAATTTATGCATCAGATTTTTGTTTTATTAAACCAGGACCCGCAACTACAATGGAATGTTTAAGTTTAAAAAGACCGGTAATATTTTATTTATCAGCAACATTTTCAGAATATACAAACGTAAGTTTTGTAGTAAAAAAGAAAGTTGGATTTTATGCAATGGATAATGAATTTCTTTTTTTAAGATATGTAAAAAAATTGTTAGATGAAAATTTCTATAATTCAATATCTAAAAATTTAGAATATTTTTCTGCATCTGATGGTGCATTTAGAATAGCAAAGTTTATTGATAAATACTTAACTGAGCAAAATATAGATAAATAAAATTCTTTTTTTTAACTGTTCAGTAATGCATTTATTAAAATTAATAAACTCGAAAATACAATCGCAACCATACTCATAAGTTTAATAAGAATATTTATTGATGGACCAGCAGTATCTTTAAGTGGATCTCCTACTGTATCTCCAACAACAGCAGCTTTATGCTGAATGGAATTCTTACCACCATGTTTTCCTTTTTCAATAAATTTTTTTGCATTATCCCATGCACCACCAGAATTTGCCATCATAATTGCAAGAACGAAACCAGATGCAGTAGCACCTGCTAATAGAGCAATTACTGAAATTGGTCCAAATATTATACCTGTTAGAATTGGCGCAAGTATTGCAATCATAGCAGGCATTATCATTTCATGTTGAGCACTTTTTGTAGATATTAAGACACATTTTGAATATTCGGGTTTAGCTGTATGATCCATTATTCCTGGAATCTCCTTGAACTGTCTTCTAACCTCTATTACCATCTTTCCAGCAGCCTTTCCTACAGCTTCCATCAATAAAGAACTGAAAAAAAATGGAAGAACTGCACCTATCATAAGTCCTGCTATGGTATAAGGGTTAACAAGACCCGAAATAGATATTGAATCTTTTAAATTTAATAGATAAGCTTCAAGCTTTATATTTAAAGGATTTTTTAAAATAATTTCAATTCCTTCAAAAAGCTTATTTCTAAATTCAGCAATAAGTGCTAAGGCAGTTAATGCGGCAGAACCTATCGCAAAGCCTTTTCCAGTAGCTGCTGTAGTATTCCCAAGTGAATCAAGATTGTCAGTTCTCATCCTAACTCTTGGAGCAAGTTTTGCCATTTGTGCTATTCCGCCTGCATTATCTGCAACTGGTCCATAAGCATCTGTTGCTAAGGTTATACCTAAAGTTGAAAGCATACCAACTGCAGCAAGCCCTATACCATATAGTCCAAGATCCATTGTCTTAAGACCTCCAGCACTTATATATGCTATAACTATAGCTAAAGATATTGTAATTACAGGTATCATTGTCGATCTCATACCAAGACCAAGACCTGAAATCATTATTGTTGCTGTTCCAGTTTCTGAAGATTGAGCTAACTTTTGAGTAGGTTTATATGTGTCCGAAGTATAATATTCAGTAAAAAATCCTATTACAATCCCTGAAAAAAGTCCGACTAACATTGAAAACCATAAATTAATATAAATTTTCCCAAAATAAAAATATATTAAAACACCTGAAAAGATTGCGATACAGATGGTAGCAAAATAAATACCTCTTCTTATTGCATAAAGAAGAGTTTTTGTTGAAGCATTTTCTTTTGCTCTTACAAAAAATGATCCAATAATAGAAAATATTATTCCTAATGATGCTATAAATAAAGGAAGTTGAATTAATTTTATTTTATCAAGATTTATTCCATTTTTATTAGCTGCAAGAGATGCTACAGAACCCAAAGCCATAGTTGCAACTATTGAGCCAACATAGCTTTCATAAAGATCTGCTCCCATCCCTGCGACATCACCAACATTATCACCTACATTGTCAGCTATTACAGCTGGATTTCTAGGATCATCTTCTGGTATTTCAGATTCAACTTTCCCAACAAGATCTGCTCCCACATCTGCTGCTTTTGTAAATATTCCTCCTCCTACTCTTGCAAATAAAGCCATAGTAGAAGCGCCCATTCCAAAAGTTATCATAATAGGAGGTATATCTACATCATTTATATGAAATCCATATTTTAATATTGTAAACCATATAGATAGATCCAAAAGACCAAGTCCAACAACTGTTAAACCCATAACCGAACCAGCAGAAAATGCTATCCTTAGTGCTGAATTCAAACTTTTTTTCGCAGCTTCAGTTGTTTTAGTGTTAGATCTTGTTGCAACTGTCATTCCAATAAAACCAGCAAGTCCCGAGAAAAATCCACCTGTTATAAATGCAAAAGGAACAAATATTGATAGTAATTTAAAAACATAAGATAAAATCGAAAGAATAATAAAAATACCTATAAAGACCAATCCGACTATAAAATATTGTCTTTTTAAGTAAGCTTTTGCTCCATCCTGTATGGCTTTAGAAATTTCTACCATTTCATCTGTTCCAGAATCTTTTCTCTTTAAAAAAAAGATTAAGTATAGAACAAATAAAAGTGCGATAATAGAACCAATCCATGAAGAAAGAAGCATTTTTCTCTCCTTAATTTAATTATTTATTGATAACTTTAAACTTAATATAATTAACTTAAAATAATATTTATAATATATTCATAACCTAATTTAACATTTTTTTATAATAATACAACATTTTTATATTGAATTATTTTTCAACTTAGTTAAAATTTTTATAGAAAATTTTTGTCTTAAAGGAGTATTAATGGAAGCTGAAAGAAACAAATATAATGAGATAATAATCAATAAAGCCATTGAAAATTTCAAGAAAAGAAATTTTGATGCCTATTATTTTTCTAATAAAGAAGAGGCTATCAACTACTTTTTTTCTATAATTAAAAAAGAGCAAAGCATTGGTTATGGAGGATCAAGAACATTAAGTCAACTTCAAATAATCGAAAGACTTAGAAATGAAGGATATAAATTGCTTGATAGAAATAATGAAAACAATACTCAACAGATTAGAGAAGCTATTGAAAGACAGATATTTTCTGCTGATATTTTCATAGCATCAGCCAATGCTGTTTCGCTTGATGGTCATATTGTAAGTATTGACTTATGGGGAAATCGAGTATGTGCAACAAGTTTTGGTCCTAAAGATGTATATCTATTTATTGGCTATAACAAAATAGTCAATGATCTTGAATCTGCTATATTTAGAGTTAAAAATATCGCTGCTCCATTAAATGCTATTAGATTAAACAAGAATACTCCTTGTGTAAAAACTGGTAAATGTATTGACTGTTTTTCTGAAGATAGAATTTGTGCGACTATGACTATATTAAATTGGTGTCATCCAAAAAATAGAATTAAATTATTATTTATAAATGAAGAACTTGGTTTTTAATAAAAAGTAATTCCTATTAATTTTTTTTCATTTTCATCTTCAATTCTAACTATTGTACCTTCAAACTTCAGGTAAGAAGTATCTGAAGCAAGTGCAAAACTGATGAATGAACCAAGTTGAATATCTTTCACTAGATTTTTTTTATCTACATAGCAGGAAGCACCACAGGCAGATATATCTTTTAATATTCCATCAATATTGTATTCCTGTATTGTCAAAATTATCTTATAAGGTAGATTTACCCTTTCATGTCTTCTTCTTTCAGATTCTTTCACAACCTTCTCCTTAATCAAGAAGCATAGAAGCCAGATCTATATAATATTTATTTACCAATTTCCTCTCACTAATTGCTTTAGATATAGGATATGAATATACTTTACCATTTTCACAACCTATCGTAACACCATGAATATCTTTTTCTGAAAGTTTTACAGCTTCAAAAGCAAATCTATCTGCAAGCACTACATCATAGACATCAGGTGTTCCCCCTCTTTGAATATATGATAATATTACTACTTTTGGTTTTTTATATCCTTTTTGAGCTATTAAGTCTGCTATAGCAAAAGTAATGCCTGTTAATTCAACATCGCTATAAATTTCATCATCATCTATTGCTCTATTAATTAGTTTACATTCGACTCCTTCAGCTACGAGAAGAATATTATCTGAATATCCTTTTTCTCTTCTTAATTTAAATTGATTAATCATATCATCTACATCAATAATTCCCATTTCTGGGATATAAAACCCTTCTACTTTAGTTGTTAAAGCTGAAAAAACAGTTAACCACCCCGCTTTTCTTCCCATTGTTTCAATTAATATATCTCTTTCATGAGATTCATTTGTTGTTCTTATTGTTTCGATGGCACTAACTATATTTTTAACAGAAGAATAAAATCCAAGTGAAAAATCATTTCCATTTATATCATTATCGATAGTTTGAGGAATAGTTATTAATGGAATTTCTGAATCTGATAATTTACAAGCAACCCTATGTGTATCAAATGATCCAACAGCAATTATTTGCTCAATAGAAAGTTGTGAAACCCATAGTTTAATTTTTATTATATTTTCTTCATTTTTTAAAGGATTGAATTTTGAATTTTTAAGAATTGAACCGCCTGTAAATGCGATATTTTTCACATCAGATTCTGATAAAAGTGTATATTCCCCATGCACCAAACCTTCCCATCCTCTATATACACCATAGAGGATATGGCCTCTTTTTGCACAGAAATAATATAAACTTCTTATAAATGAATTTATTCCAGGTGAATCACCGCCAGCTGATAATACTGCTATATTCATATAAAAAAATCCAGTAAAATATTTCCTAAATAAGATTATAAAACTTGCTTCAATTATTTCAATATCAATTTTACACTTTTTAAGTTTTAAAAAAACAAGATTTTTATTTTTAATAAAAAATTTATCTTGAAAAAAGCAAATATCTTGTATTACTTAAATAAGAAAGGGGGACTAAATGAATTTTAACGATCTTTTCAACAAAATCAAAGATAGTAATAATAAAATTAGAAAAATTGCAGTCGCTGGAGCTGAAAATGATCATATAATAGAAGCATGCTTGAAAGCTAAAAAGATGAATATAGCTGATTTTATTTTAGTTGGCGACTTAAAAAAGATAAATGAAACACTCAATCAACTAAATATTGAAAAAGATTTTTTTGAAATTATAGATATTCAAAATGATTCTAAAAAAGCTCAAAAATGCTGTGAATTATTTCGAGATAGGCAAGCTGAACTTATTATGAAAGGCTCTGTTAATACTCCTACTCTTTTAAAAGAAGTATTAAAAGATGAATATGGAATTAAAGGAAGTGGTTTTTTATCTCATATTGCATGTATAGAGTTTAAAAATAGACTTCTTGGAATAACGGATGGTGGTTTAAATATTGCTCCAAATTTGGAAGAAAAAATAAAAATTGTGCAAAATTCAATTGATTTTTATAGAAAACTTGGAATAGAAAAACCCAAAGTAGCAATGACCTGTGCCATAGAAACTCCAAATCCAAAGATGCAAGCAACAATCGATGCATCAATTATTGCAAAGATGTCTGATCGAGGTGATATAAAAGGTGGAATAGTGGATGGACCTTTTGGACTTGACAATGCTTTAGATATTGAAGCTGCTAAAATAAAGAAGATCAATTCCCCTGTTGCAGGTTTAGCAGATATAATAGTAGCTCCTGATATTGAAGCTGCCAATATGACTGCTAAAGGCATAATCTATACAAGTAGACCTCAAAATGGTGGACTAATTATTGGATCTACAACTCCGATTATCCTTTTATCCAGGGCTGATGATGCTGATACCAAGTTTAATTCTATTTTACTTGCATTAAGTACTATATAATTTATCGAATAATACCCATCAAAATGTCATAAAGTTCATTTTGCTGAGCCATATATTTAGCTGCAGCCTGATATGCCTTCTGAAATTTTAACATATTCGCAAGTTCTTCATCCATATTTACACCCGAATATGCCATTTTTATATTCTTAAAACTATTTAATGTAAGTTCATGAAATGATGCATTTTGATTTACCTCATTTCCAAAAGAAGCAACATCCATTATCATTGATGCATAAAAATCTGTTAAACTCTGGGAATTCCTGACAAGAAATTTGCTATCAATAAGTTTACTTATCATTTGAGCTATTCTACCGTCGCCCTCTTTAATTTCACTGGCAATTTCTGAAGTTGCAATATTTGTAGGATCATTTTTTATCTCATCACTTAAATCAATCCAAGCAGCGATATTTTTTTCATAGGATAAAACATAAATTTGATCAGTTACAAAAAGAGATTGTATTGAATCTAAATTATTTTCATCGAATGATGAATTGTAAGATAGAACACCCGTAATATTTGATAAAAATTGTCCAGTATCAGATAAACTTTTTATTGAGTATATTCCATCATCTGAATTATTACCTTTAATCTCAAGTTTTCCATTCTGAATATAAAAGGTAAGCCCCGTATTTGCCATATTGACTTTTTTAATTATATCCAAAATACTATCAGATGGACCATATTGAATTTCAATTCCGTTAATATTTAATGTACCAGAGATCATAACCTTTTCATAGGGATCTATATTTTTTGTTCCAACAATCTTATAAATTGTAACTTTATCATTTATACCATCCTGATTTTTATCATATTCACCATTTTTATAAATTGTTAAAGGAAGTTCTTTGAAAAACAAAATTCCACTTTCTCCTTTTGAATTCATTCCTTGTTGATGTATGGCATTTACACTTTCCATTGTTGAAAGAGCAAGTTGATTTAATTTTTCTAAAAAACCTCCTAAAACCTTATCTCTACTGGTTATTAAACCCATTAAACTACCAGAATTAGCAATTACTTTTTCATTTTGAAAATAAATATCATACATACCTTCGGTGCCACTTTCTTTAAGTTCAAAACCATGGTATAGATCATTTTGAACTAAAATTTTTCCATTATAATATAGATAAAATGAATCTGTTTCTTTAAATGTAATAGGGATAAATTTTGAAATTTCATTTACTATCTTATCTCTTTTATCTTTTAAGTCATTTGCCTTTTGACCGGTTGCTTCAATTCTCTTTATCTCACTATTAAGATTTGCCAAATCTTTTAGTAAATTATTTAAATTTCCTATCTGCATTTCAAGATTTGTATTTATTTCTTTTTGCATCTCTTTGACAGAATTAAATAATTCATGAAACCTTGACACCAAAGTCTCTGCTTTCTGCTGGACCAAAATCTTTTTTTCAACACTTGATGGATCTAAAGACAAGGAATTAAATGCATTAAAAAAATCTCTTAAAACCTTATCTAAGGAAATACCTGCGGGTTCCTGGACAATTCCCTCAAGTTGCTTTATGTAATTTTCAAGTGTATTGAAATAGCTAACCATAGAGGTTTCATTATTTATCTTGCCATCTAAAAACATATCTTTAATTCTATCAATAAGAGCGACAACACTTCCCTGTCCGACTTGCCCTGCAGCTTGAGCCATTGTAGAAATACCAGGTATCCAAAGAGGTGGAACTTCCTGTAAGGTTACAGTTTGTCTTGTATAATCGGAATTTTCAGCATTTGTGATATTATTTTGAACTATATATATAGATTGCTGATTATTTTGTATTGCTCTTTTAGCTAACTCTATTCCCATAAATGTCGAAATCATTTTTCCTCCTTGAATCTACTATAACTAGACCAATTTGAATCAAATTTAATTTAAACACTATATCTTACTGTTGAAAAATATGAATCGCAAAGTGAACCTTTTTCATTATATATATTTTCTTTATTCAAACCATCAATCACAATTTTTGAAACAGAATAGGTTGTATCAAGTATTATTTTATTTTTTGAATTTAAATCTGATAATTTTATCAGGATTTTTTTCAAAGCTTCTTTTATTTCTATATATTTTTCTAACTTTTCTGGAAGAAACTTTCTTATAATATTTTCAATACTAATCTGGTCATTTTCAAATTCTTTTTTAAATAATTCGATTATTGACTTTTTTTTATCAATTATGGAACTTATTTCATTTAAAATTAAACTTGAAACTTCATTTTTTTTATTAAACATATCTATTTGATGTTCATAAAGAAGACAACCTTTATCAAACTCGTTGAATAATAATTCATTATAAAGATTAAGCTCTTTCTCTACCAATATAATTAATTCATTAGCCTTTTCTTCCATAAACAACTTCTTTTTTTTTATTTTCGGTATATGAAATAAAAGTTTATTTTTATCGATATTTCATTCTTGTAATTTATATTTATTATGTTTTAATAAAGGAGAAATTTTTTTTTAAAAATAATTTTTGGGGGCATTATGAGACTTCAAAACAAAGTTGCAATAATAACAGGAGCAGCTTCGGGCATTGGAAGAGAAACAGCTATTCTGTTTGCTAAAGAAGGAGCTATCGTCATTGGTACTGATATTCAAAAGGATTTATTGGATTCACTTGAAAAAGAACATCAAAATATTCATGGATATTTATTAAATGTAACTGATAGAAATGCTATTGCAAGTTTTGTAGAAGAAATCAAAAATAAGTTTGGAAAAATCGATATTCTTATTAACAATGCGGGGATTACTTCAGATGCTTTATTGATAAGAATGTCAGAAGAAAGCTGGGATAAAGTTATAAACATTAACTTAAAAGGTGTTTTCAATATGACCCAGGCAATTGTTCAAGTTATGTTAGGTCAAGGAAGTGGTGTTGTGTTAACTACATCTTCAGTTGTCGGAAGATATGGTAATGTTGGGCAAACAAATTATGCAGCAACAAAAGCTGGAGTTATTGGTATGACTTATAGCTGGGCAAAAGAATTTGGGAAAAAAGGTATTCGATTTAATGCTGTTGCACCTGGTTTTATTAAGACTCCAATGACCGAAAAACTTCCACAAAATGTTATCGATATGATGATAGAAAAGACACCATTGAAAAGATTTGGTGAACCTATTGATGTTGCAAACGCTTTCTTATTTTTAGCTTCAGATGAAGCTTCATTTATAACAGGTCAAGTATTAGGTGTCGATGGTGGACTTGTTATATAGTTTTATTAGTAGTTAAATTATAAAAGATAAATTTACTATTTTACTAATGTATATTTGACCATAAAAACTTTTTTTATTATATTTTATATGTATCTTTATATTATTTAATATATTTTGGAATTTTGATATATTATGGAATAATAATATGAAAGTAAATAAGTTTATATTTTTCCTTTTATTTATCTTTTTTATTTCAACTTTTTTATCTGTGCAAAGCAATCAATCAACTAATGTATCTTACAATGATTTATTTATTTTCTTTAATGACCCCCTAAATACCCTTCCAAATCTTGCATTGAAATATAATGCAAATTCATTATTTCAATATTTTAGTTTTAAAGGTGTAAAAGCCTATATTGAATTTCCTTTATCATTAGATGCTGCTTTTAAAACTGCTAAGGAAAAAGATTTAAAATATTTACTTGAAATAAAAAGCAATTTACTTAGTTATTCCAGATCATCGTCGGGTTATTCTGTAAAGTTAGAAGTAATTGTTTCTATATATATTTTAAATGATCCAAATTCAAAATTTAGTAGTATTGATAATGGAATATCCGAAAATGCCTTATCATCTGATATAGCTTTTGCTTATGCTTTTTATGATGGTTCAATTAAAGCCATTAACAAAATTGAAACAGAGTTATTGAATCTATTAAAAAAATAGTTTCTTGACAAATATTTTTACTTTGTTAAATTCCTTTTGTTAAGGCCCATTCGTCTAGTGGTTAGGACACTAGATTTTCAATCTAGCAGCGGGAGTTCGATTCTCCCATGGGCTAATAAAGGCGGCAGAAATGCCGCTTTTTTATTTTTAAATCATTTTTACAATTTTTTAATTTACATTTTTTAATATATATTTCTTATTTTTCACTTTATATTCTAGCTTTTCTTAATTTATATTTTCAAAATTTGCATTCATAAAAATCGTATAAATATTAGAATATATAAAAAAAGCCCTGCCGTGGTTCATGGCAGGGTTTAGGAGGGTGGTTATATCTAACGATATAATCATTATTAATATCGTATTATTATTTTTTTCTTAAGAAATATTTTGATAAAATTTAATAAATTTACAAAGTCGAAGAAGCAAAATAGATATAAGCTGTATGAGCTACCATTCTATCTACCGGTCTTGATTGACCTGTTTTTATTTTCATATTT
>Ga0116145_1004237_pt1 | contig 11621 bp, 9 predicted proteins | sample AD_JPNHG1_MetaG_FD_89747 | JGI IMG/M metagenome (GOLD analysis project Ga0116145, IMG submission 89747) | Active sludge microbial communities of municipal wastewater-treating anaerobic digesters from Japan - AD_JPNHG1_MetaG | ecosystem: Engineered > Bioreactor > Anaerobic > Digestate | place... | reverse complement strand
TTTAGAGCTGTTTATGAGATTTTCAATGTTTATAAAAAACGCTACGACGAGGCCATGGAAATTTTTGATGAACTACTTAAGGCCGATTATGATTTTCAGGTGGATGAAACAATAATAACTGACAGACGCAATGTACCCTTTGCTGCCAACAAAGATGATATGAGGGAAAGATGGCGCAAAAATATAAAGTTGCAACTTTTAAACTACATAAGTGCTGGAAAAGATATAAATGAGGCAAAGCAAAAGCTACAAAAGAAGTATCAGCTTGCCAAAAAACGACTTGAAGAGATTAACAATGACAAGCTCATGGATATTTTTCTAAATTCAGTAACAACAGCTCTTGATCCTCACACAAATTATCTTTCTTATGAAGATAGTCAGGATTTTGATATTTCAATGAAACTCAAACTCGAAGGCATAGGAGTGCGCCTGCGTTCAGAAGACGGTTTTGTTATAGTTGAATCAATAATAACAGGTGGAGCTGCCGATAAACTTCCAGAGGAATTAAAGCTCAAACCCAATGATAAAATTATGGCGGTTGCTCAAGGAAATGGAGATCCTGTTGATGTAATAGATATGGATTTGAAGGATGTGGTCAAACTCATCAGAGGCGAAAAAGGAACAAAGGTAACTCTTACAATACTTAGAGAAAGCGTTAATGGAGATAAGCCCCAGAGATTAAAAGTTCCTATTGTCCGTGAAGAGATAAAACTTGAAGACAGTGAGGTTAAGTATTCAGTTCATAGCATGGATAGAGATGGTCATGATTTTAAAATAGGTTACATAAAACTACCATCTTTTTATAAGGATGACGATTCAGGTAAGAGCTCATCAGGAGACACAAAGGCTGCCATTGAAAATTTAAAAAAAGAACATATTAATCTTATAGTTTTAGATCTCCGCGGAAATCCAGGCGGAAGACTTGATGAAGCAGTAGAGATTGCAGGTCTTTTTATAGATGAAGGTCCTGTTTTACAGGTTATGAATAAAAATAATCCCCCTCGGATATATTATGATAATGATCCAGCGATTTACTACTCTGGTCCACTTGTTGTTCTCATAGACAGATTCAGCGCCAGCGCCTCTGAGATTCTTGCAGGAGCCCTGAAGGATTATAGGCGAGCTTTAATTATCGGAGCAAGCAACACCTTTGGCAAAGGCACTGTGCAATCCTATAGTGAATTAAGAAGAAACATGGGAGCAATAAAAATTACAACCCACATATTCTATCAGCCAGGAGGAACATCCAACCAACTCAATGGAATTGCTCCAGATATTCTCGTGCCAGATATGAGTTCTATATGGGATATAAGCGAAGCTGAAAGCAAATATCCACTTAAGTGGCAAAGAATCGACCCTGCAACTTTTAAAAAATACAATATGCTAAATGAGTCACTGGTTAAAAACCTGAAATCAATTTCTGAAAAACGCACCTCAGCAGGAGAATATGCAGAGCTTAGAAAAAAAATTAAAGAATTCAGTGCAAAGATAAAGAAAAAAGAAATAAGCTTAAGAGAAGAGGCTGATCTTTCCCGTAAAAGAGATAAGGAGATTGAAGAGAGCATAAGGCAGGAACATGACAAAAAAATAGTGGATCTAAAAAAGGATTTATTTCTTAGAGAAGCCTTTAATTTAGGAATAGATTATATAGAGAGAATTCCCAGATAGCTATGATCTATAATAGAGATACATACCTATCTATTTCTATCTGATAGTTTAATCTATCAATTACAAGAGGATCGATACCACTGCGCATCATCTTTATTCTCAGAAATGAAGCTGTCTCCTTGGCAAAGGGGCAGCTTTCATCTATATAGAATATGACAGTTTCTATTCCATAATTTTTGAGAAGTTTATAGAGCAACTCAAATCTCTCCTGAACCTTTCTTATGCAGGGCTGCATTGGCCTGTAGCTATAGGCCTCAAGCAATTCATAAAAAATATATGGCGATTCACTGTTAAGGGAAATATCAAAAAGCCTGGAACCGCTGCAGGTGTCATCCTCAACAGGAGCAATACCTCCCCTTTCAATATAATCAAGGATATCCTCTGGAATATGTCTGGCTCCAAAAATAAGAGCCTTTACCTTAAAATCTTTTTTTGAAGCTTCCTTTTTTTGCAAGATCTCTTCTACTTTTTTAAGAGTTTCAATGGCTCTCTGCGGTGGAAAAATAAGGCTTAAATCCAGGAGGAGTTTAATCTCTGCTTGACTTATAGGGTAGCCTTCATTTTTTAATGCAAATATCTTGCGGACATTTCGCCTGAGTTCTTCATAACTACGGCATAGGCTCTGAAGCTTTTCTATATTAATGGATTTTAGATCAATTTGAAAATTTTTCTGCAGGAATAATAAAAGCTTATTATGAAGTTCCACTGCTGCATCTTCACCAAATCCCCCTGGATAATCAAAGCGCAGGTAGTTTTCAAAAGATCTACTACAGGGATACCTATGATAGGGAGTTATAAGCGCCATAAAATTTTTGTTTATAAAAAGAGAATCCTTAGTGCCATTTAAATATTCTTCTGGAATTTTAAGATAATCAATATCAAAGGCTGCAAATATCTCAGGAGGCAAAAGTGGCGTTACATAGCCCAAAGGTTTTCTATTTTTTTCTTCTACTGTTTTGAGGATATATTCCTCATAATTATTTATCTGGCTATGTAGTAATTCAAATATTTCTGTCATAACAATTGCTCTTTTTGTCTCTAAGATTAATCTTTAATTTAAGAAGACTGAATGAGTTTATAGTGAATCTACAGGGAGTCAAGAGAAAATCTTTAAGACCTTTTACTCATTCATGCCATTTTTGCAGGTAGTTTAAAAAAATGCTAAAATTTGACAAAATCATGCCGATAATCTTAACAGGAGAAATTTTAACTTATGAATTGCAAGCTACGAGAACCAAAGATATGGAAGCTTCCAAAGACTATCGGTTATGATTGTGTTCCAAACTATCTCTCTCTATTGAATAACCATTATATGCCAGAGGAACTCATAGTGGATCTCACAGAAACTGAGGTATTGCATTCATCCTTTGTAGGATTTCTCATATATGCGAAAAATATGATAGAAAAAAACAATGGCTCCATAAAAATAATTTTATCTGACACAAGTCAGAAAATATTCAAAATGCTCAATATATACATTTTTTTTGAACCCAACATTATAACTCTATAAAAGAATAAAATTAACAGAAAATAATTTGACAAAAAATAATAAAAATTTTAAAATTTGTCTAAATACTTAAACTCTTCACATAGGCGGGATATAAATGCTTTTTTCAGATTGTCAAATAGATACTGCCACAGAGATTCTTAAATCAATAGCTCATCCTATCAGATTAAAAATTCTCTGTTTTCTCCTTGAGGGAGAAAAAAACGTAAGCGAAATTGAACAAAAATTTGGTTCAACAATATCCAATATTTCTCAACACCTCACAGTGCTTAGAAAAGCTGATATTATTTCAAGACGTAAAGATGCTAACTTTATGTATTACTCCCTTAAAGACACAAATATAATAAAACTGATGGAAACAATAAAAACTCTCTTCTGTCAGGAATGAAAAAGCTAATCTTTACTTTTACAATACTTATTTCTCTTACATTCAATAGCACTTTCCCTCAAAGTAAAAAAGAAAATAGAGAACTCATACTTGAGGGAAATATGCTATTTACTTATGAAGAGATAATTCTATATGCAGGATTGCAAAGTCAGATTACAAAAAGCCTCAACTACGCAGAGATAGCAAAAAAAATCTCAGACTTTTATAAAGAAAACGGATACACCCTGGTAAAGACTCACCTTATTGAAGACTCCCCAAAAAAGCTTGTTATATATATAAACGAAGGTCACCTTGCCAGAATAATTGTAGCTGGTTTAAATAACTACTATTCCCTTAAGGTTAAGCTGCTTATTGACTTCCCAGAACGGGTTTACAATACAGAGGTAGAGAAAGAAACAATTAAAAAAATTGAAAAAAAATACGGCTTTAAAATAAGAACCGAGCTAAAAAAAATTGCAAACTTTGACGACTCCATATTTCAATTAGACAGAGAGATAAGAAAGATACAGTTTCTTAACAAAAGCCTTAAGATATTTTCAGACTATCCAGCAGAATATGATCTATTCTTTTATATTGAAGGAGGGAAAGAGCTTGATCCTCTTTCTTTAAAAAGAGATGGTTTTTCTTTTAACATAGACTATAATTACCCTTCTGAATTCGTTCCAACAGTTTCTCTTTATTGGAAGAATATTTTTTATGGTAAGGATTTTCTCAAGCTTGAGCTATCCTGTGGATTTGATTTTGATTTCAATTTTCAAGATATGAAAAATGGCTTAAATGCTGACATGATTAAAATTCCACCAAGTCAGACATTTGCCGAGATTTACAGCGAATATAAAATCAATCCATTTCTGAATGAATTCATTGGACCTATATTAATAACTAAACTATACCAGAGCCAATCAGCAAGAGAAGATATTGGCATCACACAATATCACTATATTCAATCGCGCTTTACACTTGCACCTGAGTTTACATTTCTCAAATATCTTGACATATATGCAGGTTTTGGTTTTGAAAAGGTTTTCTTCTATGGACACGATTATACTCAAGATGAGCATTACACTATAGACAACAACAGAGAAAATTATCCATTTATAGAAACTCGATTTAAACTTGAACCCATACCTATAAGAATAGGAAGCAGAATTAACAAAAATATGATTCTTACAATTACTGATTACTATGGAGACCAGAGATCAAGGGAAATAAAACTTAATGGAGAATACGACTTTGAATTTGGAAATCTTTCAATTTATGGAATAAAATTCAAATCTGACTTATTCTTCTACAACCCACCCTTCCATCACAGTGAAAGCGCAAACAGCTATGCCTTCAAGGGACTCTATGGAGCAAGTTTGTATACAAACAGAGAATTTTCCCTCTCCAATGAATATAGAATGTCTCTTTACCAGGATTATCTATATGGCGGAGTTTTTGTAGACGGAATATGGTTTAAAGCTGAGGGTTTAACCAATTCAGGAAGCAAAAAGGCCATAGCTGCAGGACCAACTGCCAGAATTCTTATTTATGATCAGTTTGAGCTAATACTTTATCTTAGCAAGGATATTCTGATGCCAGATGGTACTATTGGAAACAACTTCCAGGTTAAACTTAGAAAAAAATGGTAGCTATTCTATCCCTATTATTCTGCTTTCCAGAAAACACCTTTCAGCCCCACGTAAATAGCAATGGGCAACTATATATCTATTTTTTCCATATTGTATAAATTCCTTTGGGAGTATATTTCTCACTGTTACATTACCATCTGTGTCACAATATCTTATTGTAATCTTTTTACCTATAGCTATTTTCCTTGCAGTAGCAATCTCGCTTTTTTCCCTTAATATCTTAGAATTAACTCTTGCGCCATGTATATTCATGAATTCACCGAATGTGGAGTTTTCATCAAGGCCACTCCTTTTAACAACCTCAAGAAAAACCATCATGCAAACAATGGCATCATCAAGAGCCCTGTGATTACGGCAATCAATCCCAAGATAGGAAGCAAGAGTTGTTAGCTTATGATTTGGCAACTCGCAAAAAAATTTCCTTGCAAGTCGAACAGTATCAAGACCCCATAGCCTTCTGGAAGCAATCCCCTGCTTTTTAAAAACCAGATCAATAAAGGATAAATCAAATGAAGGATTATGAACCACAAGGACAGAATCTTTAATAAAATCATAAAAAGAAAAAACAACATCTTCAATAGAGGGGGAATTGCAAACCATCTCATCTGTTATACCATGTATGCGCACTACATTATATGGAATATGCACTTTGGGATTTATGAGGGTATGAAAGTCTTCTTTATCTCCTGCGAGATTAAATTTTACTGCGCCTATTTCAACTATCTTATCAAAGGCTGGATTTACACCAGTTGTTTCAAGATCCACAGCACAGAAATTTATAGTTAAAAGCTTTTCATTAAACATCAGAACTAAAATCCCCCATGAATTTCACCTCTGTTTCAAGAGCAATAGAGTGTTTTTCCATAACACATTGCTGAATCTTCTTTATAAGCCTATAAATGTCATCAGAAGTGGCGTTACCTGTATTTATTATAAAATTTGTATGCTTTTCTGAAACCTTTGCACCTCCAATTGAAAAACCCTTAAGCCCACAGTCATCAATAAGCTTCCATGAAGAAAAACCCTCTGGATTTTTGAATACGGATCCAGCTGATGGATATTCCATTGGATGTTTTTTCCATCTCTCTTGAATTATCTTTTCGATCTCTTTTTTAAGAGTCTCTATTTCATGGGAAGAAATTTTTGGTAAAGAAAAATATCCTCCAAGGATAACTGCTCCCTTTGGGATATTCATATCTCTATATGAACACAGAGAAGATGTAATCTCTCTCTCTATTATATCACCCTCCTGAGTAAGCAACTTTATGCTTTTTAAAATATCACTAAAGCTACCCATAAACGTCCCGGCATTCATAAAAATGCCTCCACCAATAGCCCCAGGAATACCTGCCATAAACTCCACTCCCCCATAACCATGGTCTATTGTCTCCTGAATAAATCTCTCCTTCGAAACATTGGCTGAAGCATAAATGAATCCTTCATCAAAGCAAACAGACTCTGAATCGCTATAAAGACGAATTACAATTCCGGAGAGCCCCTTATCGCTTACAAGAAGATTTGAGCCTCCGCCAATTATGTGATACGGACAATTCACCTCTTTTAATACAGCAAAAGCCTTTATTAAGGAATCCTCATCAATGGGTTCAAATAAATAATCAGCAGTGCCACCTGTTTTAAAAGTAGTGACATCTTTTAAAGGAAAATTTTTAAACAACCTTCCATGGGACTGAAGTTCCTTTTGCAAGTCTGCTGGCATTTCATAGAAATTATTTGACATCTTTTCATCCAGAAATAAAAGTTAAAACCAGAGATCATTTTTTTTATTAAAAAATCACTGTCAATAAATTTAAAGGAATAAAAAAGAATCCCCCTGCTGGTAGGCGAGGGGGAGATAAAGAGGAAGCAAAAATGTTAACTCAAAATACTAAGTCGGCATTCAGGAAACATAAACCGCCAAAAAACTTTACACATTTTATTATAATTAAAATAATTTAGATTGTCAAATATTTTTTTTAAAAAATTTTATAATTATTGGTATTTTTTAAAAAAATTTCTTATCTAAATAGCAAAAGAAAGGTCTAAATACCCTTTACTCTTATAGAAAATAAGAAATATTCTTAGTCTTGTTACAGTAAAATTATTAAAAAAGCCATGTTGCAAAATATCTTTATATCAAAATACTTAATATTTATCACTAAGCTCCGATAATCTATAGAAGGGGAAATCTAAAAGCTCCCAAAACAGGCAAATTCTATGAAAAGAGAAAAAAAAGCAATAATACCTGATCTCAAAGAATTCACTGACGAATCCGGGAAAAAATGGGTCCCCACATCGGCAGATGATCTCTTTTCAATGGAAGAACTCAATAATATCATAAAGGATATTGAAAAAGAAAGAGCCAAAGATGAGATTGTCCTTGCCAGAATAGACTTTCAAAAAGTAGACAGAGAATTCTATGAGGCTGCTGTTGAACTTCAAAAGAGACTGGAGGAACAAACTCTTCTGCTAAAAAAATTTATCAAAGAATCAAGAGAGCTGATTGATAAAAAAAACCGAAAACTAAAAGAGCTAATTGATTATATAAAAAAGCTTCATCTTTTCATTGCATATCTAAATGAAAACCCTGATGAGGCAGAAAAACTCTCAGGCAATATATTTGTCCAGATACAATCTCCAGAGGAAGAAATTATATCTGAATATGAAGAAGTTCAAGAAATACCAATGTCAGATCTTGACAGCGAGTAAATAACATAAAGTCTCTTTTCAAAAGAAAAATGTTTGACACAGACCCCTACTAACTGCTGCCATTTAAACAATAAAAAATAACCCTTGCTTTGAGGTCTATATGGCAATTAAAATATACAACACAATGAGCAGAAAACTGGAAGAATTTATACCTGGAGGAGAACCAAAGAAACAGATAACAGATTATCCTCCTGTAACAATATATTCCTGTGGCCCCACTGTCTATAGCTTTGCCCACATAGGTAATTTCAGAACATTTATATTCAATGATCTACTGCGTAGATACCTAAAATTTCGCGGATACAGTGTAGATCATGCAATGAATATTACTGACGTTGATGACAAGACAATAAAAGGGGCTCTGGCTGAGGGTATAACTCTTAAGGAATATACAGATAAATACACAAAAATTTTCTTTGAGGATCTAAAAAAACTCAACATTGAGCCAGTGGAGCACAACCCGAGAGCAACTGAATCTATCGAAGAGATGATTGATATAATCAAAAAAATTGACGAAAAGGGGATAATGTATAACAGCGAAGGTTCTCTCTACTTTGATATATCAAAGTTTCCGCAATATGGCAGGCTGTCTAACCTTGACAAAAGGGAAATAAAAGCAGGTGCTCGCTACGATGCAGATGAATACAATAAAGAAGATGTCCGTGACTTTGCTCTGTGGAAAGCTCCTAAGGAAAATGAACCCTTTTGGGAAACACCTTATGGCCCTGGAAGACCTGGCTGGCATATTGAATGCTCTGCGATGATACGAAAGATCTTTGGGAAGACAATCGATATTCACACTGGAGGAGTTGACCTGATATTTCCTCACCATGAAAATGAAATTGCTCAAAGCGAGGCAGCTTATGGAGAAAAATTTGTCCGCTATTGGCTCCATGTGGAGCATCTCCTTGTTGATGGAGCAAAGATGTCTAAATCTGCAGGCAACTTTTATACCTTAAGGGATCTACTCAATATGGGCTATTCTCCACGGCCCATAAGGTATCTGCTAATATCTGCTCACTATAGAAAACAGCTGAACTTTACACTTGAAGGAATTAAACACTCCGAGCAGGCACTTGAGCGTATAGACAATCTCATAGTAAGGCTTAGGGACATTAAAAAAGAAGAACACAACTTTAATGAATGCGATAATTTAATAGCAAAGCTTTACTTTGATTTTACTGAGGCAATGGATAATGATCTCAATATATCTGGAGCCTTAGGGGTTTTCTTTGAATTTGTTTCAAAAGTAAACACTTTAATATCTGAGGAAAAGCTTTCAAAGAATGATGCTGAAAAAATAATAGCTGCAATAAATAAACTGGATAGCGTATTTGGATTTATAAACTTTGAGAGTGAAGAGGATGTTGACGCAGAAAGGATAGAGGCTTTAGTTCAGGAGAGAATTCAGGCTAAAAAGGATAAAAATTTCAAGAGGGCTGATGAGATCCGTGATATGTTAAAAGAAGAAGGAATAATTCTCGAAGACACAAAAGATGGCACAAGATGGAAAAGAAAGAAATAGTCACAGGTCGCAATCCAGTTTTTGAATACCTGAAAGAGCTATCTCAAAGCCATGGTGCACAGTTGCACATATCCTCCTCTGCCCATGGTAAAATAATAGATGATATTGTAGCTTTAGCTAAAAAAAAGAATATTAAAATTTTATATGAGGATAAATCTTTTTTTTCCTCCCTTGGTAGCGCCTCATCTCATCAGGGAGTTGCACTTTTTACAGTTACAAAAAAACTCACAGATGAAAGCTCTATGCTTTCCTCCATTGCTCAGGAGAAGGGAGTTATTGTTTTTCTCGATCAGATTACAGATCCTCACAACCTTGGCTCAATCATAGGAAGTGCAGAGGCTTTAGGTTGCAGCTGCGTTGCCATAACAAAGGATAACTCTGCACCCATAAACGAAACAGTAATTAAAACATCAGCTGGTGCTACTGCTCACATCAGAATAATTACTATAACAAATGCTGCCCAATTTCTTGAGGATCTCAAAAGCTACGGTTTCTGGATTATTGGAACAAGCGACCATGGCAAAACATACCTAAATCAACTGAAGGATATTAAGCCTGCCTGCATTGTCATTGGAAATGAAGGCAAAGGCATGAGAAGACTCACTGAAGAAAAATGTGACTTTGTGGTTTCTATACCTCTCAAAGGAAAAATTTCTTCCCTGAATGCCTCTGTCGCTGCAGGAATAGTTATTTATAAATTATTAAATGAATGAATGCAAAAAATAGTTGCCAACTTTAACCAATAATTATTGCTTTCCACCAGTCACTATTTATATTTATGCTAAATTTAAGGATCACAGGTAAAATATGAATTTATCTCACATAAGGAATTTTTCTATAATAGCACATATAGACCACGGCAAATCAACTCTTGCTGACAGAATAATAGAAAAGTGCCGTCTTGTAAATGAAAGAAACAAAAAGGATCAAATCCTTGACACAATGGACATTGAAAGGGAAAGGGGCATCACAATAAAATCAAATGCCATCACCCTGAACTACACATCTAAATCCGGTGAGGAATATATCTTCAACCTCATAGACACACCAGGCCATGTAGATTTTACCTATGAGGTTTCGCGAGCTCTATCATCCTGCGATGGAGTTATTCTCATAGTTGATGCAACTCAGGGTGTTGAGGCTCAGACCATTGCAAACTTCTACCTCGCTCTGGAAAATGACCTTGAGATTCTGCCAGTAATAAACAAAATTGATATGCCAAGTGCGGATATAGAGAACACTAAATCGCAGCTTGATAAAACCTTAGGCCTTGATCCAGAAATGGCAGTTTTAACATCTGCCAAAGAGGGCATTGGAATTGATGAACTTCTGGAAAAAGTAATAGAGGTTATACCTCCACCAAAGGGTGATGTAAATTCTCCTCTTAAGGCCTTGATTTTTGACTCCTTCTATGATCAATACCTTGGAGCAGTAATAAAAGTAAGAATTTTTGATGGCTCTGTTAAAAAAGATGATGTAATTAAACTATTTGCCACAGGTAAAGAATTCACTGTAACTGAGGTTGGAATTTTCAGACTTGATCTTGAAAAAAAAGATATTCTCACTCCCGGAGAAGTAGGTTATATAGTTGCAGGAATCAAAAGCGTTGTTGATACAAAGATTGGCGATACTGTTACACTGGCAAAAAATCCAGCAAAAGAGCCCCTTAAGGGTTTTAAAGAAGTAAAGTCCATGGTATTCTCAGGCCTTTATCCCATGTATAGTGATGATTACGAGAATCTCAGAGATGCACTTTACAAATTACAGCTTAATGATGCCTCTTTGATTTTTGAGCCAGATAATTCCTATGCCCTTGGTTTTGGTTTTAGATGTGGATACCTTGGCCTACTGCACATGGAAATTGTTCAGGAAAGGCTTGAGAGAGAATTTGGACTTTCACTTATTACAACTGCCCCAAGTGTAGAATTCAAGGTTCTGCTAATCAATGGTAAAGAGCTAAAGATCGACAACCCCGTAAACATGCCAGATCCCGGACAGATTGAACGCATAGAAGAACCCTATGTGTCTGCTGCAATTGTAACCCCTACAGAGTATGTTGGGAATATTATGCAACTTGTAACAGAAAGCCGAGGGATACATAAAAACATGGAATACATTACTCCTCAAAGGGTTCAGCTCACCTATGAGTTGCCTCTTTCTGAGATTGTTTTCAATTTTTATGACAAGCTAAAATCA
>Ga0116145_1004221_pt1 | contig 11649 bp, 7 predicted proteins | sample AD_JPNHG1_MetaG_FD_89747 | JGI IMG/M metagenome (GOLD analysis project Ga0116145, IMG submission 89747) | Active sludge microbial communities of municipal wastewater-treating anaerobic digesters from Japan - AD_JPNHG1_MetaG | ecosystem: Engineered > Bioreactor > Anaerobic > Digestate | place... | reverse complement strand
TAGCGACGACGCCGCTCGCGGGCAAGCGGCTTCCCGCCAAATATAAAAGCGCCTCCGCGCCCCGTCGGGCGGTCGCGGCTGCCGAGGGCCGGCCCGCCGCCCGCCTCAGAGCGAGAGGATTTTTTCGACGCGCTCGACCAGCTCGCGCAGCCCCTCGGGCGAGTCACCGCCGCCCTGCTCGGTAATGACCCAATCGCGGTAGCCAATGTCCCGCAGCGCCCGCATCACCGCCGGCCAGTGGTTGTCGCCCTCGAGCAGCTTGACGTTGAACCCCTTCCAGCGCCCTTCCTCGTCGCAGCGCTTCCGGCTGAACTCCTTGAAGTGGACCTTCACCACCCGCGGCCCGAGGATGCGGACCCATTGCTCCGGCCAGCCGTAAAGCACGATGTTGCCGACATCGAAATGCCAGCCCACCCACGGGCTTTGGAACTCGTCCACGTACCGCGCCGCTTCCAGCGGGCTGAGCAGGAAGTGGTTCCAGACGTTCTCGAGGGCGATTTTGACGCCCAGCTCAGCCGCCAGCGGCAGCGCCTTGGCAATCTCCTCGGCCGAGCGTTTCCAGCACTCGTCGTAGCTTACCTTGGCGTTGACCACGCCCGGCACCAGCAGCACCGACGTCGCGCCGAAAGCCTTGGCGTCGCGCAAACTCTGCCGCAGCGCCTCCAGCCCCGCCGCCCGCACCCCGGCGTCCGGGTCCGAGAGCGGCTTGGCCCAGTGCATCGAATTGCAGACACTGGGAATGGCCAGGCCGGTGGCGTCGCGCGCCTCGAGCACTTCGCGGTGGTCGAGATGGCTGGCCATCTCGACCCCGTCGAATCCGGCGGCTTTGATCGCCCGGAACTTCTCGAGCGTGGATCCCTTGAGGCCGACTGTGCCCCACATGATGCCTTTGCGGCTGACCGCAGGGGCGGCGGCTTCCGGCGCGGCGGCCCGGGCCACCGCGGGCCAGGCCGCCACCGCCGCCAGCGCGCCGCCGGCACGTTGGAGGAAATCTCGACGGGACCAGGGGGCCGGTTCCATACACCTCACGGGGCTGCCGCGGCCGCCGGGATCAACGCCCTTTCCGCGCGGTGGCCTTCGCCGCCGTCTTCCCCGCAGTCTTTGCCGCCGTCGCCCGCCGCGCTTTTTGTTTGCGCTTCAGGGCCGCTTTTTTCTTCGCCTCGGCTTCCAGCCGGTAGCTCAAGGTGTTGTAGTAGCGATCGCGCAGGGCGAATTTGGCGCGCTGCCGCTCGCGGGCCAGCACCAGGTGCTTCAGGCACCGCGAAGCGCCGGCGGAAGGCGCGCCGCATTCCGTGCAGCGTCCGTCACGCTGCATGCGCAGTTGATACTTCCTCTGCCGCGAAACGGGCAGATGGGTGAACTCATCCTGTATCGGTTTTCTCATGGGTTGTAGTTGATGGTTTAAATAAACTTGGTCTGTCCAGGCAAAGCCACCGGCGGCACGGCCACGGCCGTCTGCCACCCATTGATTTCCGGCACCAGCGTTTCCTGGGAATTTAACGCCTGTTCCCAGGTGATCTCCTGCCCCGTGTAGCCCGCCATCCGGCCCATGATGGCCACCAGCGTGCTGTGCGCCATGGCCACGCCATCGTTGATCGGCTTGCCGTTCCGGATGCCGGCGAACAGTTCGTCATGCTCGTTCTGATACATGTCCGACGGTTTGGACTCGCGATAGCGCCAGTTGGTCTTCCCTTTCAGCACGAACGGCCCGCTGAACGCCCGCACAATATGTGCGACACCGTCGCTCCCCATAATATAATCAGAATTGTCATTCGCGCATCCCATTTGTTGGCGGCAGAAGTGAAATCCCTTCACGCCGTCGGGATAGTCGTACACGATCGAAAAGTGGTCGAAGATGTTCCCAAACTCGGGCGCGGTCCGCACCTGCCGCCCGCCGTGGGCCACGCACTTCACCGGCGGCACGTCCCGCATCGCCCACGCCATCTTGTCCAGGCTGTGCACCGCCTGCTCGACCAGGTGGTCCCCCGAAAGCCACGTGTAATAATACCAGTTCTTGACCTGATACTGCAGGTCCGTCCATTCCGGCTGCCGCGGGAACGGCGCCCAGACATAACCGGTGTTGTAGGTGGTGTACAGCGCGCGGACCTCCCCAATCCCGCCATCGTGGACTTGCTGCATGATGGCTCGCACGCCGTGATTATACCGGTAGCAGAAACCCGAGACAATCGAAAGATTCCGCCGTTTGGCCTCCGCCGCCGCCTCGAGCACCATCCGCACCCCGGGCGCGTCCGTGGCCACCGGTTTCTCGCAGAACACATGCTTGCCCGCCGCAACCGCCGCCTTCAAATGCACCGGCCGGAACCCGGGCGGCGTCGCCAGAATCACCACATCCACCCCGCTCTCGATCACCTTCTGGTACGCGTCCAGCCCGACAAAGCACGTCTCGGGACTCACCTTGACCCGGTCCGGATGCGCCGCCTGGAGGTTCTTCAAGCTGTTTTGCACCCGGTCGCCAAACGCATCCCCCAGCGCCGTCAACACCACGTTCTTGTCCGCGCTCAGCGCGTTGGCCGCCGCGCCGGACCCGCGCCCGCCGCACCCGATCAACCCCAGCCGCAGGGTGTCGCCCCCGCCCGCGGCACCCAGTAACTTCCCCGGCAGCAGCGCCGGCGCCGCCAGCACGCCGCCCAGCAGCGCGGAGGATTTCAAAAAGTCCCGACGCGAGGTCGGGCGTTCAATCAAGTTCTGTTTTGTCATAATCGGCCGCTGGCACGCAGCGGACCCTCTATGTATAGCCCATGCCCGCTTGGGGCGACATCCCCTGTTTGGGTGATGACGATTGCAGAGGCGGATGCCCGCTCAAAGGCCCGGTGGCCGTGCTTCCCCGCTTGCTGCGGGAGGCGGCAATCAATTAAACTTTATACATGATCGAGCCCAAAGCGCAATCCCCACTTCGCTCCCGAACGACAATTCATTTCTTGACCCTGTTGATTTTAGGCCTTGGCTTTCAGGGTTCAGGCGCCGAAACCGTCTGGCTTGACTCGCTGGACCTGTCGAACCTGCGGCAGGGATGGGGGCGGCCGCAAGTCAACCGCGCCATCCGCGAGACTCCGTTAACCATTGCCGGCAAGGTGTTTGCGCGGGGGGTGGGCACCCACGCCACCAGCACCCTCTGGGTCCAGTTGGACGGCGGCACCGAACGTTTCACCGCCAATGTCGGGGTGGATGACGCGGCCGCCGGCCCGGGGACCGTCATTTTCCGCGTCCTGGCCGATGGCCGGCGGGTGTTCGATTCGGGCGTGATGAAGACCGGCACGCCCCCCAAAGCGGTGAATCTCGATTTGCGTGGACGCAAGCTGTTGCTGTTGCAAGTGCTTGACGCTGGCGACGGGATTGCGTTTGACCATGCCAACTGGGCCGACGCACGCTTCGAAGTCACCGGCGTCAAACCCAAAACCGTTCCCGTCCCGACCGAGGAAGCGGTCATTCTCACTCCCCGCCCCGGTCCGGCGCCGCGCATCAACGGTCCCAAAGTTTATGGCTGCCGCCCCGGCAACCCGTTTCTTTACCGGATTCCCACCCAGGGAGAACGACCGATCACCTTCTCGGCCAAGGGCTTGCCCAAGAGCCTCAACCTGGATGCCAACACAGGCATCATTGCCGGCCAAGCCCCCCTCCGCGGCGAATACGAGGTGACCCTCCGCGCCAAAAACCGTCACGGCACCGCCACCCGCACCCTGCGAATCATCGCCGGCGACACCCTCGCCCTGACTCCCCCGATGGGCTGGAATCATTGGTATGCCCACTACGACCGCATCACCGACACCATGATGCGCGAGGCGGCCGACATCATGATTTCGAGCGGCATGGCCGACGTCGGCTACCAATACGTGAACGTGGATGATTGCTGGATGATGGCTCCCAAGCACAACGACCCGCTGCGGGTGGGGCGCCTTCGCGATGCGCAAGGCGTGCTGCTGCCCAACAAGTACTTCCCGGACATGAAACTGCTGGCCGATTACATCCACAGCAAGGGACTCAAAGCCGGCATCTACATCTCCCCCGGACCCCTCACCTGCGCCGGGTTCGCCGGCAGTTGGCAGCACGAAGCCCTGGACGCCAAAACCTTCGCCGACTGGGGTTATGACTTCCTGAAGTATGACTGGTGTTCCTACAGCCGGGTCGCCGACGGGCGCGAACCCGGCGCCGACCAGGTGCCCAATTGGGCCCAGGGCGAACGGCGGCTGGAAGTCTATACCCATCCCTACAAGCTCATGGGCGACCTGCTCAAACAGCAACCCCGCGACATCGTTTACAACCTCTGCCAATACGGCATGGCCAACGTGTGGGAATGGGGCGAGGCCGTCGGCGCCCATTGCTGGCGCACGGCCGGCGACCTCGGCTTCGAGCTGGACCGCATCTTTGAAGTCGCCCTCAAAAACGCCGAACATCGCGCGTGGTCCCGCCCCGGCGCCTGGAACGACCCGGATTACATCCAGATCGGCTGGATCGGCAACGCCCGCGGCGGCGGCCTGCCCCAGCCCTGCCCCCTCACCCCCAACGAGCAGTACTCCTACATGTCGCTCTGGGCGCTCATGGCCGCCCCCATCTTCTACAGCGGCGACATGACCAAACTCGACGACTTCACCCTGAACGTCCTCTGCAATCCCGAGGTGATCGAAGTCAACCAGGACCCCCTCGGCCAATGCGGCGCCGTCTCCATCCTCAATGACCAGACCTTCGTCATGGTCAAAGACCTCGAAGACGGCTCGAAAGCCGCCGGCTTGTTCAACCGGGGTGAATTCCCCGCCGAAGCCGCCCTGCCCTGGCCCGTGGCCGGACTGACCGGTCCGGCAAAGGTTCGCGACCTCTGGCGCCAGCAGGACCTGGGCGTCAGCAGCGGCCCATACCGCGCCACGCTCCCCCGCCACGGTGTCGTCCTCCTGCGCTTGACACCCGTTCGCGCGGCAAAATAACCCGGACCCGCCGGCAGCCCGCCGTTACGGCCCTTCGCTTGCCCGGTAGAACCGGGGGCCGGCGTTGGTTGCCGGGTCAAGATATTCCCACGTGCCGAAGACCGGCGGGTTGGTCACCAGCGGCTCCCAAACGCTCAGGTTGGTTGAAGCATGGAGCAGCACCGGCCCCATCTCCGACAACCCGCTCACGCGCAGCCGCACGGCCGGCTCGGCCGGCGCGCCGGCCGGAATGGCGCTCAGGCGCAGGGGCGGGCGCGAGACGCTGACCTGGGACACCGCGCTGGTCACCACGCCCAGAGCGTTGCTGACCACGCAGACATATTCTCCGGCGGCCGCGTAGGGCAGATTCGTCAAGACCAGTGTGGCGTCGGTGGCGCCGGCGATCTCCACCCCGTTGAACCGCCACTGGTAAAACAGGGGACGGTCCCCCGCGGCCTTCACATGCAGGTTCAATTCGCCCCCGGCGTAAACGCGGCGGTTGAACGGCTCGACCATCAGCACGGGTTTGCCGTCGCCGAGGATGGCGATCATGTGACGGTAACCCAATGCCGCGCGGACCACGTTGGTCAAGGCATTCGGCGCCGGCACGATTTCACCCGGCGCAGCTCCCCACAGCGCCAGCGAACCATCTTCGCGGACCGCCAGGCTGTTCGCCTCGCCCGCCCCCACCGAAACAACGTTGGAAAGACCCGCGGGAAAATTATTCAGACCAACCCCCGAGCCCCATTGGGTGACACGCCCATCCGCCTGGAGCGCGAGGATGTGGGACGCGCAGGAAGCGATGGCCACCACGTTGCTCAGACCGGCGGGCACGCTCGTCAACGAGCCCCAGACCACCACCGTGCCATCCTCGCGCAGCGCGGCAGAGTGACGCTGCCCGGCGGCGATGGCCACCGCGTTGGTCAAATCCACCGGTACCACCGTCTGTCCCGACTCCTGCTTGACAAAGCCGGCCTGGAGCGGCAAATCCCACGCCACCACCGTCCCATCCCCACGCAACGCCAGGCAATGAGAATCCCCGACCGCCAGCGCCCGCACGTCGCCCACATACACCGGCGGCGGGCGGCCCACCTTGAAGCCCCAGGCATGCACCCACCCCTGGTCCGTCGCCGCCACCACCACGCCGTTGCCGGCTGCCACTGCCACCACCTGGCCCATCCCCGCCGGCGGCGCATCCAGCCAGCCGAACTGGCTCAGCCTCCCATCCCGTGTCAGCACCGTCGAAACATACAGCCCGCAGGCCACCAGCGCCGGGTTCGTCAAGCCGGCTGGAACCAGAGCCTGCTCCTCCAGGTTCCGCCCCAGCGCCATGACCGGCCCGGGTGTCAGCGCCGCCCATTGGCTGGTGACGCTGCCCTCGGGATTCGCCACGATGACGCGATAATTGCCGGCATCGGCGGGCTGCACGTTGGAGATCGTCAGCAGCACATTTGTGGCGCCGGGAATGTCCACTCCTTCAAACTGCCACTGGTAGGTTACCGGCGCCGCGCCACTGGCGCCGACGCCAAAGGTGGCGCTGCTTCCCACAGGCGTGGTGATCCCGCGCGGCGGCTGCGTGATGCAAGCCGGCCGGTCCGCCACCAACAGGACGCTGCGCCCATCTCCGCCAGCCACCGCCTGGACATTGGTCAGCCCCGCCGGCACGGTTGTCTGCCCGTACATCCCCGCTCCCCACGCCACCACCGAGCCGTCGGCGCGGCGGGCGAGGCTGTGCGACTCGCCGGCCGCAATGGCGACCACGTTGGTGGCCGTGGGCGGAACATTCGTTTGCCCGTGACTGTTGCTCCCCCAAGCCACCACGGTTCCATCCGCTTTCAGCGCCAGGTTGTGGTAGCCGCCACAGGCGATTGCGGTGACATTACTCAGACCCGCAGGCACGGTGTTCAAGCCATAGTAAGGCCCCGGCGACGCCACATCGGTCCAAACCACCAGGGTGCCGTTGGTCTTCAGTGCCATGCAATGCGACGAGCCGGCCGCCAAGGCCTTTACCCCGGCCGTCCCCAACAACGCCCCCCCCACGGGGGCGGTCGAAAAGACCGTGCCGTTCCTCCGCAACGCGATCACGAAATACCTGCCAGCCGCAATGCCGAGGTATTGCTCCCCGTACATAAGATTGTTCGTTAGCAACCCCGCCTCCGCCCTTCCCCACACCAGCAGCCGGCCATCCGCCCGCAGCGCAACATTGAACTTGTCACCGCAGTCAATGGCGACGAGATTGGTCGCGCCGGGCGGGCGGACGTTTTCATAACCTCCGGCATCACCCCAGGCTGCCACAGTGCCGTCGTCGCGCAGCGCCAGCGCGTGCCCGTAACGACTCGCCACCGCCACCAGGTTGCTCAACCCGCGCGGGACGTGGCACTCGCCCAGCCCGTTGGCGCCCCAAGCCGCCACACTCACCTGCGGGCGCACTTGGACCACGCTCACCGCGCTGGTAACACAGCCCCGCGCGTTGCACGCCACCATGCGGTACTCCCCCGCCTGGTCCAGCCGCAAGCCCGTCAGCCTCAGCACGCAGTCGGTGGCGCCCGCCAGCTCCTCCCCGTTGAACCGCCACTGGTAACTCAAGGGCGGCTCGCCCACCGCCAGCGCGCAGAGGGTGAGGGAACCGTCGCTCCACCCGGTTTGAGACCACGGAGACAGCGTAATCGCAGCCGCCCCAAAATTGCGAACGACCAGCGGCGCGCCTTCGGCCGCGCCGATCGCGATGGCGTTGGCAAAACCCGCCGGCGGGCTCCAAGTGATCGAACCCCAACTGACCACCGACCCATCCCGCCGCAGACCCACGGTAAAATTCGCCCCGGCGGCAATGGCCACCAAATTCGTGGCGTCGGGCGGCACGTTGGTCTGTCCAAAGTTGTTTTCACCCCAGACCACCACCCGCCCGTCATTCAGCAACGCCGCGCTGTGGTAATCCCCCGCTGCAATCGCAACCACCCCGCTCAAATCCGGCACCGCGTTGAGGCTGGGCTGCAGCCCCGCCCACGTCCTCACCTTCCCATCGGCAGTCAACGCCAGCCCGTGCTCGTACCCGGCCGCCACCGAAACAATTTTGGCTCCCGTTGGCACTCCCTGCAGACGGCTGCTGACGAGGCCCCAGACCACCACCGAACCCTCCTTGGTGGCGGCAATGCAGAGATGGCCACGGCTGGCGATGCTCACGGCGTTGGTCAGGTGCTCCGGCGGACTGGTTTCTGTATAGTTGGTGTTGCCCCAGGCCACCACCCGTCCGTCCGCCAGCCGCGCCAGGCTGTGCAGGGTTCCGCCCGCGACCTCCACCACATTGCTCAGCCCCAGCGGCACGTTGCACTAGCCGGACCGGTTGTCACCCCAGGCGATCACTGTCCCGTCCGCCCGCAGCGCCAGAGCGTGCGAACTGCCCCCCGCGACCTGAATGACATTCGTTGCGCCCAAGGAGATCGCACCTGGAAGGCTGGTTCCTCCAACCGTCACGTTCCCAACCACGAGTATGGCGTTGCTGCTGGTGGCGCTCCCATAGGCGTTGGTGGCCACCACCCGATAGGCTCCGGCCTGCTCCGGCCCCACGTTTCTCAGACTGAGCACATTGCTGGTCGCCCCGGGAATGTCCACCCCATTGAACTGCCACTGGTACCACGGCCAGCTCGGGGAATACGCGAACATGGAAACGTCCAACCCCACACAGACGTACTGGTTGGTCGGATGCTGCGAAAAATACGGCGCTGCGGCAAAGAGACGCTCGCAGGACAACGTGATGAAAACCAGCGCCGCCCAGGTGGCATACGTCGGGAAGCGCCTCCGCAGAAACTTTGACGCGCTTGCACTCATGTCAGCTTTCCTTTCCGTCACTTCAGACGCGGCCGTTAAACGACCGCGTCCAGTCGAAGATTCTCCATGGCTTCAACCGGCACCGATTCTGACCAACATCCCCCGTCCTGTCAAGATCCATGCGAATATCACAACGGGGTTGTGGAGCGCTCCTTTGGCTGGGCGGCTGCAGGCCGGGCCGGATGAAGAGCGCGCCGCGACTTTGCGCGGATGCTGCGCCAGGAAGAGCCACGCGATCCCTTGGAGCGGGCTGGCGCACCCCGGCGTGAAAAGTGCATCGCCCGCGCCTGGGCCGCGGGTTCAGAAGGTTTTGCGGCCGGGCGCGCCGCTTCAGCTCAGGCGCATGGGCATGACCACGTAGAGGAAGGGTCCGTTGATTTTGATGACGCCCGGGCTCAGCTCGTCAATCAGCTCGAAGAAAATTTCGTCGTTGGTCAGCGCGTTGAGGGGGTCAATCACGTACTTGGGATTGAAGGCGATGGCGATTTCCGCGCCCTTGTAGTTGATGGCCAGGGTTTCCTTGGCTTCGCCGACCTCCGGCGAGTTGGCGGTGATCTCGAGCTTGTTCTTGCCAAAGCTGAGCTTGACCGAGTTGGACTTCTCGCTGGTCATGATCTCGGCGCGGCGCAGGGCGTGCAGGAATTCCTCGCGCACCAGTTGCACCCGCTCCTTGGTCTCGGCCGGAATGACCTGCCGATAGTTCGGGTAATTGCCCTCAATGAGCTTGGTGACGATCAAAATCTGGCCGCCTTTCTCGTCCTTTAGCGTGAACGAGGCCCGGTTTTCGGCGAGGTTGATCTCGAGCTGGCCTTTGTCCTGCAGGAGGCGGTTGAGCTCGTTGACCGTCTTGGCCGGCACGATGAATTCGCCCTGGCTCTTTTCGGGAATATCCACTTCCTCATCCACCAGCGCGAGCCGGCGGCCATCCGTCGCCACCATCGTCAGCTTGTGGTCCTTGAGGCTGATGAAAATGCCGTTGAGGACGTAGCGGGCCTCGTCGGTTGAAATCGCGAAGGAGGTTTTTTTCATCATGCTGCGCACGGTTTCCTGCGGCAGCACGACTTTCTTTTCCTCCTTGAACTGCGGCATCGGCGGGTATTCGTCGGCGCTGAGGCCGTTGATCTTGTAAAACGAGGAGCCCGAGCGGATGGTGCAGTAATTCTTGTCGTCCACTTCCAGGTCCAGCTCGAGGTTCGCCAGCTCGCGAACGATGCCGAACAACTTTTTCACCGGCACCGTCGAGGCGCCCGGCCGTCTCACCTTGGCCTCAACCGCGCAAGAAATGGTCACGTCCAGGTCCGTGGCGGTCAATTCCAGTTTGCCGTCTTCGGCGCGCAGGAGGACATTCGAGAGAATGGGCAGCGTTGTGCGCGTGCTGACCACGTTCTGCACTGCCTGCAGGCCGCTGATAATTTGCTCCTTCGATATGGTCAGGTTCATGTGTGCTTAATATAGATGTCTTCTCTTCACAGTACAACGCTATTCCTATTAAGGGTTGTGAATAAGGCAAACAACCCGCATTGTCAATGTCACTGCAACGACTTAGAAAGAGAGGAAAACTGAAACGGCCGGCTGAATCCAGTGAAAAACGCCGGCCCCGCGCCTTTTACTAACAGTGTTCACGTGTCATTCACAGGCCGTTGGCGGGTTATTCAGCGTGTTGTGCACGGCGGATGATGGCGGGCAGGACTGCTTCAACATGGTCTATGTCGGATTCGGTGGTTTCGCGTCCGAGGGAAAAGCGGACCAGGGAATGGGCCAGGTCTGAGGGCAGGCCAAGGGCGCGGACGACATGGGAAGGTTCCAACGAGCCCGCCGAGCAGGCGGAACCGCTCGAGGCGCAGATGCCTTCGAGGTCGAGGTTGGCCAGGACGGCGATGCTGTCGGTGCCGGCGACTACAAAGGAAACGGTGTTGGCGAGCGACTGGGTGGCGGGGGAGATGACTTGGGTGCCGGGAATGGCTCGGATGGCGGCAGTGAGGCGTTCGGCCAGCGGTTTCAAGCGAACTTTATCGAAAACGGGAGTCGGAACGAAGCGTTCCAGGGCTTCGACAAGGCCAATAATTGCGGCCAGGTTTTCGGTTCCGGCCCGGCGCTCGTTCTCGTGGCTGCCGCCGAAGAGGATGGGGTCCGGGTGAAGCGGCGAGCGAATGAACAGCGCGCCGGCGCCTTTTGGGCCGTGGATTTTATGAGCGCAGATGGAAACGAGGTCGGCGTTGAACTGGTGAATCGAGTCCACGGGTTCTTTTCCGAACCACTGGACCGCGTCCGCATGGAATAAAATGCCCCGGGCGCGGCAGAAGCTTCCGAGGTCCGCGATGGGCTGGAGGGTGCCGATTTCGTTGTTGGCCGCCATGATGGAAACCAGCACGGTGTCGGGGCGGATGGCTTGGGCCAGGGATTCGACACTGACGCGTCCTTCGCTGTCCACGGGCAGGAGGGTGAGTTCGAAGCCTTCGGCCCGCGCCAGATACTCCATGGCATGAAGAACGCAATGGTGCTCGACGGCGGAAGTGATGAGGTGGCGGCCCTTGGACCTGAGGCGGCGGGCTGTGCCAAGGATGGCCAGGTTGGCGCTCTCGGTTCCGCCGCTGGTGAAGACGATTTCGCTGGGCCGGCACTTGAGGACGCGGGCGGCGCGGTCGCGGGCGTCGTCGAGGGCGGCGCGCGCGCGGCGGCCAAGGTGGTGGACGCTGGATGGGTTTGCCCAGATTTCGTCCAGGAACGGCAGCATGGCCTGCCGCACCGCGGAATCCAGCGGCGTCGTGGCGTTGTAATCCAGGTAAACCGTTTTCATCGTCGGCATGAGCTTAGCTCAGGCCAGGCGTCGGGTCCATGACGCGCGAGAGGGAAGGGGGTGGGAAGGTAGGAAGGTAGGAAGGTGGGAAAGTGGGAAAGTGGGAAGGTG
>Ga0116145_1004189_pt1 | contig 11720 bp, 8 predicted proteins | sample AD_JPNHG1_MetaG_FD_89747 | JGI IMG/M metagenome (GOLD analysis project Ga0116145, IMG submission 89747) | Active sludge microbial communities of municipal wastewater-treating anaerobic digesters from Japan - AD_JPNHG1_MetaG | ecosystem: Engineered > Bioreactor > Anaerobic > Digestate | place... | reverse complement strand
GCCCCCGACCCGGCGGATTGCTGTAATCCGCGCTCATGCCGCGCATAGAATCGAAACCGGCTTTGGCCTCCGGATCGGCGCCGTGGCCCAACAATTGAAGACATAGAACCGCAAAGCAGGTCGTGGACAAACCGCCGGTCACGGCGGCGCCCGGTCCGTCGGGGGCATACGCGAACATCCGGCGGTTGGGATCAAAATTCAGCTTGTAGCCGTTGACGCCCTTCTCCATCGCTTCCTTCAGGCCGGGCACCTCCAGCCCGCCGATGTACGCCGCCTTCATCGCCTGGTTCATCCACCCCATCACCGATGAATCACGCCGGGTGTGCGAAGGGTTGATGCCGTAGTTGAACGCGCCCGTGTCCTGCTGGCCCTCAACGATGCGGCGGATAGCCTGCTCGGCCACGACTTTCACACTGGGAATCCGCGTGAGGGCGTACGCCTCGGCCAGGGCATAGGAGGCTATGCCATGTCCGTACCATCCCCCGTCAACGTAACGGAAGCGGTTGCCCTGCCAGTCCTGCTCCACCAGGAAGCGAATCGCCCGCTCCACGGTCGGACCGTACCGCTCCGATGTCGGCGTCTCCCCGTGCGCCAGGAACGCCAGCAGCGCCAGTCCCGTCATCGCGGTCTTGCTCTTGGCCTTGTCGTCGCCCTCCCACGATCCGTCTTCCAACTGGTGGTTCTTGAGCCACTCCAGCGCCTTCAACACCGCCGCCTCCGTCGCGCCGAACATCTTGCCGCCAAAGCGCGCCCCCAGCGCCGCCCGCCCCGCCGCCGTCCGGCCCGCGAACAACCCTTTCAGAATCAGCGGACTCTGCACGTCCGCCTTGATGTCCAGCGACGCAAAGTCCTCCATCGGGTTCGCCTGCACCGGCTGCACGTCCGGCGGCTGGTCCATTACAATGTCCGCGTCCGGCGCCCGGATCTCCACCTCGACGTCCTTGATCTTCTCGAGCTCCTTCTGGAGTTCCTCCAGGTCGCGCGTTTCCGCCTTGACCACCATGACCTCGATGTCCGTCTGCCGCCGCTCCTGCATGCCGGTCACGAACCGCACCAGCAGCAGCACCAGCAGAATGTGCAGCACCACCGACCCCGTCGGCCCCCACAGGTGGTCCAGCACCCGCTGTAGGTGCCGGTTCATCGGACGCCGCGCCTCGTCCGGCGGCAAGGGCGGCGATCCCGCAGATTCCGCGGTCGAATCCAACGTCGCTTCATCTCGACTCGTGTCGCTCATGGCAGCGCTCCTGTTGCGTTCAAGTCACTTCGATCATCACATCATCGGTTGCGTTCTGCGTCGGCGCCTCTTCAATTTTGATCGGCTCGTAGGTGGGCAAAAACCGGTAGTACACCATCAGGGTCAGCGCCGCGAAGCAGGTGCCGTACACCGGGCCGTAGGGGACTTCGCGGCCGATCATGGGAGTCCAGCTCCCGTCGGCGTTCTGCGCCTGGAGGTAGGACGCGGAGAACTCGCGATTCCAGCGATCCCACGCCCTGCCGCCGGTGTGAAAGAGCGCCTGGGTGCAATAGTACCAGTTATACACCGAGTCCAGTCCGACCCCCGGCCCGCCCCAATTCACGGGCGCGTCCGTGATGGACTGGATTCCGGCGCGGCATTCGGGCGATCCGCCGTGGCCGAGCAGCAGGAGGCACAGCGTCGCCTGCATGGTATTGCTGGCCCAGCGGGCGGCCGCGCTGTCGTCGCCCGCGGCAGGATCGGGCGCATAGGCGAAGAGTTTGCGGTCGGCGCCGTAATTCATCTTCAAGCCCGCGGCGATCTGCTCCATCGCGTCCTTGAGACCCGGCACGTCGGCGCCCGCCAGATAGCCCGCCTTCATCGCCTGCGACATCCAGCTCATGATCGAGGTGTCGCGGCGGGTGCGGTGCGGCTGCATCTCGTAGGTGTGGCCGCCGGTCGGCTGCTGGCTGCGGATGATCGCGGCGAGCGCCCGTTCCATGACCGGGCGGATCGCCGGAATACGCGTCAGCGCATAGGCTTCGCTGATCGCATAGGTTGCGATGCCGTGCGCGTAGGCGCTGACCCGCGCGACCCCTTCGGAGCGGAACCGACCCGTCGCTTCGTTCTGGTTGTTGACGAGAAACTCGATGGCCCTGCGGACGGTGTCGCCATATTTCTCCGAGGTCGTCGTTTCCCCGTGCGAGAGGAAGGTCAACAGCGCCAGACCTGTCATCGCGACTTTATTGGCCGCCAGTGCCTCTCCCTCCCAGGAGCCGTCAGGCAATTGCCGCTCCTTGAGCCACTGCAAGGCGCGGTCCACCGCCGCCTCAATCGCACCGCCGCGTCCGGGCGGCGCAAACCGGCGCAACGAAGCGGCCCGGCCGCTTTCCGTGCGATTGGCGAACAACCCTTTCAGAATCAGCGGGCTTTGCACTTCCGCCTTGATTTCGAGCGCCGCAAAGTCCTCCATCGGGTTCGACACCTGAGGCTGCGGGTCCGGCGGCTGTTCCATCAGCGGGGTCGCATCCGGCGGCGTGATTTCCACCAGGACGTCCTTGATCTGGTCCAATTCCTTCTGGAGGTCGTCCAAGACCTGCTGCTCCGGATCAATGACCATGACCTCGATGTCCGTCTGGCGGCCATCGCTCATGCCGGTGACGAAGCGTACCAGCAGGAAGACCAGCAAAATATGGAGAATGATCGAACCGGTCGGGCCCCACAGGTGGTCCAGCACCCGCCGCAGGTGCCGGTTCATCGGACGCGGGGCGGACGGCGGATCTGCCGCAGCGACGGCCGTCTCCGGCGCGGGGCCGGCGTTGTTTTCGGGATCGGTCGGCTGGCGGTCCGGATTCATGGTATCGCTCTCGTCCTGTCCTCTTCCGAGCGGAGCGCCAAATTGGACGGCCCGCGGTGCGGTTTTCGCCTGGCCGGTCCGGACCCCCGCGGCGTCAGTTCGTACTGATCACGGAGAGCTTGGTCAGCTCATATTTGGCGCAGAGGTCCAGCACCGCAATCAACTGGGAGTGTTCCGAGGCGGAGGAGGCCATGATCAGGAGGTGCTGGGTCTTGTCGAGGGACGCAGCGCGGGACAGCAGCCGTTCCAGTTCGGTCGTCGTGACGGGGCGGTCGTTGAAGGTGTAGCCTTCCTTGAAAATATTTACGCGGATCAGGTTCGGGATTTCGGCCCGTTCCTTTCGATCTTCGGGCGACGGGCGGGATACTTCCAGATGCGCGAAGATGTCGATCGGCTTGATCGTCACGATGAAGTAGATCAGCAGTTGGAAGACCACGTCAATCATCGGCGTCAGCGGCAACTCCGCCGGCAATTCCGTCGGTTTCTTTCTTTTTCTGGCCATATGGGCCTCCCGAAGGCGTTATGCCTTCTCCTGGATGGCGGCAAACAAAACGGTAAACAGACCCGCCCGCGAGCAGGCGTCCATGACCTTGCGGATATCCTCGTGCGAGGTCTTCATGTCGCCTCGAATCACAACAGGGACGTTTCGCTGGCCGAACTCGTTCACCGCCTTGCGCAGGACGACGTAAAGGTAATCCGTCGTCATCCGGACGCCGCCGATCGAGATTCGGCCCTGCTGGTCCACATCCACGTAGATGGTCAGCGGATTGCGCGTCGTCACCGGCTTGCCGTGCGGGGCCATGGCCAACTTCAACTGCAGGTCCAGATCCCGCCGCTGCATGTCAATCGCGGTGATGAAAAAGATGATCAACTGGAACACGACGTCAATCATCGGCGTCATGTTCATCGGCGCATCTTCGAGCTTGCGCTTCATGGGCAGCCTCGCTTTCCGGCCCGCGCGGGCCGCGCCGGCGCGTTATTCCTCGGCAACGACTTCGACATTCCGCAGCGACTTGATCAGGTCCATGGTCAGGCTTTCCATGGAAAGGATGATCTTGGTCGCGCGGTTCTTGAAGTACGTGTAGAAGCTGATCGCCGGAATGGCGATGACCAGGCCTCCGGCCGTCGTCCAGAGCGCCTGGGCGATGTTCTTGGCGAGCAAGCCGGTCTGGGCGCCGCCCATTTCCTTGCCGGCGAGGTTGCCGAACGCGAGAATCATGCCCTGCACCGTACCGAGCAGCCCGAGCATCGGCGCCAGATTGGCGCAGACATTCAGATAGGCGACCCGCTGCATCAACTTCTCGCTCTCCATGTCCGCGGCCACGCCGACGACATCCTGGATGACGTCGTAGCCCTCCTGCACGTTGGAGAAACCGGCGGAGAGAATGTTGGAGAGTGGCGTGGGATTTTCTTCGCATTCCTTCAGCGCTTTCATCACGTCGCCCTGTTCCATCGCTTCGCGCACGCTCGCAACCAGTTCCTCGGGGGCGATCTTCTTCTCCTTGATGGTGATGAAGGAGTCGATCGCGAGCGCGACGGCCGCGACGGAGCAGGCGACCAGCGCGAGCCACAGCACGACGCCGAACCACCCGGAGCTGGCCACGACGGAGACGAAACCGAGGCCAGAATCCTCTTTTTTCGGCTTTTCGGCGGGCTTCGCCGCTTCGGCCGGTTTATCCACCGCGGGCGCTGCGGGTGCCGCAGGCGCCGCCTCCTGGGCCTGTATCGCCCAGACCGCGACCATGCTGAAGAGCGCCGCCGCCATCGTCACACGCCATGTTCTGCTCATGTCCGTCTTCCTTTTTCCTTCTGCTTCCGGGCCCGTACCGGCTTCGGCGCACCCGCGCGAAACCGGCGGCCGCCGATTTCATCCCGTACCGGCGCCGTTCCGGCGCCGATGTGCCATTATAACCGAAAACTTCGATTTTACAGTTTCTTTTTGGCTTCCGCCGCTTCCGCGCTCGCCGGGAACTCCTTGACCAGTTTGCGATACCAGTCCTTGGCCCGCGGGTCGCGCATCAGCTCAAGCGTTGCGGCCGTCTTCAACATCGCCTGCGGCTGGATATCCTTTTCGGTAGAATAGAACATGACCGCGCGCAGGTAATCGAGCACCGCCGCCTCCAGTTGATTGGATGCGGCGCGGACGTCGCCGCGCAGGATCTGCGCGCGGGCGGCATCCCGGCGCGAGCCCTCGGCGACCATCTTGTTCAACCGCGGCTCCAGTTTCGCAAATTCCCGGGCCTGCAGCAGCGTGTCGAGATAGAACCACATCCATTCCGAATCCTGTTCCGCTGCAGGATATCGGCGCAGGTGTTCCTCGTACGCCTTTACGGCTTCGGGCAGGTCCCCCTTTTCAGCGAACACGCGCCCGATCTGCTTGCTCGCCATCTCGCCCCAGTTAAAGAACCGGTTGCGCGCGTAAATATCGCGCAATAGCTTGATCGCGTCGTCATAGCGCTTGGCCTGGATCGCCGCGGCAGCCTGGTCAATTTCCGGCGGCTTCGGCGCCACGGCCAGTTTCACGCGCGCGCGCTCGAATTCGAGCCTCTGGCCGCTGGCCGTCGTCAGCACGATCGTACCGTCGGGCCGGGCCGCGATGCTCGTGCCATCCACGCGGCGGTCATCCGTCAAAATGACATAGCCTTGCGCGCGCGCGCGCGCGGCCAGCGCCAGTACCGCCGCCAGAATCACGATCGTTCTTTTCATCGGTCCGTCTCCTGCATATCTCACGCGTTGTCTTCCGTCGGCCTTTCGCAGCGCATCACGGGTTCGGGGCCGCCGTAGCCGCCCGCAGCCGCGCTTCCTCGCGCCAGCGCCGGAACTCCGGCGCCCGGTTGCCGTCCGGGAACAGCGTGAGGTACTGCTCGCATTCCTCGATCGCCCCGTTGAAATCGCCCAGCTCCATGTACAGCGGCACGCTGGCATAGAGCGCGTTCTCCACCATCGGGCGCACCTTCGGATCCTTCGGATCGCCGGAATTGACGATGCGGAAATACGACGCCAGCGCCGCCTTGATCTGGTCGCGCGCTTCCGCGCCCCGGTTCTCGGCGGCCCACCGGCGCGCCTGCCGCAGCTGGATCTCCGCCAATTCCATGTTCGCGGTGGCGATCAGCACCGGATCGGTGGCGAAGCGGAACACTTCGCTCAATGCGGCCTCGGCATCCCCCATCCGGTCCATCTCGCGGAACGCGCGCCCCAGTAGGAATTTCGCCTGGTAAAACAGCCCCGAACGCGGGAACTTCGCCATCAGCTCCTGCAGGGCGGAAACGCATTCCGCGTAATTCTTCATTTCATAGTGCGAGGCGCCGAGTCCGAACAGGGCGGGTTCCAACTGGGTGCGTTCGGCCAGCTCGTTTCGGCGGATGATCTCGTAGGCTTCGATGGCCTCGGCGTGCATCCCGGCCCCGCGCATCAGGTCGCCCATGCGCACGATCTGATCGCGCGAGAACTTGTCCGGCATCCGTCGGACCTCCGCCCAGGCTTCCCGCGCCGTCTCCGTGCGGCCCAGCTCGATCGCGGCGCTGATGCGCGCGTAGTGCGCGCTGCGGCCTTCCTCCGACTGCGGATAACGCCGCGCCAGCTCCTCGAACGCGGCGGACGCTTTGGCGCTGTCCCCCAGTTCGAGGTAAATGCTGCCGATGATGCTCATCGCCTTCGGCGCCAGATCGGTCTCGCCGAACCGCTTGACGAATTCCTCCAGCATGCGGACCGCGCCCCCGCGAACGGCGGCCAGCTTCTCGGGCGGCGCCGGAATGCGCGACAGCGAATAGCCCAGGTAGAATGTCGCATTGCGCAGCAGGTCCTGGTTCTTGGCGATCTCGGCGGTGGTCGAACCGTAGGGATTGTTCTCGGTCGGCCCCAGCCACTTCTGCAGCGTCTCGAACTCCTTGATCGCCCGGTCGAAATCGTTGATTCGGACCAGCGCGTCCGCGAGGCTGAACTGGGCCATCGCGCGCTCGTGGCTGGGCGGCGTTTCCTGGATCATCTGCTCAAAGAGCTTGATCGCCTCAGCGAACTGCTGCGCGCGGTAGCGCGACCACGCGAGCTGGTTGAGCGCTTTCGGGAAATACTGATCCTTGGGATAATCGCGAATAATGCGCTCGAGGTAGGCGTCTGCAGCGGCCTCGTTGCCGGAATGGCGGAGGATGCCGGAAAGGCTGAAGAGCACCATCGGCGTGCGGTCGTGCTTCGGATAGCGGTCCACGAACAGGTTGTAGAGATAGAGGTATTGCTCGGCCTGTTCCCGGTCAAAATAGATCTTCGCCGCCGCCAGCAGCCCGTTCGCGGCTTCGGCGTCCTTGCCGTAGCGCTCGACGATGTGCTCGGCGGTCGCGCGCATCGCCCAGTCGTTCTTTTCCTGCGCGTAGCAGACGATCAGGTTCGTCAGCGGACGGCCGATGCCCTCGAACGACGGAAAGCGATTGAGAATGCCGAGGTACTGCTCGGCGGCCTCCGCGAAGCGGCGCTGGACAAACTGGTTGTCGGCCAGCCGGAACTGCGCCTGGATCACGTTACGCAGGTGGGGACCGAAGTTGATCTCGACCCGCTTGCCGAGGCCTTCAAGACGGGCCTTGACCTGCTCGGCCTTCTCGCCGGCGGGCATGGCCCAGTCGCTCTCGGCGTACTTGGCGAAGACGTTGAAGTATTCCCGCAGGGAATCGGTCAGCAGCGCGATGCCGCCGGCCGCGTCGTTGGCCGAGAGCCTCGCTTCGCCCTGTTCGCGGTAGATCTCGCCCAGCAGATAGCGCGCGCCGGCCATCGGGCTCAGGCCGATTGGAATCTCCTCCTTCTTCATCATCTCGTCGATCTGCCGGAGGATGTCCATGTAGTCGCGGATGGTCTTGGCGGCCGCGTCCTTCTTGCCGCGCACCAGCTCGATGTGCGCCAGCGTTATGACGGTCTGGCCAAACCACAGGTCCGCACCCTTCCATTGCACCTCCTCGCACAGTTTCCTGGCCTTCAGCAGCATCGGCTCGCGCTCTTTTTCCGGCTTCTGAGCGGCGGCCTTGACCAGCAGCGCGGCGAGTTCCGCGGTCAGGCGGCGCGCGACGATGTCCTCCGGCTTGGCCTCGAGCGCCTTCTCGTAGGCAAACGCAGCGCCAGCGAAGTCGCCCGCCGTCTCCAGCATCTGGCCGAGGCGATAGGCGGCGTCCAGATAGAACCGGCGGAAGTCGGGATCGGTCGGGATGGCGCCTTTGTACTGCGCGAAGAACGCCTCGTAGATCGCACGCGCCTTGGCGACCTCACCGATGCGGAAGTAGCCGTTGGCGATCGCCAGCCGCACCGCGTGCGTGCGCGGAGCGTCCTGCGGCATGGCCGCCACCAGCGCTTCCGCGTCGGCGAACTTGCGCCGGGCGATCAGCACTTCCGCCTGGATCACCTTGCCGCGGTCGGCCTGATCGGGAAACCGCCGCGCGATCTGGTCGAGCAACCGTTCCGAGAAGTCGGGAAAACCCTGCTGGATCAGCCACGATGCGAACGCGTATTCCCGGTCCGCCTCGCTCTGTTGCGCCCGGGCGGAGACGGCGGACGCCGCCAGCGTCGCCAGCAGAACCGCAACCGTTCCTGCTCGAATGCCCATCGCGCGCATGAGTTCGTCTCCCGCTTGCGGCGCGCCCGCGCCGTGCGGCGCGCCAACTCGTTCAGTCTATGTGACGACGGCGCGGCGTCAAGCATCCGCGCCCGTCCTCCACGTCCGGGGCGCAGGACTCGCGCCCCGCCCCGTCCCCGCCGTTACCGCGAGTCCTTGGGAATCACGATCACCTTGACTTCCATGGAGCCGCGGTTGTCCTTGCGCAATTCCTGCGTCGTGCCCTCATTGACGTCGAACAGCACGATCCCGCCGACCCGCGCCGTGATCCCCGTTTCGACGCCGACCGGCATGATCGCGCCGCCGGGAAAACCGACCCGAACCAGCAGCGCGCCGTAGTTGGCGTCCGGAACTTGTCGGGTCGGAGCGCTCTCGCCCTCGTAGTAGTGTTTGAATTTCGGGTCGTTCCGGTCGTACCCTGCCGGCCCGACCGCCTCTCCCTTCGACCCGATAATCCACTGGCCGCTCGGTACCAGGATCAACCGATCGCCGGGATTGACCCGCACATCGCCCGCGGGCTCCCACAATTCCTTCGGGTTGACCCGCACCTTCTTGCCCGGCAGGTCGCGCTCCAGAACCAGCCGCCCGTGCAGTGAACGCAGGTGGTCGCTCCGGAACTGCTCGGCAACGAAGTCCGCGTACCCCGGCAACCGCAACCGGATCGACGGGCGCTCGGAGGCCGGCAGGCGGATTTTCGCCGGCGTGCGCACGACCGTCTCGCCCTCGCGGTAGACGCGGCCGTTCACGAGGATCGCCGCGCCGGGCGGCTCGGAGGTGACCTGTACTTCGACGACCTGGCCGGGCGCCGCGGGCGCGGCCTCCGCCGGCGGCTTGCCGGCCTCGCTCGACATCGGCGCCGCCAGCAGCTCGAAACCGGTCGGGCTCGGAAACGCCACGGATACCCGCGTCCGGATCTGCAACGGTCCGCGCGCATCGGAACGCGGCCATCGCATCACATCCACGGTCTCGCGGCCCTCCAGCCGTTTGAGCCGAAAGGCGAACCGGCCGGACGGCAGCCCGCGGACATGCTCGTACTTCCACGCGGAGGTCCGCTGGGTAAGCGGATTGAACTGACTGCCGGTTTCATCGCCCGTCCGGTCGAAGACGGCGATCTCAAACATTTCCGGACCGGCCATCTCCGCCGTCCATCGCGCCACGGTGAACCACCCTTCTTCCGGCTCGTCCGTTTCCGAGCGCGCAAAGATTTCGGGCAGCGGCGCGACGGGCGTCGAAGGCGGGGTCTCTCCCGGCGCCGCGGGCGGCGGCGAAGCCTCGCCGGAGGGCTCCGGGCCCGGGCCGGGCGGGGCCGTCTCGACGGGGGGCGGCCACGCGCCCGAGGCCAACCAGCGGTCGAAGAGTTTCTGCGCCGCCTCCGGCTCGGCGGGCCGCTCGTCAGGCTTGATCAGCGACAAAAAGCGCTCCAGCGCTTGCGCGCGGAACTCGGCTTCCGCCCTGTCTGCGGCCGCGGCCGCCGCCTCGACGGCCGCACGCGTGGCCGCATAGGATTCCTCGTTTTCACGCCGAATGTCCTCCGGCCACGCCAGTTTTTTCTCCGCCTCATAACCGGTGAGGACGGCCTCGAGCGCCTCTTTCAGGTTGCGAGCAATCATCATCAAGCGCACATTGCGCACCCGCGTCCGCTCCTGGAGCTCCTCGTCGGCCGCGGCCACGGCGCGCTTCAGTTCGCCGCGAACGGCGCGGTCGCGCGCCTCGGCGAGCCGAGCGGCCTGCGCCTCATAGGCCGCTCGCAGCGCTCGAAACTCCGCCGGTTCGGTCGGTTTCGAAGGTTCGGCCGGCGAGGGCTTCGCAGGTCCGGGGGGGGGCGTAGCCGCGGGCGGCCCCGGCGGCGGAAGCGTCGGCCGCGGGTGCTTCTGCGCCTCGACGCCACAGCAGGCCGCCCAGCATAACAGCAGCGCCAGCCGCCCTTTTCCAAACCTTGGAAGCCCGGCGCCCGCCATTTTCCAAGCCTTGGAAAACGGCCGGTCTGTCGCCGTGGCCGGAAGGCCGTTGTACGATCCGTAGTTCACCATCCGCGCCCTGCGCCGATGCTTCAACGCTGTCCGCCATCCCGCGCCGGGCGGGTGCCGTCACTCGAAGGTGCGCACTCCCGAGTTCGGCATCTCGATCGTCCACGCTTCCTTGCCTTCGGCGATCGCCGTGATCTTGAAGCGGGACACCGTCACCGGTGCGTTGGTCTGAAACATCTTGCCGTAGGCCTGCTGGATGTCGCTCATGCCCAGCGGCACCCAGAAGCTGATGTGCTTATCCAGGTCCTCGACCATCCGCACGTTCTTCTCGCGATAAACGAATGACGCCGGCTCGACCGACATCTTGCGCACGGAGCCGTCCGATCCGCGCTTTGTGTATTCCTGCTTCAGCACGCACTCAAAGACGATCTGCTCGTAGTCGCGCGTCTCACCGGGCGTGAAGCGGAACGACCACACCTGCTTGCCGGAGGCGACCGGCGGATCCGACTTGACCTCCGCCAGCTTGACCCCAGCGGCGCCCGCGGCGATCGCCGTCAACAACGCCGCGGCGACCGCGACGCCCCATCGCCGTTTGATGTCCGCCGCGCGCATCGTTCAGTCCACCTTTGCGACTTTGCGGAAGTTGCCGTTGTATTGCTTGGTGAGGCCGCGCAGGAAGGCCTCGCCTTCCTTGTCAATGCCGTAACCGATTGCATGGACAACCGGCGCCTTGCGGCCCTTGGAGGTGTAGTAGGCTTCCTGCAGCAGGCCGAAGTGCTCGATGAAGTCCTGCAGCGTCCACCACTGCATATTCTTGGGCATCTCCGGCGGCTGCGGGCGCTGCACGCGCCCCCAGTCGTTGCCGCCGCGGTAACCGCCGACCGGCACGCGGCGCGTGACCCAGTGGCCGGGCTGGGCGGGCTGTCCCTCGCGGTAGGGCCGCGGCGGAACCCAGACGCGCTCCTCGCGATACTCGACCGGCTGGTTGCTGCCGGCCGTGCCGCCGCCGGTGTTGACCGCCGCGGCGCGTGCGAGCGCCGCCTCGTTTTCGCGCCGCCAGGCCTCCATGCGGGCATTCCACTCCGCCAGTTGTTCCGCCGTCGGCTCCTTGCGCACCAGCGGCTCGCCGTCGCTGATGATCAAGATCGTGTCCGCGCCGACCTGGAAGGCCGCCGTCAGCGCCAGGTCAAGACGGGTCGTGCCGCCGAGGGCCTTGAGTCCCTTGTCGCTCGGTTTGAGGTTGCCGCGCACGACGCCGGCCTGCTCGAAACTCGTGTTGAACGGCTGCAGAAAAAGCTTCGCGTCCTGCTTGTTCTTGGCAGTCGCAGGCACCATCTCGGGCTTCCAGGTGGC
>Ga0116145_1004161_pt1 | contig 11774 bp, 7 predicted proteins | sample AD_JPNHG1_MetaG_FD_89747 | JGI IMG/M metagenome (GOLD analysis project Ga0116145, IMG submission 89747) | Active sludge microbial communities of municipal wastewater-treating anaerobic digesters from Japan - AD_JPNHG1_MetaG | ecosystem: Engineered > Bioreactor > Anaerobic > Digestate | place... | reverse complement strand
GTTTTAAGCTCAAACTATAAAGAAAAAATAAGATTTTTTTATAATGATCAAGAGTTCTATGGATATAAAGGGATGATGATAACATCTGCTCTTGCATCATTTGGAATTTATAATATAGGAAAAAATTTACATGATCATTCGGATCAGGGATTATTTTGTGCGAATGGAATGTGCGCACAATGTAGAATAATAGCAAATGGTTATATTGTTAAAGGTTGTATGACTCAAATCGAACCGGATATGAAGATTTATAGCCTTTCTGCACTTCCACAACTAAAAAAAGAAAAGATAGAAAACTTTCCCGATATATATGAAATGGAAGTAGATGTTGTCATAATAGGTGGTGGACCTTCAGGTCTTGCTGCTGCTTCTATATTAAAAGATTATCCCGAATTAAAAGTCATTCTTGTTGATGATAAACCATCTTTAGGTGGAAAACTCTTACTGCAAACTCATAAATTTTTTGGTTCAAAAGAGGATTGTTATGCTGGAACCAGAGGTTTTGAAATAGCTAAAATACTTGAAAAATCTATAATAGATGCTGATAATATCAAAATTTTTACCAACACCTATTTTATTGGTGGCTTTGAAGAAAGGAAAGTCGGTATTTTCGATGGTAAAAACTATTATATAATAAAAACTAAATCTGCAATTTTAGCTACTGGAGCAAGAGAAAAATATCTTACTTTTAGAAATAACCATCTTCCTGGTATTTTTGGTGCGGGTGCATTCCAAACTCTACTTAATAGAGATCTTGTTGTTGGTTCTGAAAAAGTATTTATTGTTGGTGCGGGAAATGTTGGCTTAATAGCTGCATATCATGCATTGCAAGCAGGAATTAAGGTTGTTGGTATTTGTGATGTTGCTCCAAAACAAAGTGGATATAAAGTGCATTTAGATAAAATTAAAAGATTGGGAGTACCTGTATTTTTTAGTCACACAGTTTTAGAAGCAGAAGGCGATGACAGAGTAAGATCTGTTAAAATAGCAAAAGTTAACCAAGATTTTTCACCAGATTATTTAGCGATAAAAGAATTTTCAATAGACACTCTTTTAATAGCTGTAGGACTTGCAGAGAACAATGAGTTTGAAAACTCTTTGAAAACTTCTGAAATAAAATTATTTAAAGCTGGGGATGCAAATGAAATAGCAGAAGCAAGTTCAGCTATGTTTTCAGGAAAACTTGCTGCAATGAAACTACTCAAAGAATTTGGCTTTGATGTTAATTTTGATAGTTCAATTTTAGAAAAAGAAAAAGTTTTGAAAATGCCTGGTGGTAAAGTATTTGACCCTATTGATATTACTAAGAAACAGGATTTATCATCAGATGTATATCCAAGAATCTTCTGCTATCAGCAAATACCTTGTAATCCATGTGTTACCTCATGCCCAAAAAATTGTATCAAAATTGAAGGTGATCCAATATATGATATTCCGCTATATACTAAAGGTTGTATAGGTTGTAATCAGTGCGTAATAACCTGCCCTGCTCTTGCAATAACATTAATAGATAAAAGAAAAAAGAATAATAATAAAGTTGCGGTAACATTTCCTTTTGAGTTCTTAGATACTTTTTTGCCCGAAAATGAATATAATCTTACAGATTTTGAAGGAAATGTCATTGGTAAAGGCGAATTTATAAGTATCAAACATTTTCCAAAAGAAAAAAGAAGCCTTGTAACTTTATGGGTAGATGAAGATATTGCCGATAATGTCGCATCATTTCAACTTCCACTTCAAAAAGATGTTATTGAAAAAAAATATATTAAAGAAAATATTGATAAATTTGAATATGAAAAAAATAATCATAATTTTGTATGCATCTGTGAAAGAGTATCAGCAGATGAAGTTAGAAATATTATTAAACTTGGGATAAAAGATATTAATTTCATAAAAGCAGCTACAAGGCTTTCTATGGGTGCATGTGGAGGCAAAACCTGTTCAACAACAATAACTTCACTATTTAGAGAAGCACAGATAAATAGAACCAATGTTGAACCAAATAAAACAAGACCTTTAGTTGTCGAAGTGCCTTTCAAATATTTTGCAGGAAAGGTTGTGAAAATTCCATTTAAGAAAAACTAATTTTTATTGAAACTAACAGTCTTAATCAAATTGTTTAAAAATTGCTTAAAAATTGTTTATAATATTTTGAATTTTAAGAATACAAAATCAATATATGGGATAAATTATGCTAAAAAAATATGATGTTATAATAATTGGCGCAGGCTCGGTTGGTACACCTACTGCATATTTTCTTGCAAAAGAAGGTTTTAAAGTTTTGGTTATTGAAAAAAATAAGGCTCCTGGAAGAGGCCAAAATAGGGCTGCTATAGGAGGTATTAGGGCAACTCACTCTGATTATGCTAAAATCAAGTTATGTCTTTCTTCCATAGATATTTTTAAGAATTGGTATGAAAATACGGGTGATGATATAAATTGGTATCAGGGCGGTTACTTTTATCCAATTTATAATGAAAAAGATAAAGAATCTGTACTATCTTTATTGAAAATTCAAAAAAGTTTTGGACTTAATATTGATTTTATTTCAAAAGAAGATGCATTAAAAGTAGTACCTGATCTATGTAGTGATAATCTACTTGGTGCAATCTATTCTCCTGAAGATGGTAGTGCATCCCCATTAAAATCAAATTATTCGTTTTTTAAACAAGCAAAATTATTAGATGCTGATTTTATCTTTGAAAGTGAAGTTATCGGGCTTATAAAAGAAAAAGATAGATTTGTTGGAGTTAAAACAAATAAGGAAGATTATTTTGCAGATTTTTTAATAATTTCCTCTGGAAAAGATATTGAACTTTTTTCAAAAGAATTAGATATTAAAATACCAGTTAAATCAGATTTACATGAAGCTGGAATTACAGAACCTGTTGCAAGATTATTTGACCCGATGATAGTGGATATAAGATCTTATCCCAACTCAAAAAATATATATTTCTATCAGAATAGTGAAGGTCAAATTGTATTCTGCCTTACCCCTATGCCCGCAAAATATTATGAATCAGATAGCTGTACGGCTGAATTCTTACCACAAATTTCAAGTAGAATATTTGATGTTTATCCTTATTTTGGAAATTTACGAATAAGGAGAATCTGGAGAGGATATTACCCAAATACTCCAGATGGTAATCCAATAATTGAATTTATAAACTCAAATGTTCTTTTACTTGTTGGTATGTGCGGTCAGGGTTTTATGTTAGGGCCTGGTATTGGTAAAATAAGCGTTAAAATATTAAAAAATAACCTTTCTGAAGAAGAAAAAAAGATTGTTTCAGATTTATCATTATTTAGAAAGTTTGATAATGTTGAATTTTTTAAATAATAAAATTTTAGTAATAAGAAAAATTTTAATATTTTTGGTATTTTTTTTTATTTAAATTATCTAAATAAAATCAATTTCTAAACAAAATCAATTATTGAAATTTTAAATCAAAATCTTATAATGTTTTTGATGAGTTTAATAATAATAGTTCCTATTATTATCATTGTTATTATTATAGCAGCTGTAATATATTTATTTGTTGTCCAAACTCCTTCTTTGAAACTGGACTCAATAAAACAACTTATAGATAATAATAATCTTGATGAAGCACTGGCAAAATTAACAAAAATAATTCAGGATGGCAAGGCTACACCCCGAACTCACATGTACCTTGGTGATATATTTGAAAAAAAGGGTGATATAAATACTGCTGTTATGGAATATCAAAAATGTCTCAAAGAAGGTGGGTTTATTTCAGATTCAGAACAACTTGTTATACACATAAAACTTGCAGAATTATTAAATAGACTTGGTAGAGTCGATGATGCTCTTGGTGAATATTTAATTCTTGCCAAACAATATCCAAATGATCCCTATTATTTGATGCAAATTGGCGATATATTCTTTTCTAAAAAGAAATTTGGTAATGCTACCAATTATTATAAACAGGCACTTTTGCTAAATAATTCTAATCCAATAGCTCACTATAACCTTGGTCGACTTTATTATATGACTGGTTTAAATTCAGATAGTGAATTTCACTTAAAAAAGGCGGTAGAGCTTTCTCCAAAGTTCTATGATGCCTACTACTATCTTGGGCTTTTATCTTTAAGACAATCTCAGGGAAATAATGCATTAATGTACTTTTCTAAAGCTGTTTATTCAAATAAATTTAAAGGTCTAACTTATTTAAATCTTGGAAATCTTCTTTTTAATTCTGGTAAAACAGAAGAAGCATTAAACTTTTTCCTAAAATCACTTTCAAGTATAAATGATAAAGAAAACTTACTTTTAGCAAAGTATAATACAGGCCTTTGCTATGAAAAACTTGGAAATATTGATAAAGCCATGGAATATTTTAGAGAAGTATATATAGAAAAGGCAGATTTTAAAGATATTCAAACCAAGATTGCCTTATATAGTGAATTATCAGTTAATGATAAGTTGAAGGAATATATGATTTCAAAGAAAAATGAATTTGAAACTATTATAAATAGGATTTTAGGTTATTTTAAGTATAAACCATTAGAATCTTTTTTCTATGATAAATTTGTATATGTTATTGGAATACCTTCAAATCTTAGCCCTGACAGTACAAATAAAAAAGATAACCATTTTTTTGTTTTTTATAGGACTATGAACGATAGTTTTACTGATGATGAACTTTTTTTGATTAAAGAAAAAATGGTAAATGCAAACTGCTCAAAAATGTATATTATATACCCTGGTGAGTTCCCTGATAATGCTAAAAAATGGTCTGAAAATCGAGATGTAATGCTTATAGATAAAACAAAACTTTTAGAGATTTTTGAATCTATTAAAGTTTAATTTTTTCTCATTAAAATTTTTTAAGGAAATTATGGGACAAATTGTAATAATAGACGATGAATATTCTATAGCTGATGCTTTAGCAAGATTTTTTCAAATGAATGGGTTTTCTGTTTCAACATTTCAAAACCCAATTGCTGCTATTGATTTTATAGATAAGAATATAGAAAATATAGATTTAGTTTTAACCGATCTTGTTATGCCCGAAATGAGTGGACAACAGGTCTTTCAAAAGATAAAAAATGATTACCCATATCTACCAGTTATAGTTATTTCTGGTAAAGCCACGGCTTCTGATGCTGTTACAATGATGAAAGAAGGTGTTTATGATTTTTTTATAAAACCTTTTGATAATATTGACAAAATTATATTAATCGCAAAAAAAGCTATAGAATGGAAAGAAACCAAAAAAGAAAATCTTGACTTAAAAAATAAGCTTTCAGAAAGTACAGTTTTTCAAAAATTAATAGGTAAATCAAAAAAAATGCTTCAAATATATGAGCTTGTTCAACAGGTTGCGCCAACAAAAGCCTCTGTATTAATTACGGGTGAAACAGGAACTGGAAAAGAAGAAATTGCTGAAGCAATACATAAACTTTCTCAAAGACCTGGAAAACTTATAAAAGTCAATTGTGCTGCTTTAACTGAAACACTTTTAGAAAGTGAACTATTTGGTCATGAAAAAGGTGCTTTCACCGGAGCAATAAAAACAAAATTAGGAAGATTTGAACTTGCAAATGGTGGAACTATTTTTCTGGATGAAATTGGTGAAGTTTCTCAAAATATTCAGGTAAAACTTTTAAGAGTTCTTCAAACAAAACAATTTGAAAGAGTTGGAGGTGAACAATCTATTAATGTCGATGTTAGAGTTATTGCTGCAACAAATAAAGATTTGCTTGAAAAAATTAAGGAAGGTACATTTAGAGAGGATCTATATTTTAGATTAAATGTAATACATATACATATGCCACCTTTAAGAGAAAGAACCGAAGATATACCTTTGCTTGTTAAATTTTTTATTGATAAATTTTCTAAGGACCATCAAAGACAGATTGATGGAATAACTCCAAAAGCCTTAAAATTTTTAATGGCTTATTCATGGCCAGGTAATGTAAGAGAACTTATGAATGTTGTAGAAAATATGGTTATATTAACAAAGGAAAATATCCTTGATATTCAACATATCCCCCAAAACATAATAAGTGAAGTATCCAAAAGATCAGACTTTATTTTAAATGATGAGCCTGATGAAGATATTATTAAAATTAAAGCTGGAATACCACTTGAAGAAGTTGAAAAGATATATCTACTATATCTTCTTGATAAATATAAAAATAAGGCTAAAGTTGCTCAAATTTCGGGTATTGGAAGAAAAACTCTTTACAATAAACTTGAAAAATGGGGAGTTCCATTAGATAAAAGCGAAGCATAGGGAAATTAAATATAGAAATTATTTTTAAAATTTTTTTTTATGAATATTCCAATAGTTAAAAATATTACAATAACAAAAAATACACAATAGCAAAAAATATCAAAATAATTAAAATTATATAATAATTAGAAAATTTCCAATAATGGATTAACGATAAAAATTAAGGGTTTATATGAAAAATAATCAAAATAATAAAATATTCGAAGCATTTGCAATCAGCCCTATTGATGGAAGATATTATCAGCAAATTTCCTTTCTATCAGAATTTTTTTCTGAGTTTGCCCTTATTAAAAGTAGAATTCTGGTAGAAATTTTATGGTTTCATTTTTTAGTTGGGGAAAATTCTCCGATTGGTATTAAAATTGACGATGAAATTCATAAAAAACTTGATCAATATTTTGAAAAATTTTCTATAGAAGAGTTTTTTAAATTTAAAGAACTTGAATCTAATCTTAGACATGATGTAAAACCTGTAGAATATTTGCTTAAGAATATAGTAGATAAAGACTCGAAAGAATTTTTGCATTTTGGTTTAACATCTGAAGATGTTACAAATATTGCATATGCTATTAATTTTAAAAATTATAAAGAAAAATATTTAATACCAAATCTAAAAAGCATTATATTAAAACTTAAAGATCTTTCTCTTTCTTCTAAATCTTTAACAATCTTAGGGCATACTCATGGGCAGAGTGCAACCCCAACAACATTTGGAAAAGAAATTGCATATTTTATTGAAAGGATAAATAAGAGTTTAAATATAATAAAAAATATTAAAATAGAAGCAAAGTTAAGCGGTGCTGTTGGAAATCTGGCAGCATTAAAAATAGCATATCCTAAGGTAAATTGGATTGAACAAGCAAATAGATTTATTGAATCTATAGGACTTAGCAACTCTAATGTCACTAAACAGATAGAACCTCATGATTGGATTTGTAGAATCTGTAACGAAATTGCTTTATTAAGCAGTATTTGTATAGATCTTTGTAAAGATATCTGGCTTTATGGTTGCTTAAACTACTTAAAACAAAAACCTAAAGAAGGTGAAGTAGGCTCTTCTACTATGCCTCATAAAGTCAATCCGATTGATTTTGAAAATTGTTGGGGAAATATGGAAATTACAATTGCCCTTTCTCAACTATTTTCAAGAAAACTACCTGTAACTTTTATGCAAAGAGATCTATCTGATTCCACTGTCTTAAGAAATTTTGGTCTTATTTTTGGACATTTTGAACTTGGACTAAAAAATTTAAGTCTTGGTCTTGATAAAATAATTTTCAATAATGAATATATTGAGAAAGAACTTGAATCTCATCCCGAAGTTTTAGCAGAAGCCATTCAAACCATTTTGAGAAAAAACAAAGTCAATAATAGTTATGAACTACTAAAAGATGCCACCAGAGGGAAAGATATAACTTATGATTCTCTTTTAAGTCTTATAAATTCATGTTATATCGAAGAGGAAGACAAAAAAAGAATTATGAATTTAAAGGTTAAAGACTATATAGGAGAATCTGTTCAAATTGTAGAAAAAATATGTCGCAAAATTGAAAAAGAAATTGAAAAAAAATAGTTTAATTTTTAATAGATAAAAATTTTAAAACTAAAAACTGATTATATAAAAATAGACTTAAATAATTTAGAAATTCCTAAAAATATGTTTTTATAATTCAGGAAGTCTTAAAAAATAAAGTCTTAATTTATATAAATATATGTAATAAAATTTAAAGGAAAAAGTATGAAGATTAATATTAAATTGAAAAATTCAAAAAATATAAATCTTCCTCAAAAGCTTTTGATTGATTTGCCAATTGAAATCGCAAGACATTATCCAAATAGAATATCTCACAAATTTAGAACATCAAATGGTTGGAAAGAAAAAAAATATAAAGAATTTAATGAAGATATATTAAAGCTTGCAGCTGGCTTTTTACTTGAGGGAATAAACAAAGATGATCATGTTGCATTTTTTTGCAATAATAGATATGAGTGGATAGTAACAGATTTTGCTCTTATGAATCTTGCTGCTATTTCAGTACCTAGAGGTTCAGATACCACACCATCTGAAGCAGCTTTTATATTGTTTCATAGCGATTCTTCTTTTTTAATAATAGAAGATTATTTATCACTAATAAAGTTAATTGAATTTTTTATAAATAGCAATTTCGAAAGTGATGAGAATATTAATAATTATTTTACTGCTTTTAAAAAGCTTAAAAAAATCTTTATCATTGAATCTTTTAATAAAGAGTCTTTAGAACCTTATAAAGAATATATAAATGATATCCCTATAATAAATTATTCAGATCTATTTTTAAAAGGTGAAAAATTAATTTTAGAAAACCCTGATTTTTTAGCAAATTTTAAAAAGGATATTCATTTAGATACCATGGTTTCCATAATATATACTTCTGGAACAACCGGTAATCCAAAAGGTGTCATGCTTAATCATAAGAATTTTATGCAAAATGTTATATCAAATACACCAAGAATGAGACTAAATCTCAAAAAAGGTGATAAAACTCTTTTAATACTTCCATCATGGCATGTTTTCGATAGAGCCTTTGAATATTGTGGAATATCAGCAGGTATGACTTTTGTATATTCTTCAACAAAATACTTTTCTGATGATCTGGCAAATGAAAAACCCGATATCTTAATTTCTGTACCTAGAATATGGGAAACAGTTTATCAAAAATTAATAAAAACAATAAAACAACAAAAAAAGATAAAGCAAATTCTTTTTAAGTTTTTTGTTGCTATTGGTAAATATTATCTTTTCTCAAGTCAATATCTTAGAGGTTCATACCTTATTTTCAGAAAAGAGCTATTTTTTGAAAAATTATTAAAATATTTATTTCACTTTATTAGATTAATACTTCTTTTGCCTTTTAAACTAGTTTCTAAAATTATTTTTAAACCAATACATGAAAAAGTTGGAGGAAAACTTAGAGGTGCAATATCAGGTGGAGGCTCACTTCCACTTTATCTTGATATCTTTTTTAATTCAATAGGTATAACATTACTCAATGCATATGGAATGACGGAATGTGCTCCTGGCATTTTATCAAGATCTTATGAGCAAAACACTATTGGAGCTACTGGCACCCCTTTTGCAAATACTGAAATTCTTATAGTAGATGAAAATGGTAAACAGGTATCAAATGGCAAAAAAGGTGTTTTATTTGTAAAAGGACCACAGGTGATGTCGGGCTATTACAAAAATAAGGCTGCTACTGATGCAGTTCTAACTTCAAATGGTTGGTTAAATACAGGTGATCTTGCTATAAAATCATTTAATCAAGACATTGTCCTTGTTGGAAGGATGAAAGATACTATAGTTCTTTCGGGTGGTGAAAATGTTGAACCAGAAAAAATAGAAGATAAACTAAAAGAATCTTCCTTAATTGCACATGCTGTTGTTATAGGACAGGATAAGAAAAATCTTGCAGCAATACTTGCTATAGATGAGGAGGAACTTAAAAATCTTGCAAATACTTATCAGATTCCTCTTTCTGAAATATTGCAGGAAGATTTAATAGCACATCCAACCATAATTAATGCTATTAAAAATGAAGTTAATAAACTGATTTCTAAAGAAACAGGATTTAAACCTTTCGAGAAAATTGCAACAATAATACCAATTAAAAATAAATTTGAAATTGGAAAAGAACTTACTCAAAGCTTAAAAATAAAAAGAAAATATGTAGAAGAAAAATATCATGAATTAATAAGTAAGATTTTTCATAAAGAAAAAGGAAAATAATTCTAATTACTATTTTTTTAAAAGTATTGGTCCAAGACTTCTTATTATTTTTCCAAAAACTGAACCAATAAATGGTGTAATTCGCATAATTGATGGAATATAAATTATCTTTTTCTTTTTGAATATTCCCTTAATTAAATAAGAAACTGCTTTTTCTAAATTTAGTTCAAATAAATTTAAATTTATTTTTTGTGCTCCATTTGAATTTTGTGCAACATCAAAAAACTCTGTTTTTACTGCACCAGGTAAAACTAAAGTAATAAAAACTTTCTTATCTTTTGCATATTCTGAATGAAGACTTTTAGTAAATTTTTCAACATAGGATTTTGTAGCACTGTACATGGCTATTCCCTGTATGGGGAAAAAAGAAGCTATAGAACCGATGTTAAATATATGCAATTGTTTATCCACTTTTTTTCTTAAATCATCATCTAAAAAATATCTTGTAATCTTTGTTAAAGAGAGGATATTCAAGTTTACCATTTCGATTATTTTTTCATCATCCATACTATTAAAAAATCCATACCATCCAAAGCCCGCATTGTTGAAAATATGGGTGATAAGGTATTTATAAGGTTCTAATTGTTTTATAAAATCATTTATGCCTTCTACCTTAGATAAATCAGATTTTATAGAGATAATTTTCAGTTGGGGAAAACTATTTTCAATCTCTTTAAGCTTCTCAAGTCTTCTAGCAGTTAAAATTAAAATATCGGGATTTAATTTTGCACATTCGATTGCAAGTTGTCTACCAATACCACTTGATGCTCCAGTTATAAGTATACCTTTACCTTTTAAACTTTTCATCATCTACCTTTATATTTTTTAATTTCTATCTTTTTCAAAATCTATCATTTTTGATATTATATCTAGCATTCTATGAATAAGCTTCTCATTTAATATATTACCGTCATTAACAATATCCAGTTTCCAAAGAAGTTCTCCCGCTCCCCATAAGAAATAAGTAGAAAGCATTAAAAAATCTGATTGTAGATTTTGATCTAAATCATTTCCAAACAATAAAATAGTAATCTGCTTCAATATTTTTTCATAAATTTGTTTAAATCTTTCTTTTACATCTAAATCTGAAATTTCTGAAAAAACTCTGAACATTATAGAATAAAGGCTTGCAAGTTCATCTTTATGAATAAAAAAATTTTGACCTATTATATTCAATTTCTCATTATGAGTTTTGTTATTATCTATTCCTGCAAAAAAAGTCTTAATAAAATAATTATTAAGTTCATCTAAAACTGTAAGCAAAATTTCTTTTTTTGAACTAAAATATCTATATATTGTTCCTTCAGAAATGTCAGCAGCTTTTGCAATTTCTGAGGTTGTCATTGACTGATAATTACCCTCTTTCAATATTTCACAGGCGACACTTATTATTTTCCCTCTTGTGGTATTAATATCTGCAAAAAAATTTATTTTATCTTCCGCCATTTTTTTCTTTTTATTTATTTTTTAATTTTTTTTATTTCTTTTTTTGATTTATTTTTTTATTTTTTTTTCATTAGAAAATATCTATTTTTTATCTTTTTGTATTCCTTACTTTTCATTTTTCTTTTTTATTTTAACTTATCAAATATCTTTTTACTAAATCACTAAAATAATTTAATAAGAGGATCAATTATTATATATTTCTGGTTTTAAAATAGTGTATTTTTCTTTTTCTGGACCAGTTGAGACCATATATATTGGTAAATTCAAATATTCTTCTATAAATTTAATAAATTCATTAAATT
>Ga0116145_1004154_pt1 | contig 11790 bp, 14 predicted proteins | sample AD_JPNHG1_MetaG_FD_89747 | JGI IMG/M metagenome (GOLD analysis project Ga0116145, IMG submission 89747) | Active sludge microbial communities of municipal wastewater-treating anaerobic digesters from Japan - AD_JPNHG1_MetaG | ecosystem: Engineered > Bioreactor > Anaerobic > Digestate | place... | reverse complement strand
CACCGACTGGTCGGATATAAGCTGGGAATTTGCTTTCGTTACAAAGCGCCCTGTGCTCTTTATCAATACCCCGATGAAGGTAATGAATAACGAGTGGCAGAAGATAAAAACAAAGCCAATAAACATCACTCTCAGAAGCGTTATCGGACGTGAAGTTGAGACTGATAATATAAGCAGCGTAAATGATATGATCGCAGAGATGCTGGCTAATAAGGCACAGTACCGTGAGACTATCGACAAGACCTTCCACGAGCACGTTTTCAACGTGGGCAAGAGCTGTCAGCTCTGCGGAAAGTATATCGTAAAGTCGCTGGGCGGTAAGAAACAATAAAAGAAAAGACGTAAAAAGGGGAGGCTGTATGGCCTCCCCTAAGCTTATCGTAAAAATGTTCCGGGACGCCGAGGGCGGCGTCCCGAAACAATTATCAAAAACGCTGAAGGGAGACCATACGGTCTCCCTTATTTTTTATATGCCAAGTCTTTTACAGATGATCCTGCAAACCTCTTCCTTATGCTGCTGATAGTAGAAATGTCCGCCGCTCATGGGGACTATCTCACAGCTTCCGGAGGTGAATCTGCTCCAGCCGTTCATATCGACGCTTTGCAGCAGTACATCCTCAGTACCGTAGAATACGGTGATATCGCAGCCGAAATCCAGGGCGGATGCTGGCAAACTAAAGCTCTCAGCCATTCTCACATCAGTGCAGAGCACCCGGTTCAGCATTTTCATAAGGTCTTCGTCAGATACAGGAGCATTTCCTGAAAGTTCGTTTGCGGAGAAGAACTCCACTATCCTTTCATCAGAGGCCTTGTCTGAATCCGGAAAGCATTTTACAGGCTCATCCGGAGCACATCTTCCCGACAGGAATACATGGGCAGGAGAGCTGAGGCCCTTTTCCTTTGCCTGACGGATAAGCTCCGAGGCAAGGAGAGTTCCCATGCTGTGTCCGAAGACAGCATACTGTCCCTTTGAAATGAGTTCAGAATGCCTCTCTAAGAGGTCTGATGCACAGGAGGTGATATCTGTCAGCATAGGCTCTGAGGAGCGGGTAAAGCGCCCTGAGAGCTCCATAGGAACGACTTCAAGCTCCTTTGGCAGGTAACGCTTGAACGAGCTGTAGCTCTTTGCAGAGCCTCCTGCGTGGGGGAGAAAGAAAAGTACCATATTATTCCTCAACTGGTGTTCCCTTTTCGTTGAGCAGGTCAAAGATCTCGCCCACCTTGCTTATGGAGGCTACCAGCGAAAGGGGAATGCTGAGCTTATATGTATCTGTTATCTCAGAGCCAAGGCCGAAAAGTCCCAGTGAATCGAGGTAGAGATCGTCATAAACGTCTGTCTCTCTTGTTATCTCGGAGGGATCAACGCCCACATAATCAGAGATAGCCTGCTTGAATTCGTCAAAGTTAAGGTTGTTCATTACTTATACTCCTTTTTTCTCAGGTATTTGAACTGTATCTTTCCGATATCCTTTGGTATCTCCTCTACGAGGACTACCTTATCGGGAACCTTGTATGCGGAGAGCTTCCCGTCAAAGTAGCGTGCAAGCTCGCCTCTTGTTATCCTTTCATCGCCCTTTGGCTGGATGTATGCAACTATCTGCTGACCGATAACAGGGTGCGGCTCATCGGTAACTGCTGCGGCAGCTATCTTCGGATGTGTCAGCAGGCAGGCTTCGACCTCCTCTGCATGGACAAGGTTGCCGCCACGCTTGATTATACGCTTGCTTCTTCCGGCAAAGCGGACAATTCCATTGGGGAGCTTGTTTACAAGGTCGCCTGTACAGAACCAGCGGTGGCCCTGATCGTCTGTGAGGATCTTCTCGGCGGAAAGCTCAGGGTTGCCGAAGTAATTGAGGATAACGCCGTCTGTGTATACGCAGAGCTCGCCTGTTTCTCCTTCGGGAACATCATTGTGCTTTTCGTCTATTACACGGTAATCAGTGAATGAGAGCTTGCGGAAGTCGCTGGGATCAGTTCCGGCATCTGTAGCGGAATCCCATACTACCATAGTGCAGGTCTCGGATGAGCCGATAACGTTTACTACACGGATGCCCAGCTTCTCAACGAAGATATCAGCGATCTCCTTGGGGAGGACTTCGCCTGCCCAGTAGCTTATACGCACGCTTGAAAGGTCGTATTTATCAAAGTCCGGTGTGGACAGGAGCACCTTTGCCAGTGTCGATGTGAGCTGGATAACGGTTATCTTGTACTTCTGTATCGTTTCGAGGAAGGTCACGGGATTGAACTGGGGCTGATACATTACAGTACCGCCTTTGAGAGCCATCTGCTGTCCCATGCCGAAGCCGCCCTGATGATAGAGCGTCATGCCCAGCATCATTACGTCATCAGATGTGAACTCAAGATAATCGCCCATATCCTCCTGTGTGGAGAGGAATCCGCCGGATGGGACTGAGAGTATCTTCGGAGTGCCTGTGCTGCCGGATGTGCAGGCAAGGGACATGGTGTGGAGATATTCAGGCTGGTATATCTCGCATTCATTTTCCCCGTGTTCAGCTATGAAATCCTCAGCGGAGATAAAGCATTCCTCAACAGGTATAACTGCTTTGTCAGCATAGCATACCACTTTGCTGACGGCGATTTTTCCGGGTATAAGATCGTGTACCGCATTTATTATATTGTTGTTGCGGTACTTTTCAGTAACAAAGAGTATCTTTGAAGTCGTGGCAGGTATCAGCCTTGAAAGCTCCAGCGAGCCGCTCTGTGGATCCATAGGAACGGGCTGGGCGCCTATTCTTACTGCCGACCAGAACACAATGAACCACTCTATGCTGTTGGGCATACATATGCCTACTTTATCGTCAGCAGCTATGCCGGCGTTCTTCATTGCAGAACCGAGAACAGCAGTTTTCTTCATGAAATCGCTGTAGGTCAGCTCGTTGTCGTCAATGCGGAGAAGGACTTTGTCCGGAGTTTCCTCTGCATATCTGCTGTAGTATGAGAAAAAGTTCTTTTCCATATCACTTGCCTCCGTTCAGTCTTGCAGCGATGAAGTCTGCGGCCTCGTGCTGAACCCAGTGGTACTGCTCACCTACAGGCATTGCGTGCATTATTGTTTCTTCCGACACATATGCCGGCTTATCGGCAATGTATATCTTTTCCTTGCAGCCGAGAGCCTTGTCCCAGAGCTTCTGTGTAGCCTCCGGGGACATCCAGTTGTCATCGTCACTGTATGCCATAAGGAAATCTGCCTTGTGAGTGCCCTCCTCAAGGACAGCCATTCCCTCAAGGTAATTGTCATCGTACTGATAGCTGCTCCACTTGCCCTTCTTCATCCATACCGGTATGGAGCTCTGGTCTGCAAAGTTCATCAGCAGCGGGAACAGGCTCACGCAGCACTTTACCTTCTTGTTCTTTACTGTTGCACGGAAGGCATATCCACCGCCCATACACAGACCGAAGTTAGCCATGTTGGTATGGTCGAGCTTAGCGTGAGCTTCAACGAATTTGTATATAGCCTTGAATGCGGCCTCTATCTGAGGTCCTCCGCACTTGATGTTGTTATCGATTATAGCAGCGCCTGCACCGGGCATATCCGGAGTTATAACGGCAATTCCTCTCTCGTTGAGGGGAGCTGCCAGCATTTCGAGCTCTTCCTTGCAGCTTCCGATGCCGGAGTAGGTTATCACAACAGGATAGCTTGCTTTTCGGCCGGAATCAGGATAGTGTATGTATGCAGGTATCTTACCGAACTTGGTATCTATCTCTACATACTCCACCTTGTTTTTACAGAGCTTTATGTACTGCCTGTAGCTCTCAACAAGACGGTGGTAGATCTCTCTTTTGTGATCGAGATCCTCGATATTTATCATAAAGCAGGCGTAATGGCACTGGGTTATCATCTTCGCATATTCTCTTGCGGAGATCTTGTTTCCGGCAGTCTTTGCCTTTTCAAGAAGCTCTGTGTAGTGATTGATCTTTTCTTCCCATTCGCCAAGCCATACAGCCTGTATCTTCTTGCCGCTCATTGCTTTTATGGCATCCACTTTTTTCAGTATGTACTCTATATCGAAGGGATCGCTGCCATAGAGGAGGGAGCGTGTAACTACGGGATTAAGAAGGTCCCTTATTGCCCATTTCATAATTATTCAGTTCCTTTCTGTCGGACGTCTCAGCCGGTATACCGCCATGCTCCTTCACGGGACATTTCCGTGAACTGCATATATATGCGGTATGGATCAACGTGTGTATGCTTTTGTATAAGAGACAGCATCCTGTCTGCGAACTCTTTCAGGAACCCTGCTTTGTCCTTTGAATATTCCTCAGGGAGTATATATCTGAACTCCGCAAAGAATACGGTATCATCGGAATTGTTCATGTACATGGAGCAATCGTCCAGCATGAGCATTATTGCAGGGAGAGGCTTTTTAAGTATATTGGAAAGTTCCTTTGCAGTCTCATCAAGAAATAGTGTTTTGTCTGTTGGTGTGTTGAATCTGAAATTGGTCTTCATCTGTGCGATAGGCATTATCAGTGTTCCTTTCCTGTCATTCGTATCTGCGGAACACCAGTGTGGAGTTATGTCCGCCGAAGCCGAATGAGTTTGAGATAGCAGTATTGACAGTATGCTCCTGAGCCTTGTTCGGTACGTAATTCAGGTCGAGCTCAGGATCCGGAACGTCATAGTGTATAGTAGGGGGGACGATTCCTGTATTTATAGCCTTTATGCAGGCGATAGCCTCAAGTGCTCCTCCGGCACCGAGAGTGTGGCCGATAGAAGCTTTTACAGAAGAAACGGGTATATCATATGCTCTCTGGCCGAATACTTCCTTTATGGCCATTGTCTCATAAAGGTCATTAAGGCCGGTGGAAGTGCCGTGAGCGTTTATATAGTCAACTGCGTCAGGGGAGATGCCTGCGTTATCAAGAGCAAGCCTCATGGACTCCGCCATTCCTGTGCCGTTGGTCTTTGGCGCGGTAAGATTATGTGCCTCTCCGCACATTGAAGCGCCGGCCAGCTCGCAGTATATCTTAGCTCCTCTTGCCTTTGCAGATTCCTCGGATTCGAGGATCACTGTTCCGCCGCCCTCGCCCATTATGAAGCCGTCACGATCTTTTGTAAACGGCCTTGCAGCTGTGGCTGGATCAGGATTTACTGACATTGCAAGGAGCTGATTGAAGCCGCTGACAACAAGGTGAGTAACGGTATTGGAAATGCCTCCGGCAACTACCATATCGCAGAGACCGGATTCGATGAACTGCTTGCCGAGAGCGATAGCGTAGGCTGATGAAGCACAGGCTGTGCTCACGTTGAAGGCAGGGCCTGTGAAGCCGTATCTTATGGATACAAGAGCAGGGAGCTCGTTGGGCATTTTCTTCAGTGTGATGTTGAGGGGCTTTTCAAGCTCGTAGTCCTCGTATGAATTATCTATAACGCCGTAGATAACGCCCACCTTGCTGCCGTTATAGCTTTCGGTATCTACTCCGCAGTCAGCTATAGCCTCTCCTGCGGAAGCAAGTCCCATTCGTGTGGTGGTAGTAGCTGCATTTAGCTGACGCTTTTTCCAGTACTTTGAAGCCTCAGCCTCAAAGGAATCATCGACCTCAGCGGCTACGGTAGTATCATGTCCGTCCAGTGGGATGCGGGTTATTGTACGCATACCGCATTTTCCGGCGGTAAGATTCTCCCAGTATTCAGGAGCTGTGTTGCCTATGGAGGTAACTGCTCCGATACCTGTGATAACAACTTTTTTCATTTGCCGAACCTCTTTTATAAAATTATTGTTTTTTTGCTCAGCCGTAATAGCGGTCCCATATTTCCTTTTCCCTGTGTTCATATGAGCCGTATCCGTATTTATCGTGCAGGCGGTCAAGCTCTGCGAATATAGCATCTGTTCCAAGCTCGCTGTAGTATTCAGCCTGAGACTTTTCAAGTCCGAGAGTGTCTTTTACAGCGTTGGCAAGGCTGGTCTTCTGGCCGGTATCTATCATTGCGTTCAGTGTCTCATTGAGTATGAGAGCGAGCATTGAGAGCTTTGCACTGCCTGCATCATTGCCGGTATCCGGAAGCTTTTCCCCGGCGAATCCGAGAAAGGCTCCGGTTTCTTTCGGACAGCCCTCTGCCAGCCAGCCGTTCATCTTCTCACAGCCGTATGCCAGAAGCTCCTTGTTGCGTTCAATGCGGAAATTGTCAGGGCTGCCTGCCATAAGTCCGAGACCAACAGTGCTGAGCACTTCAAACGGGCCGGCAACAGTGAATACATCACTGAGAGCCTTGTCCAGCTCAGCAGGGGACACATTGTACTCCTCTGTGAGCTTTATAGCATGGGATATCATGCAGGCAAGTATCTGATTGAGATAGATATGGTATTCTCCCGAGAATGTCACAGGCGTTTTGTCCAGGGCATATATGATAGGATGAAGGCCTGTGAAGTAAAGGGGAGAGGACTCGGGGAGCAGATTCAGCTCCACATATCCTGTGAGCTTTACCGGATAGAAGAAGTGCATACCGAGGCAGCGCTCCTTTATCTTCATACCGCTGAATATCTCCGGGATATCAAGTGAAGAGGTATTTGTAAGCAGTATACACATAGGTGAGACTATCCTCTCCAGCTTTGTGAAGAGCTCCTTCTTTGCAGACATATCCTCATATATAGCTTCGATTACCATGTTGCAGTCGGAAAAGTCATTGAGGTCGTTTGTGAAGCGGAAGATGTGCTTCTTGTTCTCATATTCGCCGAGGCTTAGCTTTCTGCGCTTGAGAGCCTTGTTGAGGTCTTTTAGTACAGCCTCTGTGTTCTCTTCTTTGTTTCCGCAGATGTCGTATATCACGTATTCTGTATCCTTGAATTTGTCGAAAAACAGGCTGAATATATCCCTGCCCATTTTTCCGTAGCCGATAAATCCTATTTTCATTGCTGATTGCCTCCTTTGGTATCAAGATATCCCGAAAGGTATTTCTTCCGGAGCTTTGCATCGAAGCTGCCGCAGCCGGAGATGTACTCTATAAGTCCCTCGGCCTCTGCCATGCCCTGCTTCTTGCCTGTGTATATATCAGCCCAGCCGATATCATAGGCTTCTTCTGCCGGTACCATTTCCCCCGACATTACAAGCCTGTATGCGTTCTGTATGCCACATATCTCAATAGTTCTTGCAGCGCCTCCGAGGGCAGGAAGTATGCCGAAAGTGGATTCCGGCTGACCTATCCTTGCGTTCTTCTCGATCACCCTGTAGTGGCTGTTCACAGCGATCTCACTGCCGGAGCCTATGCAGAATCCGGTGACAACGCTTACTACAGGGAATGGGAGCTCGTGGAGAAAGGTGAAGAAATGCTTCTGCTTTATATGTCCTTCCGGAAGGATACCTGTTGAGTCATCATAGCTTTCTTCTGATGAGCGCTCAGACAGTGCGTCAACATCTGCACCAACGCTGAAATGCCGTCCTGCACCCTTGATTATGAGTCCCTTGCAGGAGCAGGTCTTTGCCGTCTGTTCTATTTCAGCCATAATCTTTTCATATTCACGGAAGAAATCGGCAGTCATCAGGTTGTTCCCCGGCATATCCATAGAAAGGACGAGTATTCCGCCGTTGTTTTCAAGTATCATTCCTGCTGATTCACTCATTGCTGCTGCCTCCGTTCTTGTCTGCCATGAGCCTGTAGAAGGCTCTTGATTCCATTGCGAGGAGTTCTTCCTGGGAAGCTCCTTTTCTTGCAGCTGTGAATATGGCATTTATCTCATCGATCTGTTTGCGGGACTTGTCCTTGTACAGCTTTTCCGGCAGCAGAGCAGCCTCTTCGTCCGATATGACAAGATCAAAAACAGAGCGTAGACCGCTGTCTGATATATCTCCGACAGCAGCAGTAATGAAAGGAGCATTGCGGAGGAAGTCTCTTGTTTTTTCGTCCGGGGATGCAGTTTCCTGAAGTTGTACTATAAGAAGTGCAGGAGAACCCAGATCTGCGCTGCAAAGGCCGCTCAGGTCTGTGAGCTCGCTGACCTTTGTTACGATGTCTGTTTTATTTATTATCATTCTGATCTCCCTCCAGACATTTTATTACGAATCCGGGGATATCGCATATTATGCGATCCTTATCAACATAGGCCAGCTTGCCTGTGACCTTGCAGGCAGTAAGGCCGGTGGATTCGTTTATTATCATATGGGTGTATTTTACAATGCCGCCTGAGCAGCTTAATTCACTGTCGATCCTGACCTGGTCAAGCATATGCAGCTCATGCATATAGCGCTGCTTGCTTTCCAGTATAACGGGGAAAAGCCCCTCTTCGACAATGGCATCCAGAAGGTCATTCACCTTTAGGAAGTTCCAGAGGGCGGTTTCAGCGTATTGTAGGTATACAGCGTTGTTTACGTGCCCGAAGGAATCAAGTTCATAGCCTCTTACTGTCAATCGATAGGAGCTTCGTTTCATTTTTTGTCTGCCTCCGCAAGAGTTTTTTCAAACATTCCCTTTGAGGGATCCTCAGCTCCGGCGAGAGCGTTATTTATGGTATTGAAAATTGCATTGATCTGTGTGATAGACTTGCCGTCCATAAGTTCTTTTACAAAAGCTTTTGTCTCTTCAAGAGAGTCCTTGTCTTCGCTTATCTTAGTAATGAGTCCTGCTTCGAGTGCAGCCTCGGCTGAAAGCATCTCGCAGCCCAGTATCATCTGTACAGCCTTTTCCCTGCCGACGATGCGGGCAAGCTTTTCCATGCCTCCCATACCTGGCACAACGCCGTGCATGACCTCAGTAAGCCCCAGACGGGATTTAGGCGAAGCTATGCGGAATGTACAGCTCATAGCTATTTCAAGTCCGCCGCCGAAGCAGCCGCCGTTTATAGCTGCGGCAGTGATAATGGGGAGCCGTTCTATGGTTCTCAGGAGCTCCCTTGCATTTTCAAGTTTTTCCGACAATTCGTTCCCTTCGGAGCTGCCGAAGAGGGAAACATCTGCGCCGTGTGAGAAATGTCTGCCGTTTCCTGTAATGACAAGCGCCCCGACCTGCGGATTCTCATCCAGCCAGCCGAGGAGCTCCTTACGGTCTATGAATTCCGGCTCAGTGAGCAGGTTCTTAGACCCGTTGTCGATTGTGAGTACAGCAATATTATCCTCGGCGCAAAGCTCTGATAAATTTGACTTCAGCATCTGCGCCTCACTGATTTACGATATCGTTTCCGTACTGATAGATCTTGCAGAACATATCGACTACGTCACTCATTGTATCCATAGGAGTCTTGAGCATATACTTTCCGATAGCCTGGAGCTTGATATCCATATCGTATTTATCAGCTGTCATTTCGATAAGCTCTACGAACATAAGCGAATCGCTTCCGAGGTCGTTCTGCGGATTTGTATCCATAGTGATCTCGTCCTTGTCAACTTCACATTCCTCTGCATAGTAATCAAAGATCATGTCCTTGATCTCTTCTCTTATCTCAGGTGTGAGTTCTCTCATGGTAATAGCCTCCATAAATATAATGATAATTTATGCAGCATATCTTTCCTTTATGAATATACGTCATCTAAAGTATAGATCCTGCATTTTCTTTTGACTCTTGAGAATTTGCTCACTGCGCCGTTAGCGCTTGTGTCGAAGAATTCCTTTACGCCCATGTCGGCCAGTTTGTCGAGGGTGACATCCCAGCGTATAGGGGTATAGACATTCAGCTGATTCTCACGGAGAATATCTTCTCCGGAAGTCATGACTCTGTGATCGAATACTGAAATGATAGGGTATTCCGGCGGAGCGTATAAGGTGCTTCCGCAGAAATCTACATATTCTTTTGAGTACTCTTTCATGATGGGATGATGGTATGCCACGCCTGTGCCGAAGCTGAAGGCTTTCAGGGCACCTTCGTTCTGACAGAGTTCCAGTGCTCTCTCAACAGCCTCTGCTCTGCCGCTTATCATAACGTGGAATTTGGAATTGCCGCTTCCTATCACCAGCTCATCCGGTGAGAAGCTGCTTCCGAGAAGCTCCTGTATGTCGTTGTACGAAAAGCCTATGACAACGCCCATATCCAGCTTCTGTCCGTGCTCCTCCAGGCATCTCATAGTCGAACGGTTCGACATGATTATGTCCTGAGCGAATTCGTGGCTGACTGATCCGAAACAGCCGCTTATACTTACGATGCCGGAACTGTAACCTGCGCCTATATCAGGTACTATCCCTTTTTCAATATAATATTCATGCACTACTCTGTCGCAGATAAGTGAAACGATCCACTCTGCAACTTTCCGGTTATATACAGTATTTTTTTCTAAGTCCTTATTTAGTCCAAGTCTTGTGAAGGCAGCGTCGAAGTAACAGATGTACCTGTCCATCAGCTCCGGTGGGAGCTTGACAAGCAGTTTTTCGGGTTTTGAGCCTATGCCGTTAAAGAGGAAAGCACGGCTGAAATTCTCCATACGCATCTCCTTGAAATGTATTTATATTGTACGATCACACTAACTATGATAACATTTTGGCTTGCTTCTGTCAAGTATAATCTACCATTTTCGTAAAATTTGAAGAAAAGCATAGAAATAATCTTCCGGCTTCGATTATTTTTTATAAAAATGCGAAAATATACCGGTTGTAAATCGACAGTGATATGCTTTGTCAGGCGTTTCTCACGGCGGCTGCGTGGCTGGCGGACTTCAGTTATAGGAAATTTGTATAAGCCGGCGGGTGAAATAAAACGGGGAAGCTCCCTTGATGATAAAGGAACTTCCCCGGATCATTTGCGTGTTGATATTACTTCTTTGCGTATGGCTTGAAGAGTTTGGCTTTGATGAAAGCGAATACTACTGCGGAGGTTATGAGGGCAGCGACGATAGCTTCCATAGTGCCGTTGATAGCGACTACTGAAAGTATAACGCCCAGCACCTTGCTGTATGCCATATCCTTTGCATCAGCCCATTCGTGGCCGAAGAAGATATAGATCATGCTCATAACGAGTATTGTATTTGTCATCGAGCCGGCAATACCTGATATCACCAGCGAGAATTTGTTGGCTGATGCCGGATCTTTGGCTTTGCTCTGGATAAGGGTGTAGACATAGTACGGAACTATGCCCACGAGTATACGGGGGACGAAGCAGATTATAAGTGCGAGAGGACTTCCGCCGGCACCGTCTCCGATCTCCACGAAGGGGGAGAAGCAGAATGAGGTTATTCCCGGAGACATGGTGTTGTTTATAAGGCTCGTCAGCCCGAACATACCGCCGAGGAATCCGCCGTACTTAGGACCGAGGAGTATTGAGCCGACTATGACGGGGATGTGTACTGTGGTTGCCTGTATCGCAAGCACAGGGATCTTGATGTAGCCGATATATGGGACGAATGCAAGCACGAATATCAGCGCAGTGAACATAGCAGCCTGAGCCATTGACCTGATGTTTATCCTGTTGTTGTTCATATTGACCTCCCTAAATTTAAGTTTCACGGAATATATTACAATAATAGCACATTTTTAAGAAAATGTAAATAGATTTTTAAGAAAAAAAGAAGCTGGTCCGCAAAATTGGTCGGACAATATCCGTATTCTGCAAAACAAGAAAAAATACTCAGAGTAGGCGATGTAATCACCTTGGCAAAATATACGTAATGGATAATATACACAAAAAGCTGGTGTTAAACGAACAAAATTAGTGCATCTTTTTTCTAGCAATATTTATTATCAAAAAATATGGCTGCTTTGTTAAAATGCTTTATTTGCAGGATTACAGCCTGTGTTTGTCAAGTAGAAAGTGCATAAAAGGGGCTCGAAAAAGTGCATAGCCCTGTCAGCACGATTTTGAGTGGTGGGGCTCGTTTTGTGCATAGAAGGAGCACGCCCCGTTTGTGTATTTT
>Ga0116145_1004145_pt1 | contig 11809 bp, 12 predicted proteins | sample AD_JPNHG1_MetaG_FD_89747 | JGI IMG/M metagenome (GOLD analysis project Ga0116145, IMG submission 89747) | Active sludge microbial communities of municipal wastewater-treating anaerobic digesters from Japan - AD_JPNHG1_MetaG | ecosystem: Engineered > Bioreactor > Anaerobic > Digestate | place... | reverse complement strand
ATAATGGCAAACAACTCATCGATTGTGTTGGCTCTCAACATTGCTATGCGTGTCGGCTTGAAATCGGGAATGCCTTTAAACAATGGCGTTGCGGCCAAATGACGACGAATATGCAATATACCTCGTCGCTCGTCGAGTCGTTCCACACTCTGCAAAACTTGTTGTTTGAGGACATCCAAATACCATCCGAACGATTCCGACGGAAGCCGTTCGCCTGTGATGAGAAAATGTTTTACTTCGCTAAAAATCCATGGTCGGCCAATGCTTGCTCTTCCAATCATCACGGCATCCACACCCGTTTCCTCGAATCGTTTTTTGGCAACCTCCGCTGAGTCGATGTCGCCATTTCCAATAATGGGAATATGCATTCGCGGGTTGTTCTTCACTTCTCCAATCAGCTTCCAATCGGCTTCGCCTGTGTACATCTGTGCGCGCGTTCGACCGTGAATAGTAAGTGCTGCAATACCGCAATCTTGCAATTGCTCGGCCAGCGAAACGATGATTTTCGTATGTTCATCCCAACCCAACCGTGTTTTCACCGTAACCGGTTTTTTGACCGCTTTCACCACCTTTTCCGTAATTTCGAGCATTAGTTCTGGCGTTTTAAGCATCCCGGATCCGGCACCTTTGCCGGCAACTTTTTTCACCGGACAACCAAAATTTATATCGATTACATCGGGATTGGCTTCCTCACAAATTTTGGCAGCCTCTGCCATCGCGTCGGGATCGCGACCGTAGATTTGAATAGCAACGGGACGTTCGTCATCGCTAATCACCAGTTTTTCCCTGGTTTTTCTTACTTCTCGAACCAAAGCGTCGCTCGAAACAAATTCGGTATAAACCATGTCGGCTCCAAATTGTTTGCACAAAAGTCGAAAACCTATATCGGTAACATCCTCCATCGGAGCCAAAAAAACCGGAAAGCGAGAAAACTCTATTTCTCCAATTTTCATTTCGAAGGTTTTGTCTGTACGCAATTTTTTAATTTATTCCCCCACTCCATTTCATCAAATCCGACCAAAACAAAATCATCGGCTACAAGAATGGGTCGTTTGATCAACTTCCCGTTCTGAGCCAACAAGCGAATGAGTTCTTCGTTCGAAGCCGTTTTGACGATACTTTTCAGATTATTCTCCTTGTAAACCTGACCTGAAGTATTGAAAAATTTCAGAATCGGCAAGCCGCTTTTTTCAATCCATTCCGAAAGCTCTTTTTCCGAAGGATTTTCGTCCACAATGTGACGAGAAACAACTTCTATATTATTTTCCCGTAGCCATTTGGCAGCTTTACGACATGTTCCGCACGATGGATATTGCAAAAAGAGAAGCTTCATACTTTTCGAAGATTAGTTGTTTAAAAATATAGCCGGAATTCATAAATGGTTTCCGTTTTAATACACAAAAAACACAGATATATAGTTTTTGTTCATCCGCAAAATCATCGGAAAAAAAATGTTGATAACTTGTCAAACGTATGTTCACGAAAAAATCATATTTCGATTTGCAAAATTCAAAAAAATTTTAAACACAAAAAAATTTGATTTTAAGAGCAAAAGTTGAAAAAATTTCTCACGTTTTCATTCATGAGTTTTCAACTGCCACCCGTAACAAAAAAGAAATTAATTATTAACTTTGCAAGATATAAACAGATGTTGATAAAATTTGTAATCGATTGAAATTTAAGTATTAAATCAAATTTATACTGTTTATTATTTATGAAAAGATTGCTTTTTCTTTTCATAACTTATTTTCTTGGAAAAGTAAAAAAAGTAATCAACAATTTCAACAGATTATCATATTCATCATATCTTCTTTTAAATTTTAGAAAGAAATAAATATAGAAGTTGAAAATGAAAAAAAAATTTCTCGTCGATGAAATAAATAAACTCAGAAAAGAAAAAAATGCCATTATATTGAGTCATTATTACCAAGAACCCGAAATACAGGATATTGCCGATTTTGTTGGCGATAGTTTGGCATTAGCTCAATGGGCAGCAAAAACATCGGCAGATATCATCGTTTTGTGCGGTGTGCATTTTATGGGCGAAACGGCTAAAATATTATCTCCCCAAAAGCGAGTTTTCATTCCTGATACTGCCGCAGGTTGTTCATTGGCCGATAGCTGTCCTGCTGATGAATTTAAAAAATTTATGGAAGAGCATCCCGATCACACGGTAATTTCGTATGTAAATACCACTGCTGCGGTAAAAGCTCTTACAGATATTGTCGTAACGTCGACAAATGCGCGACAAATCGTGGAATCATTGCCCGTAGAAGAGAAAATCATTTTTGGTCCCGATAGGAATCTGGGTGATTATATCAATAAACTCACGGGTAGAAATATGCTTTTATGGAATGGTTACTGCCACGTGCATCAACAGTTTTCGATGGATAAAATTTTGGAATTGAAAAAACGATATCCCGAAGCTTTGTTGCTCGCTCATCCCGAATGTCCAAATTATCTGCTTCAAATAGCCGATCACATTGGCTCTACTTCTTCTTTATTGAAATTTGCAACCCGGTCCGACAGAAAACAATTTATAGTAGCAACCGAGGCCGGGATTTTGCACCAGATGCAAAAAGACAATCCCGACAAACTGTTTATTCCTGCACCTCCCGAAGATTCAACATGCGCTTGCAACGAATGTTTCTATATGAAAATGAATACGTTGGAAAAACTGTATGCTTGTTTGAAAAATGAAACTCCTGAAATATTCATCGATGAGGAAATTCGCCTGAAAGCGGTGAAACCCATTGAGAGAATGCTCGAAATATCCGAAAAATATGGTTTGTAAATCCATTGGGTGTCGTCAAAACTAATTGCTTAAATCATTGTTTTTTGCTATCTTTGCAACCCGAATTCAGTAAAAATCAATTATTTTGCTGTTAATGTTTTATATTCAAAAATTTCCGGATAGATGGCTCTTCAATGCGGTATAGTAGGACTTCCAAACGTAGGTAAATCCACCCTTTTCAATTGTTTATCGAATGCAAAAGCTCAAGCGGCCAATTTTCCGTTTTGCACTATAGAACCTAATGTAGGCGTAATTACTGTTCCCGACGAACGATTGAATAAATTGGCTGAATTGGTTCATCCACAACGCATTGTTCCAACAACTGTCGAAATTGTCGATATCGCAGGTTTAGTGAAAGGTGCAAGCAAAGGCGAAGGATTAGGTAACAAATTTTTGGCCAATATTCGCGAAACAGATGCTATTTTGCATGTTCTTCGTTGTTTCGACGACGATAATGTTACGCACGTCGATGGACGAGTTGATCCGGTTCGCGACAAAGAGATTGTTGATGCGGAATTGCAGCTAAAAGATTTGGAAACAATCGATGCGCGCATCAATAAAGTGGAAAAGCAGGCCAAAACCGGAGGAGACAAAGATGCAAAAATTGCATTCGAAGTGTATTCCAAAATACGTGAAGCTTTGTTACGCGGCCAATCGGCACGCACCGTAACTTTCGATACCAAAGATGAACAAAAAATTGCTCACGATCTTTTTTTGCTGACCGATAAGCCGGTTTTGTATGTTTGCAACGTGGACGAAAAAAGTGTTGTGACGGGAAATAAATATGTCGATGCTGTTCGTGAAGCAGTTAAAAACGAAAATGCCGAAATTCTCGTAGTTGCCGCAAAAATAGAATCGGAAATTGCCGAATTTGATTCTTACGAAGAGCGACAAATGTTTTTGAACGAAATAGGGCTGGAAGAATCAGGCATGAATCGTTTGATAAAATCGGCTTACAAATTGCTTAATCTGCAAACTTTTCTCACTGCAGGACCTCAGGAAGTTCGCGCCTGGACGTTTCATAAGGGATGGAAAGCTCCACAATGTGCCGGAGTTATTCATAGCGATTTTGAAAAAGGATTTATTCGTGCCGAAGTCATCAAATATGAAGATTACATAACTTATGGTTCTGAAGCAGCCGTAAAAGAGGCAGGCAAAATGTATGTCGAGGGAAAAGATTACGTGGTTCAGGACGGCGATATCATGCACTTCCGGTTTAATGTATGAAATTTGCATAAAAATTTATCCGAAAATTGCTTCATTAAATTCCCTGTAATAATTGATGGTTTCTTTGGTAAGAATATCGAGCGGAACGTAATTTTCAACTTGTACGGGATTCCTGAAAACCAAATATTCGATCAGGGTTTTCATTGCCATGAAACCCTGTTGTTCCGGTTCCTGTCCGATCAGAAAATAAATTTTATCCTTTTTCAAAGCTTCGATATTGGGTTGAGTCAAGTCCACGCAAACGAGTTTGATATTATCAATATTGTTTTCGTGCAAATAATTGGCAATAATATTTCCTCGAGAGTTTAAAACTACAATTCCTCCCACATTTTTGTTTTCCTTGAAAAATTGCGATAGAAAGAAGTTGTTTTTTTCCGGTTCGAGAAGCGAAAAAGGAATAGAAAGTACTTTGTTATCCAATTTTTTTTCGGAAAGGTAATCCATAAATCCTTTTTTTCGCAATACAGTCGTATTTGCGCTTTCGTTACCGATTCTCACGGCTTGCAATATTCCAATATCACTCGATTTCGGTATGATGGAAGTAATAAGTTTGCTCATTAAATATCCACATGTGTAGTGATCTGACGAAAAAAAAGCCAGTGGAAACGATTGCTTTATGGCCGAATCGACAAAAATATAGGGTATAGACCTTTTATCAAGTTCGTTTGTCAATTTTACGGTTTCGGCAGCAAATGTAGGTCCGATGATCATGGCATCGGCTTCCATTTTTATAATTTGATCAAAAATACTACGACAAGAAAAAATATCGTATTGGTTATAGGTAATAATTTGATAATCGACGCGAATATTCTGATATTCTTCCAATGCGCGTAAAATGCCGTTCCGGATACTTTCCCAGTATTCGCCCGGAAAAATATGAGGCATGGTAATAATGATGCGGTATTTTCGTTTTAAAGACATACCACTGATGTGAATATTGGGCTTGTAGTCCACTTCACTCAGTACCTTTTCTACGGCTTCTCGTGCTTTTTTCGAAACTTTTCCCCGATTATGAAGAATGCGATCTACAGTTCCTGTTGAAACACCGGCTCTTTCGGCAATGTCTTTGATACGGATTTTATTTTGCATGATAGCTGTTTTTGAAATAGGTTTAATACCATCTATAATTATCGAGATAAGTCTTTATCGGAAAACGTAAGAATAAATTATTCTACGACGTAGGCACGTATAATTTTTGCGTCTTTTTTGGGACGATCTCTTTCGTCGGTTTCAAGGTCGGCAATTTTATCGATAACATCCAATCCTTCAATAACTTCACCAAAAACAGTATATTCTCCATCGAGCGTGTGTACACCACCTAACGACGAATATGCTTCGCGTTTTTCTTCTGCAATTTTTAATTTACCGGGAGCTTGGGCATAAACAGCATCCACAACCTGCAAAACCGAATCGAGCAAAGCGTTGAAGGCTGAAGGATCGGTTGTTTTAAGTCTTGCCAATTTGTCTTTGTGCGGGTTATAATGTTGTTTGATAATAGTGTTTTTGATAGGAACATTTACCGCCATTTCCAGTGTGTCGAGGCGTCCTTGTGTGTAGGTTTTGCCATCGACAATATAAAATTGCGAAGCATCCGATTTTTTTTGGGGATTCTCTTCATTTCCTCTACGTGGAGCTGCCAGAGCTCCTTTTTTGTGAAAGTGACCCGGACGAAATTCCGGTAAAATTTCCATATCCATTCGTCCGGCCCCGATGGAAGCGCCGGCAGGAGCATTTTTCGAATCTTGTGCCCCACCCTGAATCATGAAGTTTTTGATGACGCGATGAAAAAGAGTTCCGTCAAAATATCCTTGTTTCACAAGTTTCAGAAAGTGTTCGCTATGATTTGGGGTATCGTCGTACAGCATTACTTTCATATCGCCAAAGTTTGTAGAAATCACTATATAGGGATATTTGGTTTGAGCTTTGGTGAACTGAAGTGATGAACAAAGCAGAACGAAAATCCATATCAATTTTTTTGTCATAATGAGTCTCGTTTAATTTGTGAAATTACAACTTTTCTGTTAATTAGGTGCTCTACGATACAAATATACAGCTATTCCTGCAAAAATAAAATTGGGGATCCATGCTGCCAACATTGGGGTCATAACTCCCGAAACGGCAAACGACGAACTGATGGTCATAAAAAGGATATAGGTCATACTTAGCGCCAATCCGATGCCGATATTCAGGCCCATGCCTCCTTTTACTTTTCGAGCCGAAAGCGATGCCCCAATGATGGTCAAAATAAATGCCGAAAGAGCCGAAGCAATGCGGCTGTGGTACTCGATCTGGAAAGGCTGAATATTGCCCATGCCACGCTCTTTTTGACTTTGAATGTAGTTTCGGAGTTGCGGTGAAGTCATCACTTGCTGATCGCTCGAAGCAATGATAAAATCGTTGGGGACTATTTGCAATGTAGTGTCAATGCTGTTTCCCCGCGTAATGCTTTCTTTGAGGCCATCAAAATGACGGATTTGATAATTGCTTATAGTCCATTGGTAGGCCGAATCGTAACGAATGGACTGAGCAGTCAGACGGGAAACTAAGTTGAGACTGTCGAACTTGTCGAGCGAAAAATTGTATCCTGTATTGGTTTGCAGGTCGAAATTGCCGAAATAGGCAATTGTGCCGGGAGCTACTTTAAACTGAATATCATGATCCCCTATTTTACGTTTGTTGGGATTGACATATTTTTGTTCGAACTCGATACGCGATTTGTTTGCCGGCGGTATGATATAGGCCCCGAAAATGAAAGCGGTAACGGCTATAATCAAAGCCGAAATCATATAAGGTTTCATGAGCCGTTTGAAACTGATTCCATTCGAAAGGATTGCGATAATTTCGGAGTCGTTCGCCATTTTGGAAGTAAAGAAAATGACAGCCAAAAAAACAAACAGCGGACTGAACAGATTGGCGTAATAAGGAATGAAATTAAGGTAATAATCGAAAATGATCTCATTGAGTGGCGCACTGTTTGTCATGAATTTATCTATCTTTTCGTTGATATCGAATACCACTGCTATAGATATGATGAGCAGGATCATGAACACGAAGGTTCCCAAAAACTTTTTGATGATATATCTATCGAGTTTAAGCAATTTCATCGATTTTTTGTCCAACGCTACTTTCATAATCTACGGGTTACGTTTTCAATCATTTTCGATTTCCACAACGAAAAATCGTCTGCAATAATATGTTTTCTTGCTTCTTTTACAAGCCAAATATAGAATGCAAGATTGTGGATGGATGCAATTTGCAGTCCGAGTATTTCGTTCACATTGATCAGATGTCGCAGGTAAGCTTTGCTGTAAAGCGAATCGACGAAAGAAGCCCCATCTTCTTCGATCGGAGAAAAATCGTCTTTCCACTTTTCGTTGCGCATATTCATAATACCGTTTTTCGTGAAAATTTGTCCATTACGACCGTTACGAGTAGGCATGATGCAGTCGAACATATCCACTCCACGTTCGATGGCTTCCAAAATATTTGCCGGAGTGCCAACTCCCATCAGGTATCGAGGTTTGTCTTTGGGTAAAATTTCATTTACCAATTCCACCATTTCATACATTTTTTCGGTAGGCTCACCTACTGCAAGTCCGCCAATCGCATTTCCGTCGGCTTCTTTTGAAGCAACATTTTCGGCTGCGCGTTTGCGCAGATCGGGATAAATGCAACCTTGAACGATGGGAAATAGAGTTTGCCGATGCCCATAGGGACATTCGGTTTCGGCAAAACGTTTCAGACAGCGATCGAGCCATTGTTCGGTAAGTTCGAGAGACGATTTTGCATAGTTGTAATCGGCATTCCCGGGGGTGCACTCGTCAAAAGCCATCATGATGTCGGCGCCGATAATGCGCTGGATATCTACCACTTTTTCGGGTGTGAAAAAATGCTTTGAACCATCGATGTGCGATCGAAATTCGGCTCCTTCGGGATTTAATTTTCTATTGTCGGAAAGCGAAAACACCTGATAACCACCGCTGTCTGTAAGTATGGGCCTGTCCCAACTGTTGAATTTGTGCAATCCTCCTCCCTGTCGCAGAATTTCCAATCCGGGTCGCAAATACAAATGATACGTATTTCCCAGAATGATTTGGGCCCCTATATCGTTTTTCAACTCGCTAATATGAACAGCTTTTACGCTGCCAACAGTCCCAACGGGCATGAATATCGGCGTTTCGATTAGGCCATGATCGGTTGTTATAATTCCTGCTCTGGCACTCGATTTCGCATCGGTGTGTATAAGTTGGAAGTCCAAACTGAATTTTTGCTTTGAATTTTGTGGAGGCAAAGATACGGGTTTTGTTTCTACAATTTGAATTGTATTCGTTTAAAAATAGTTAGACAAGTTAACTACGATAATAATTGATAAAATAGGCAGGTTGGCCGGAAAATATACTAAATTTGCGGAATCAAGAATGTTTAATCATTGAAAAAGTCAAAATAATGGAAAGAAAACCCGAATGGCTGAAGATTGCTCTTCCAAAGGGTGAGCAATATTTTAAAACTGAAGAATTGGTCGAAACACGACATCTGCATACAATCTGTGTGAGTGGAAAATGTCCCAATAAAGCTGAATGCTGGGGAAACGGAACAGCTACCTTTATGATTTTGGGAGAAATCTGCACGAGATCGTGTAAATTTTGTGCAACAATAACCGGCAGGCCACATCCGGTAGATTGGAACGAACCCCAAAGGTTAGCCGATACTATCTCAAATATGAAGTTGAAACATTGTGTCATCACGAGTGTCGATAGAGATGACTTACCTGACGGCGGTGCCGATTTTTGGGCAAAGACTATTGAGTGTATAAAAGAAAAGAATCCTCATATCACTATCGAAACGCTTATTCCCGATTTCGATGCTAAACCCGAATTGATTCAAAAGGTCATCGATGCACGTCCCAATATAATTTCACACAACCTCGAAACAGTCCGTAGGCTTACACCACTTGTGCGCAGTCGCGCCAAATATGATATCAGCCTCAAAACTATAGAAACCATTTCGAAAAGCGGAACCGTCAGGTCCAAATCCGGAATAATGGTTGGACTAGGTGAAACGGAAGAAGAGGTTTTGCAAACTATGGATGATTTATTGGCAGTTGGCTGCAAAATAATGACGATAGGTCAATATTTGCAACCTACCCGAAAACACTATCCTGTTGCCGAATATGTAACCCCTGCACAATTTGCCAAATATCGCGAAATAGGTTTAAAAAAAGGTTTCAGATTTGTCGAAAGCGGGCCACTCGTGCGTTCGTCTTATCACGCCGAAAAACATGTGTAAGAACAAAACTAAAAACGCAAGTTTACTTTGAATTTCTTGCATATGAACCAAAAAGTAACTTTTCAGGATTTAGGGCGAATTCGATACAAACAGGCTTGGGACTATCAGGAAACACTGTTTGATTCGCTTATTCGATCGAAAGTGAATAAAAGCGGTTGCGGAGATCAATATCTCTTGTTTTGCGAACACGAACCGGTTTACACACTTGGCAAACATGGCGATAAACACAATTTGCTCATCACGGAACAAATTTGCAAAAGCAAAAATATCGATTTTTATTCTATCGATAGGGGAGGGGACATTACTTTTCACGGACCCGGACAATTGGTTGCTTATCCTATCATCGATTTGGAATCATTCGGAATCGGAATTAAAAAATATATTGATTTGCTCGAAGATGTGGTGATTGATGTGCTTGACAGTTATGGAATTTTGGGAGAAAAAGATGAAAAAGCGATGGGCGTTTGGATTGACGCTTCGCATCCCGCAAAAGCGCGGAAAATATGTGCCATCGGTGTTCGATCAAGTCGGTTTGTAACCATGCATGGTTTGGCTCTGAATGTGAATACCGATTTGACGTATTTTTCTTATATCAATCCGTGTGGGTTCGTCGATCGGGGCGTTACTTCTATACAAAAAGAGCTGGGAGAAGAAATAGATTATCAACAAGTTAAGGATAGGATGAAACATTCGTTCACGAAAATATTTGGAATGGATTTTCGATAAATGGATGACTTTCCAAGTTGCCTGATTTCCGAAATATTTGTTTAGATGCTTTTCTCTCTCCCCGAAAATGGATAAGCTCAATCCTGAAATTTTTTTCAAAACATTTCATCAAAACACGTGTGATTATTGTTTCAAACCAGTTCAAAACCTTATTTATACTCCCTGTTTTCTTTCATCCATCTATATCTTTCTTTTGTTATAGCTCCGACATAGCTCCGAGGCAACTCCCAGGTTCCTCCCATATAATTCCATGGTAACAATATGATAACTGCAAATATATTTCATAATCCATGCAAATAAAAGTAAGTAATCGATACCGATATGTATCGTGATCCCGTTGATTTCGGAATTGCATTTTTGGTTGACCTAACAATCTGAAAACCTTAAAGATTTTTAACCCCAAATCTGCCCGAAACCGATTTAACATATCTATTTTTGTAGTTCGTAATTTTATCCGGAAATTTAACAATCAAATAAATATGAGTCAAGTAGTTGATATCAAAGAATTAAATGAGAGAATTGAACAGAAAAGCGTTTTCGTTCAGACCATAACCACGGGAATGGATCATGTAATTGTAGGACAGAAACATTTGGTAGAGTCGCTTTTAATCGGACTTTTGTCCGATGGACATATTTTACTGGAAGGAGTTCCGGGATTGGCCAAAACGCTTGCAATCAAAACTCTGGCTCAACTGATCGATGCCAAATACAACCGTATTCAGTTCACTCCCGACTTATTGCCGGCTGATGTTGTCGGTACAATGATTTACAGCCAGCGCAACGAAGAGTTTCAGGTGAAACACGGGCCCGTTTTTGCCAACTTTGTATTGGCAGATGAAATCAATCGTGCGCCGGCAAAAGTTCAGAGTGCATTACTCGAAGCCATGCAGGAACGTCAGGTTACCATCGGAGAATCTACTTATCGGTTGCCGAATCCTTTTTTAGTAATGGCTACACAAAATCCGATAGAGCAGGAGGGAACCTATCCGTTGCCTGAAGCACAGGTGGACCGTTTTATGTTGAAAGTTGTCATTGGATACCCTTCAAAAGAAGAAGAAAAGCGCATTATCCGCCAAAATATTTTCGAACCTGTGGGAATTGACAAACCGGTAGTAACAACCGATGAAATTCTTGATGCCCGCAAAGTGGTTCGCGAAGTGTATATTGACGAAAAAATAGAACGGTATATTGTCGATATTGTTTTTGCAACTCGTTTCCCCGAACAGTTTGGTTTGCCCAATCTCAAAGATATGATCGGTTTTGGCGGATCTCCCCGAGCATCCATCAATTTGGCGCTTGCCGCTCGAAGTTTTGCTTTTATCAAGCGTCGCGGCTATGTAATACCCGAAGACATTCGCGCAGTTTGTCACGATGTGCTTCGTCACCGCATTGGTCTTACGTACGAAGCTGAAGCCAATAATATGACATCCGAAGAAATCATCAGTGAAATTCTCAATAAGGTGGAAGTACCTTAATAGAAGACGATGAATGATTTTTTTGTAAAGTCAATCGAAGCAGAATAATGGAAACAACGGAGTTATTAAAGAAAGTTCGACATATAGAAATTCGAGCACGCGGATTGTCGCAAAATATTTTCGCCGGACAATATCATTCGGCTTTCAAGGGACGAGGTATGGCGTTTTCTGAAGTACGCGAATATCAATATGGCGACGACCTTCGCGACATTGACTGGAATGTTACTGCCCGCTACAATCGACCTTACGTAAAGATTTTCGAAGAAGAACGTGAGTTAACCGTAATGCTGCTGATTGATGT
>Ga0116145_1004143_pt1 | contig 11813 bp, 16 predicted proteins | sample AD_JPNHG1_MetaG_FD_89747 | JGI IMG/M metagenome (GOLD analysis project Ga0116145, IMG submission 89747) | Active sludge microbial communities of municipal wastewater-treating anaerobic digesters from Japan - AD_JPNHG1_MetaG | ecosystem: Engineered > Bioreactor > Anaerobic > Digestate | place... | reverse complement strand
CATTGTCAGGCAAGGGGCAATCGGATCGACACGGCGTTTTGTATCCTACAACAATCCCGCGAGCCGGGCAAGTGCATCGGCTGCGGCCACTTCAAATCATAGGGGGACCAGATGGCAACATTGGGAGATATAGAACGCCTGACCAAGGAATATGCGGAGTTTCGTAACAGTCTTTCTGCAAAGGTGCAAACCCTGGAGGACGAGATTAACGCTGCCAAACGAAGGCACATGGCAGCCATCAAAAAGACCGTCGCAACGGTGATGGAGCGCCGGTCCCGGCTGAAGTCCGCCATCGAGGAGAGCCCGGAGCTCTTCAGAAAGCCCAGGACGATGATCATTCACGGCATCAAAGTGGGCTTCCAGAAGGCGAAGGGGGAGATCAGGTGGGTCGATGCTGCCCAGGTGGTCAAGCTGGTCAAAAAGCATTTCCCGGAGCTGGCGGAGACCCTGATCAAGACGACCGAGACGCCGGTCAAGGCGGCCCTCGGGCAGATCCCCGCGGCCGACCTGAAGCGAATTGGCGTCACGATCGAGGACGACGGGGACGTCGTCATCATCAAGGGTACAGACAGCGAGGTTGACAAGTTTGTCGAGGCCCTGCTGAAGGACGATGACCGGAACGAGATGAACACGGAGGCAGCATGACCAATAGGTTTTTCAGCAGCAATAAGGAATATGTCTGTCAGGATGCACATTTATTGGAAGGCCTTCAACAACTCAGGTCAGAATTGCGGGAAAAGGGCGACAGAATTTCAGACAGCGAAGGCCACTATAGGGTCGCTTCCGGAGACCTCCTGAGCATGTATGAGGAAGGGGTGCTCGTTATTGACAATTTTCTCTCACGACTCATTGAGAGAGCGAGACCTGATCGAGACAAGATGGTGGGGGTTTAAATGCGGCTGGTTTGTCCATCATGCGGGGCCGTGGCCAGCGGGGAGGCCTGGATGAACGATTCGATCATCCGGAACTTCTTTGACGTGGCCATGAGGCTCCCCTCCCCCGTCCAGATCCGGACGCTGCATTACCTGGGCCTCTTCCGCCAGGGGGGAAAGGCGCTCCCCTGGCGGAGGGCCTTGACCTTGGCCAAGAGCCTCCGGGATTTGACCGAGCAGGAGACGGTTCACTGGCAGGGCGGAGAGACCCGGCCGGTAACGCCGGCGATTTGGGGCCGGGCGATGGAGGCCACCCTGGCCAGCGGCCCGAAGGGGCTCAAGAACCATAATTACCTTCGGCACGTGGCCTGGGAGATGGCAGCCGAAGCGGCGGCTAAGGCCGAAGAAGCCCGTGAGCAGACCCGCAGAAAGCGCACTCAGGAGGAGGAACAGGGGCCTGAGCCGTTGTCCGATGAGACACGCAGGCAGATCGATGCATTCAAACTGAAAGTGGGGCTGAAATGAAGATGATCGAACCGATCCAAGTACAATTGATCCACATCGCCAAGACACAGTTGGGGCTGTCCCGCGAAGAATATGAGGCAGCCATCATGGCTCAGACCAAAGGGAAAAAAAGCTCCAGCAAGGATCTGACCTACTTCGAGGCCGATGGCCTGATTAACTATTTCAGGACATTGGGGTTCAAGATCCAGAGCAACTATATCAAGACCTCCGGGGCGGCCCGGCGTTCCCGGTGGGCCTATGCGAATGCCGCCAGGCGTGCCCGGAAGAATCCGGGGAACGTTGTCCTGATGCCCTCCAGGGACCAGATGGAGATGATCAAGGTCCTGGTCAAGAAGATTCCCTGGCGCCTTGAGGATGGATATCGGCGCTGGCTGGAGAAAAACATGAAGATCACTCGCATCAAGACGGCCGGGCAGGCCAGCGACGTGATCGAGGGCCTCAAAGGCTTGATGAAGACACAGTTGCAGGAAACGTGAGATGACGCAGGATTGGGTATCCCAAATCGCCGCCGCAATGAGCATCGAGAGTCTTCCTGAAACCTATCAGGACGTCGCCGAGGTGTTCGGCATGGAGGGGGCGCTCAGACTGGCCCGGCGATCGGGCGGCATGCGGATCTACGTCCCCAAGTTTGACAGCCTGGTCCGTGATCGCCGTGACGAAATGATCCGCAAGGAATTTACTGGCTCCAACCACAGGGAGCTGGCCAGGAAATACGGTCTTTCGGAAACCTGGATCCGAGAGATTGTCCAACGAAAGCCCGCGCACGAGCAGGCAGACCTTTTTGCCGAAACAGGCGCGTAACTCCCTTCCCTTCAAGTCAATTTCTCAATTGCTTTGGTAGTCTCTCTTTCCCCGATTTCCTATAACCGCCTCCAATAGCAATCACCTCTGTCACCGGCCGGGACTATGGACCTCCTGCCGTGGTCCCGGCCACCCGCTCTTTGAAATTTCCGGGGGCGTAAGCCCCTTTTAATTGCCTCCGGCTCTGCTCCGGTTTGCCGGAATCATCCGGAGGCATCCTTTGATTCAAACGCATTGCATGCGTTTAGAGGCGCCCAGCGCCAAGGCCTCCCCCGGGACCATGCCCACGGGGGAGGCCCCAAAACTGTGATGGACCGTATGATGCGTAGGGAACTCATAAAAAGCCATGAAGGGTTGCGGCTCCGGAAATATCGGTGCTCCCGGGGACATTGGACCATCGGATGGGGATGGAATCTGGATGCTCATCCCCTGCCTGCCGAAATAGCCTCCTTCTATCGGATTCATGGCGCCATCACCGAGGAAATGGCGGAACGCCTCCTGGATATCAGCATGGCCGCGGCCGAAGCGGACTGCCGGAACATTTACCCGGGATTCGATCAATTCAGCGAGCGGCGGAAGGATGCTCTGGTTGATTTCGTATTCAATCTCGGCGCAGCCGGCGCCCTCAAGTTCCGGCGGATGCGGGCAGCAATTATCGCCGGAGATTGGCTGGAGGCGGCACGGCAATTGAACGACTCGGCGTACTGGCGACAGCTCGGAGGGGATCCGGCCGGGACCGACGATGGCAAGCTGGAACGGCCGGAGGAGCTTTATCGCATGTTGGTGGAGGGATGAAGCATGAAAAAGATCCGGGAAATCATTGTCATGATCGTCAGGTATCGCGACGTCATTACGACGGGGCTGGCTTATCTGGCGAAGCTGCTCAGGATTGCGGGGAGGGTCAAATTAAGAAGATTGACGTTCTGTTTTTATCCATTCTGCTAATCGAAGCTTTGACCCTTTCCGGATGCAGCGCCGTCCTGGATACGGTCAAAACCACGGACAAAGATCTTGCAAGTTACATGGAAGTGGAAACCCTCAACCGGAACTGTACGGCGGGTATTGCACAGGCAAGCTCCGATGTTTCCCCGGATGCTATATCCCCGCTTCGTGTCGCCGCGGTTACCAAGTTTGCGGACCCGAAAACAGAGGATTACCAGACCTGTTACGCGAAGACAGCGTGGGCGCTATTCGTCGCGAAAAAGATGGAAGGAGCCTTCTCTTCATTTATGACGAAACTGACCGAACTGGGCATTCTGGAGTAGGGACATGGAACGACCGATGCTGTGCCCTGGTGATGAGTTCGCTACCAGGAATCCGATGGCCCTTGGCGCGGCCATCAACTTCTTCCAGGCGGCGCGAGCGGTAGACGACGAGTCGGAATACACCCATACCGGGATCCTCACCGATCCCCATGGTGCTACCCTGGAGGCCCTCTGGACGATTAAGAGTCAGAACCTATGGGAGGCTTACCGTGGAGAGAAGGTTCTGATCGTTCGCAACATCAACATGGTTCCGGAGGTCTATGGTGCCGGATTCGAGAAGATCCGTTCCCACATCGGCCAATGGTATCCGATCCATCGCCTGCTGCTCCATGCCATAGGACTGGCCAAGTGGATCCACTGGTCTAGGATCGTCTGCTCAGAATTCACAGCCAAATTCGAGTGTGGATGCGCGGAATGCCTCGGTAACGATAAAGCCTCGGGGTTCTTTCGCAACTACTACGGTGTCAACCCCGACAACCTGGTCGATCGCTGGCGTGAGAGCCGTTACTACACCACGGTTTTCGAGGGGATTGTGGAATGAACCCCGAGAACTGGACGGAAATTTTTAAATCCCTCGTCTTCTGGGGACCGGGATGTGTGATCGCTGGGGTCATCATATGGGCATTGTACCGGCTTGCCAATACGTTCATCGAGAAATTCGTCACGGGACTCATGTCAATCGGTACGGACTTCATCTCCGCGCAGAAGGAACAGGCAGCCTCACTGGCAAAGATGGCCCAGGGAACAGAGGGGTTGAGGGACAGCATCACCAACTTCGTCAACCGCGACAACCAGGAACATCGAGAGATCATCATTCTCCTCAAATACACCAGGGACCAGATCAATCAGCTCACGGGGAGCTTGGACACTTTAGCCGCATTCATCAAGGAGCAAAAAAAGTCATGACCGACGCCAAAAAAGAGCGATACCGCAGGATCCGCGGCGCGATCCTGAAGCTGCTGGCGCACGAGCATCCGGGGTCTATCGACGCCAAGGTGCTCCACTTCCTCATGGATGATCTGGGGTACACGATGACCGAAGAGGAACTGGAGAGCCACCTGGTCTATCTCTCCGATAAAAATTGTGTGCGGCTGGAAACGCGTAAGACCACCGGTGTGGAAATCAAGATCGCGGTGATCACGCCGATGGGATTGGACGTCTTGGACGGATTCAAGGACGACTGCGGCGTGGATACGAGGTTCTGAGCATGGGCAAGAGCTACATGGCCGACAACCGCGAGCTGACTTACCGCACCTGGCGGGAGTGCGGCCAGAATATCGAGCTGACCATTAAGACCCTCAAGGATCGGGAAGGGCTTCCCATTACGAAACCCACCATCTACTCCTGGATCGAAAAGTACAACTGGAAGGAGCGGGCCGCCCGGGCAGAAGTCGAGGAGCAGAAGGTCAATGACGTGATCGTCAGCGACGCAGGGAAGATCCTGGCCGACCTGGAGAAACAGAAGGCCAAGTACGAGCGGTTCTTCGACAGCTTGGGTGATCTGTCGATCGACAACCAAGCCATGTATGCCTACACGAGCCTCGTCAAGACGATTGTGGAGATCAAGGCCAGGATCGCCGCCTACAAGTCTGACCTTTTCACGGAGTTTCTCCGGGATCTGATCGAGTGGCTCTCGAAGAACGATCCGGGCTCGATGACTGCCATCGAGCATAACTTTGATGACTTCGTAACCTACGCCAAGGAGAGGTATGCCCACAAGTCTTAAGGAAAGACGCCTCGACCGCGATATCGAGGCCCTGCGGACGCTGATCCAGTCAAAGGCGAAGCCGTTTTCTGATGACAAGGCTGCGCAAAAGGAGCGGATCAAGCGGGCATCCTCGGACATGGAATTTTTCGGGCGTACCTATTTCCCGCACTACATCTTGTTAGAGCCTTCCAGCTTGCACAAGTACATATGCACACGCTTCCCGGCAATGATCATCCAGGCCCAGGAGGCGGGAATCGGGGATCGCGAGGCTGATGCCGCGCCCCGCGGAAATGCCAAGAGCACATGGGCCACGCTGGTCTTGCCGCTTTGGTGCGCGGCCTTCAAGTATCGGAAGTTCCCCCTGATCGTTTCGGAAACGGCCGGGCAATCCGAGGACTTCATCTCCTTCATCAAGGCCGAGTTGGAAACCAACGAACGGCTCAAGCAGGATTTCCCGGATCTGTGCGGAGAGGGGCCGGTCTGGCGGGCGACGCTCATCATCACCCGCAACGGGATAAAAATCCGGGGTGTCGGCGCCGGCCAGAAGCTGCGCGGGATGCGTCATGGCGCCATGAGGCCGGATCTGGTCATTTGCGACGACCTGGAGAACGACGAGGCGGTCGAATCGGCAGATCAGCGCAAGAAGCTTGAGCGGTGGTTTTTCAAGGCCCTGATGAAGATCGGGCAACCGGACACGGTTTACATCGTGGTCGGTACGATACTCCATTATGACAGCCTGCTCGCGAACCTGTTGAAGAAGCCCGGCTGGAAAGGCCGGAAGTTCAAGGCCGTCTTGAAGTACTCCCAATCGAAGCTGTGGGAAACATGGGAGGAGCTCTTCTCTGACATCTCCATCGGCAAGGAGGAAGCCGAGGCAATCGCCGACGCCTTCTTTGAGGATCATGGGGCGGAAATGCTGGCCGGGGTGGAGGTACTCTGGCCAGAGCGCGAAAGCTATTACTACCTCATGAAGATGAGGGTCTCCGAGGGACCGGCCTATTTCAATTCAGAGAAGCAGAACGAACCGATCAACCCCGAGGATGCCATCTTCCTGGAGGAATGGATCCAGTACTGGGACGATGACGAAGTGGACCTGACAGGGATCCCGCAGGCGGGCGCTTGCGATCCGTCATTGGGAAAGAAGTCAAAGAATACCGATCCCTCCGTGATTCTTGGCGGAAAAATGAAAGATAACGTCATTTATCTCACGATCGGCGACGTCGAAAAACGTCATCCGGACAAAATTACAAACGACATCTTGACCTACCATGAGAGGGAGCCGTTCACAGAGTTCGTCATTGAAGCTGTTCAATTCCAGGAATTCTTTAAGGACAGCGTGGAGGCAGAGGCCCACAAACGTGGACTCACGCTTAACGTCAAGGGTGTGACGCCACATACGGACAAAGACCTGCGCATCGTAACCCTCCAGCCCTGGATAAAGAACGGCTGGATCCGCTTCAAGCGGCACGGCATGAGGACGCTCATTGACCAGTTCATCTACTACCGGCCCAAGGGAAAAGGCGGACACGACGATGGCCCTGATGCCATGGAAATGCTGAAGACGTTGCTGGAATCAGGACTATATGGCGCGGCAGTGGCGCCTCCCAAGAAAGAGGAAAATAGCGGGGCGGACGGAAAGTATCACGCCCAACGAGGCGGGCGACTTTTCGGGACCTTACTGTCTCGAATGAGGAGGGCCGCTTAGATGGGTCTTGGCACAGCGATCGTCAAAATGCTTTTTGCCGGCGAGATAGAGCGACAGGTGAAGGACCGCCTGCCGGCGGCCGTTGGCCAGAACCTCAGCGAAATCGGCTGGCGGCGCCTGACCGGAGCGCCCACTCGCGAGCTGCCCATGATGGACCAGGACCGGGCCATCGAGGTGGCCTACTGGCTCTGGAAGACGAACCCCCTGGCCAGATGGATCATCGAGGTGATCACGGCCTTCGTGGCGGCCAAGGGATCGCCCTTTACCTGCACGAACGACAAGGTCCGGGACCTGCTGACCTCATTTTGGGACGACCCGGTCAACCGCATGGACATCCACTGGGAGAACTTCGTCCGGGAACTTGGCATCTACGGAGAGCAGTGCTGGCCGGTCTTCGTTGCGGAGCAGACCGGCCGGGTCCGGCTTGGATATCTCGATCCGGCCCAGATCGAGGAGGTCTTCCCGGATCCGGACAACGTGAAGATCAAGGTGGGGGTCACCATCAAATCCCAGACGGGAGGAACGGCGCGCCGGCTGAAGGTGGTTCTGGACGGCGAAAACGAGGCCTTTCTCTCGGAAAAGGGAAAGGAACTGCGGGAGACCTTTACCGACGGTCAGTGCTTCTATTTCACGATCAATGCCCTGACCAATGAGATGCGCGGCACCTCGGACCTGTTTGTCGTTGCCGATCACCTGGACGGCTACGAGCAGTTTCTCTACGACAGCAACGAGAAATACGCCAGATTCAACGCTTTCTTCTATGACATCACCGTAGATGGCGCCGATGAGAAGCAGCTCGCCAAAGAGCGGGCAATGTATGAGCCCCCGAAAACCGGGGAGGCTTTCATCCACAACGAAAAGGTCAAGTCCGAGGCAGTGGCCCCTGACCTGAAAGCGGAAAACGCTGAGACGGCCGCACGGCTCCACCGTAACCACATCCTGGGGGCATTGGGCCTGCCGGAGCACTGGTACGGAGGTGGCGGGGACGTGAACCGCGCCACGGCGGCCGAGATGGATGAGCCGTCGCGGAAGATCATCGCGAACCGGCAGGAAAAGATCAAGAACATGCTGGAGTTCGTCTTTGACTTCGTCATCGAGTCGGCCGTCGAGGCCAGGTATCTGACCGGCGTTCCCGAGGAGGAGCTGTACGCATACGAGATCCAGACGCCGGAGATCTCCGACAAGGAGGTGGCCAAGCTCTCTACCATGCTGCAGCAGGTGGCCACTGCCCTGACCACGGCCGAGGTGCAGGGGTGGATCAGCAACGACGATGCTGCAAAGGCCTTCGCCTATTTCCTGGCCTTCGTGGGGTACGAGTACGATCCGGAGGCCGAGCCGAGCCAGAGATCGCCCGAATACGCCGACTACAGCCGGAGGGCCAAATGACGACTGTGGCTGCCGAGATAGGGCGCCTTTTGGCGCAGAAGGAAAAGGACCTGCTCTCCGGCCAGGCTGCGCTGAGGGGGATGCTGGCGGAGGCGAAGCGCCAGATCGTGGAGGAGCTTGCGGCTCTCCCAGGCGAAACCTACACGGCGCAAATGCTCAAAGCCAATCTGGCCAGCGTCGAGAGGTATCTGTCGGCCTTTGAATCGAACGGCTCGGTCGAGATGTCGCGGAGGTTGGATCAGGCGTGGGAATCGGGTGCCGACCTGGTGCCTGCGGCCATGCGTGAAGGGGGACTCTTTGTGACCTTCGGCCATATTCCGGGACCGCTTCTCAGAACGCTCAAGGACTACAGCGTTCACAAGATCTCCGGGCTTGCCGGCGACGCCTTCAACAAGATCCGGGGGGAGCTTTCCCTGGGGCTCCTGGGGCAGAAAACGCCGCACCAGGTGATCCAGGCGATCGCCGGGACGCTGGACAGCCCCGGTGCCTTCAAGAGCCTGGAGGCCAGGGCCGAAACGATCGCCAAAGTAGAAATGGGCCGTGCCTACTCGACGGCGACCGTGGAAGGGCTGAAACAGGCCTCCAGCAGCGTTCCGGAAATGGAAAAGCAGTGGGTGCATGCCGGTCATCCCAAGGTGCCCCGCGTGAACCATGTCCGGCTGCATGGAACGCATGTGCCGGTGGACGAGCCCTTTGTCATCGGCTCCCTGGTGATCGACTATCCCCGGGCGCCGAATCTGCCTGCCGAGGAGGTCATCCACTGCGGGTGCGACGTGGTGCCCTGGCACCCGGCATGGGGGAAAAAGGCGGGCGGGGAAGCGAGAGGAAGTCAGGCCGCTTAAATTTGCCCAGGACGTTTTTGACCCCCATCCATACGCACCCAGGGGCGTAAACGCAACCACGGGCCGCTTGACATGTTTATAACAGGTGTCAACGGGGGCACCTAAACCAGCAGAAAGGAGAGTTGAGATGCCGAAGGATGATTTCAATGCAAAATGGCTCGAAGGGCTGACCTTTTCCACCTCCAAGGAGGAGAAGGTCAAGACGGACGGAGGCGACCGCACGAACCATGTGCCCGAGACCAGGCCGTTGACGGCCGCGGACGTTCTGTCCTGGCGAATCGATGGTCAGGAAGTGGTGATCGTGGCTGCCGACGGTCGTAAGCACCGGGTGAAGAAGTGACCGGGGCCTGGTGAGGAGAAAGGAGGCAAGGCGATGCCGTTATCGTTCGATCAAATTCGTGACCTGGTACGGCAGGCACTGGAGGCGGCCCACAATCCTGGGTCGGGCAGCTATATCTACATCGTAGAGCTTTATGCCGACTCGGTGGTTTACGAGCTGGAGGGGCCGGCGGGCAACAAGGGGCCGCTCTACTATCAGCGCTCCTATGCCTTGGTGGACGACAAGGTATCGCTGGGGGAGGCTCAGCCGGTGCAGAAGAAGATCGAGTTCATCCCCCTGCAGGCGGCAAGCCGCATACTGGCCGCGGCCGGAGATCCGGCTGACGAGGGATACGGCTATCAATGGCGTGTGCAGGTCGTGGAATACGGCCTGGGGTCTGATGGAAGGATCAACTGGCCCCGGGAACCGCTGGTGGCTGCGTTGTCCCTCTATGACGGGGCCAAGGTGTTCGCGCTGGCCGATTCGCAGCATCTGGCGCAACCAAAGCCGTTCGGGAAGAGCGTGCGTGAGCTGGTGGGATGGCTGAAGAACCCGGCCGACACGGGCACCGGGATCGAGGCCGATCTCTTCATCCTGAAGAGCGCCAAATGGCTACGGGATGGATTGGTGGACAGCCACGAACGGGGCATGCCGAGTCTGTTCGGCCTGTCCCATGACGTGGATGCCAAGGCGGTCACCAAGATGGTAGCCGGAAAGAAAGTGAAGGAGCCGGTGAAGATCACCGGGGTACAGGTGGATGTGGTCTATGACCCGACCAACAACGGACGTTTTTTGAGACTGGCCGCGGCAGTTGCGGCTGACCGAGAGGAGGATGAGATGAAGGAAAAGCTTTTGGCCGCGCTCCAGAAGGTGCGGCCTGACGAATTTGCCAAGATCGACCAGGAAAAAGTCACCACGGATGAACTGATCGCGCTTCTGGCCGCGGCGGCCGTGAATGATGCAGGCGGCCGTGGTGAGCAACTGACGGCCGCGGTCGTGGAGGGGCTCAAGAAAGTCATCGTCGCCGGTGATAGCGACGAACTCAAGCAGGTGAAGCTCCTGGCCGCCGGCCTCATGCTTGATCGGGAACTTAACGGTAGCAAGCTCCCCGAAGTGGCCCAGGCCAAGCTGCGCAAGCGGTTTACCGGCCAGGTATTCGAGGCGGAAATCCTGCAGGCGGCCATCAAGGAGGAAAAGGAGATGATCGACAGCCTGCTCGGTTCTGGCGGGGTAACCGGCGCCGGCGAGATCCGCGTGACCCGTGACAGCGCCGAAAAGCTGCAGGCGGCCTGCGACAAGCTGTTCGGGGTCAAAGTGGCTGATCAATTCTCCGACGTACCGTCTCTCCGAAGCCTGCGGGCCGCATACGTGGAGATCACGGGCGACACGGAGGTACGTGGCTACCTCGATCCGGGTCAGAACCAGCGCCTTCAGGCCGCCTACGGGAGCGCCACCTTTGCTTATGTGCTCGGGAACACCCTCTACCGGCGCATGGTGGCTGACTACCGCGAGATCGCCGACTACGGCGTTTCCCGCCTGGTGGGATCAAACATCAGGAACGCTAAGGATTTCCGGCCAATGGAATCCGTGAGGATCGGCTACTACGGAGATCTGCCAACCGTGAACACCCAGGTGGAGCCCTATCCGGACCTGGGCGAGTTGTCCGACGAAAAGGTTGATTATGCCCTCAGCCAGAAGGGAGGCGTGATCACAATCACCCGAGTCATGATCATCAACGACGACATGCGCGCCGTCACTAAGATCATCTCCCGCCTTCCCCGGGCGGCCCGCCGCACCCTGGCCAAGCGCTGCTGGAACAAGTTCATCGCCAACGGCACTTACAAAGGTGACAGCAAGGCGATTTTCCATGCCGACCACGGCAACCTGGGCTCCACGGCTTACGGCATTGCGTCTGCCCTGGAGGCCAAGACTGCGATGGCACAGCAGACCGAGCCCGGCTCGGGCGAGCGGCTGATGTTGCGCCCGGTGACCGTCGCCTTCCCGACCGAACTCTTCGGCATCGTGAAGATGGTCAACGAATTCCAGCCCACCTCGGACGACCCGGCCGACGGCAATCCCATGTTCGGCTTCTTCAAGCCCGAGGGCCTGGTGGAGTGTCCCTTCATGACCGATGCTTCGGACTGGATGATGTTCGCCGACCCGAACGAGGCCGAGATCCTGGAGCTGGCATTCCTGAACGGCCAGCAGGAACCGGAGATGTTCGTGGCCGACCAGCCCACCAACGGCCAGATGTTCTCCAATGACCGGGTGCAGTACAAGATCCGGCACGAATACGAGTGCGAGGCCCCGGACTATCGCGGGTCGTACAAGGCGGTCGTGGCATAGAGCAGAGCCGGCAGCCGGGAGATTGATCGGCGGCCGCCCTGAAT
>Ga0116145_1004137_pt1 | contig 11822 bp, 7 predicted proteins | sample AD_JPNHG1_MetaG_FD_89747 | JGI IMG/M metagenome (GOLD analysis project Ga0116145, IMG submission 89747) | Active sludge microbial communities of municipal wastewater-treating anaerobic digesters from Japan - AD_JPNHG1_MetaG | ecosystem: Engineered > Bioreactor > Anaerobic > Digestate | place... | reverse complement strand
TGTTCCACGAACGCGAACTGAAGAAATACGCGCCGGAGTTGACGCTGGAAGAACTGCAGGACAGCTTCACCTGCCTGATTTTCCGCAACCTGCTGCCGGTGGGACTGTTTTCGTTCCGCCGCAACGGGCCCGACGCGCAGATCGTCATCGATTTCATGATTCCCGAGTACCGCGATTTCAAGGCGGGACGCTACCTGTACCGGACGAAGCGGATGTTCTTCAAGGAGCAGGGCATCAAGCGGTTCCTCGCGACGGCGCGGCATCCCTCGCAGCCGAAGTACTATCTGAAGAACGGCTTCGTCCGCGCGGCGGGTGCGCCCGACGGTTTCGTGAACGAACTGTAGGCCGGCGATGGCGGCGGAAATTCCGGTGCGGGGGGATGCGGCGCTGGTGCTGGAAGGCGGCGGCATGCGCGGCCAGTACGCCTCGGGGGCGATGGACTTCTTCCTGAAGGCCGGAATTCATTTTCCGTACGTGATCGGCGTGTCGGCGGGCATCAGCAACGCGGCGTCGTACGTGTCGGGACAGTTCGAGCGCAACCGGCGGGTCTTCACGACGTTCGCGGGCGATCCGCGCTATTTTTCGTGGCGCAACTGGTGGACGCAGGGCAATCCGTTCGGCATGGATTTCATCTACCGCGAGCTGCCGAACTATCTGCCGTTCGATTTCGCGGCGTTCGAGTCGTCGCCGACGCGGTTCCGCATCGGCGCAACGGACTGCGCGACGGGCCAGGCGGTCTATTTCGACAAAGCCGACGCGCCGATGGCGGAGGCGCTGCTGGCGAGTTCGTCGCTGCCGATGGTGGGACGGATGGCGCGGGTGAACGGGAAGCTCTATCTCGACGGGGGCATCGCCGATCCGATTCCGTTCCGGCAGGCGGCGGTGGACGGACACCCGCGGCGGGTGGTGGTGCTGACGCGCAACCAAGGCTTTCGCAAGCCGGCGCCGGGGCGCGCACTGCGTGCGGCGATTCGCCTGAAATACAGGCGTTTTCCGGCGCTGGCTGCGGCCGTGGCGCGGCAGGCGGAAACCCACAACCGCCAGCTCGACGAATTGGAAACGGAAGCGGCCGCCGGGCGGGCGTTCGTCATCCGGCCCTCGCGGCCGCTGGCGGTGGGGCGCTACAGCCAGGACCGCGCGGAACTGGAGCGGCTCTACCAAAACGGCTGGGCCGACGCGGAAGCGGTCCTGCCGCAATTGCGCGATTTCCTTTCGCCGTGAGGCCGGCTAGGATGGCGGCGTGAATTCGGTTCCGGCAGCGCCGTGGATTTCGCTGGAGGAAGTGGCCGTCCATTTCCCGATCCGGCGCGGCGTGCTGGCCCGGACGAAAGGCCACGTGCGCGCGGTGGACGGCGTGTCGCTGGAACTCGCGCGCGGGGAGACGCTGGGGCTGGCGGGGGAATCCGGTTGCGGCAAGACGACGCTGGGGCGCGTACTGGCGGGGCTGGAGCGGCCGACGGCGGGCACCGTGAAACTGGACGGCGAAATCTTGTTTTCGCCGAAGAACCGCAAGCCGCTGTCGAAAGACCGGCGCCGGCGCATCCAGATGGTCTTCCAGGATCCGCAGGCCTCGCTGAATCCGCGCCTGACGGTCGGCGAACTGCTGACGGAGGGTTTGGCCGAGCATCGGCTGCTGCGCGGCGAGTCGCGCGACGCGGCGGCGGCGCGGCTGCTGGCGGAAGTGGGCTTGGACGAATCCGCGCGGTGGAAGTATCCCTTTGAATTTTCCGGCGGCCAGCGGCAGCGGATCTGCATCGCGCGCGCGCTGGCGTTGCGGCCGGACCTCGTGATCTGCGACGAGGTGGTCAGCGCGCTGGACGTCTCCGTGCAGGCGCAGGTGATCAATCTGCTCGTCGAACTGCGGGAGAAGCACGGCTTGGCGTACGTGATGATCGGGCACGATTTGAGCGTGCTGCGGCACGTGTCGCACCGGATCGCGGTGATGTATCTGGGGCGGCTGGCGGAGGTGGGCCCGGCGGAATCGCTCGTGGGCGCGCCGAAGCATCCTTATGCGCAGGCGCTGATCGCGGCCGTGCCCGTGCCCGGCGTGAAGCGCCAGCGCAAGGCGCTGCAGGGCGAACCGCCCTCCGCGGCGAATCCGCCGCCGGGCTGTCCGTTCCATCCGCGCTGCCCGCAAGCCATGCCGATTTGCCGGACGCAAGCGCCGGCGTGTCGCGAAGTGGATGGGCACCGCGTTTGGTGCCATCTGTATTGACGCCGAACGGCGCGAAAAAATTCCGCCGCGCAAACCCGAGGAAATCCGCCCGCGCCGCGGGCAACCGCATGGGGGACAAGGGGTTTCGCGGAAGGGAAAACGGACCTGAAATCGCTTGGATTCGAGGGGGCGATGGGCTAGAAGAAACGGGTACCCTTTTCCCCGAAAGAGACGATTTTGGAACCGAAATTCACCCATCTGCACGTGCACACCGAATACAGCCTGCTCGACGGGCTGTGCGCGCTGGACCGAGGCAAGGACCACCACAGCCCGATCATGAAGCGGGCGCAGGAGCAGGGGCAGGTGGCGCTGGCGATCACCGACCACGGCAACCTGTACGGCGCGGTGCATTTCTACAAGGCGGCGCGCAAGCACGGCATCAAGCCGATCCTGGGCTGCGAAATCTACGTCACGCCGGGCGACCACCGCGAAAAAGTTCTGGTCAACGGCCGGCAGGCGAACCACCTCGTGCTGCTGGCGGAGGACAACCGCGGCTTCGCGAACCTGATGAAGCTGGTGAGCAAGGCGCACCTCGACGGCTACTACTACAAGCCGCGCATCGACCGCGCGCTGCTGGCGGAGCACCGCGAAGGCCTGATCGCGCTGTCGGCGTGCCTGAAGGGCGAAGTGGCCGAGGCGTTCCAGGACGGCCTCGACGACAAGGCGAAGAAGCTCGCCGGCGAATACGCCGAAATCATGGGGCCGGACCGCTTTTTCCTGGAAGTGCAGGACCATGGCCTGCCGGAGCAGCGGCCGGTGAACAAGAAGCTGGTCGCGCTCGCGCGCAAGCTGGGTTTGCCGCTGGTGGCGACGAACGACGTGCACTACCTCGCGCCCGAGCACGCCGAACCGCACGAAATGCTCCTGTGCCTGCAGACCCAAGCCAAGTGGAACGAGCCGGACCGGATGAAGTACGGCTCCGACCAGTTCTACCTGAAGAGCGAGGCCGAAATGCGCCGGCTCTTCGGCGACCTGCCGGAAGCGCTCGAAAACACCTGGAAAATCGCCGCGCGCTGCAACGTGGAACTGGCGCTGGACGGCCAGAAGAATCCCCACTTCCCGAACTACCAATGCCCCGGCGGACTGACCCACAAGCAGTACCTCACCCAGATCGCGGCCGACGGCGTCCGCAAGCTCTACGGCGTGGAGGACCTCGAGCATCCCAAGGACGCCCGCGAAAAGGAAATTGCGGCGCGTTTTTTCCACGAACTGGGCGTGATCGAGAAGACGGGGTTCCTGAACTACTTCCTGGTGGTGTGGGATTTCATCCACGCGGCCAAGCAGATGGGCGTGCCGGTGGGGCCGGGCCGCGGCTCGGGCGCCGGCAGCCTCGTGGCCTATGCCGTGGGCATCACGGGGATCGACCCGTTGCGCTACGGGCTCATCTTCGAGCGCTTCCTGAACCCCGAGCGCGTGTCGCCGCCGGACTTCGACATCGATTTCTGCCAGACCCGCCGCGGCGAGGTCATCGAATACGTCCGGCAAAAATACGGCGCGGACAGCGTGGCGCAGATCGTGACCTACGGCACGCTCGGCGCCAAGACGCTCATCCGCGACATCGGCCGCGCGCTGGAGATTCCGCTGCCGGACTGCGACCGCCTCGCCAAGATGATTCCCGAAGTGCCCGGCACCACGCTGCTGAGCGCGAAGAAGGACAGCCTCGATTTCGCGACCGCCTGCAAGACCGAGCCCTTCGCGAAGGAGATCATGAAGTACGCGCCGCCGCTGGAGGACATGCCGCGGCAGACCGGCACGCACGCGGCGGGCGTCGTCATCGGCGAAAAACCCCTGATCGAGCTGATCCCGCTGACGAAGGACAAGGACGGCAACGTCATTTCGCAGTGGGAAGCGGTGCCGCTGGAGGAAGCCGGCCTGCTGAAGATGGACTTCCTGGGCCTGAAGACGCTCACCGTGGTGCGCGAGGCCTGCGACAACGTGAAGCGCACGACGGGCGTCGCGCCGGACCCCGACAACCTGCCGCTGGACGATCCGAAGACCTACGAGCTGCTGGCGCGCGGCGACACGGTGGGCGTGTTCCAGGTCGAATCCGAAGGCATGCGCGACCTGCTGCGGCAGCTCCAGATCAACAAGATCGAGGAACTCATCGCCATGATCGCGCTCTACCGGCCGGGGCCGATGGGCATGATCCCCTCGTTCATCGCGCGCAAGCACGGCCGCGAGCCGATCGAATATCCGCATCCGCTGCTGGAAGGCGTCCTGAAGGAAACCTACGGCATCATGGTCTACCAGGAGCAGGTGCAGCAGGCCGCCGGCATCCTGGCGGGCTTCAGCATGGGCCAGGGCGACATCCTGCGCCGCGCGATGGGCAAGAAAAAGCCCGAGGAAATGGCCAAGCAGCGCCAGGCCTTCACCGAAGGCTGCGTGAAGAAGAAGACCTGCACCGCGGCCAAGGCCGGCCAGATCTTCGATTCGATTTCCGAATTCGCGTCCTACGGCTTCAACAAGTCGCATTCGGCGGCCTACGGCATCGTGACGTTCCAGACCGCCTACCTGAAGGCGAACCACCCGGTCGAGTTCATGGCGGCGCTCCTGTCGTCGGAAATCGGCAACACCGACAAGCTGCCGGTGCTGGTGGCCGAGGCGCAGAAGATGGGCATCCAGGTGCTGCCGCCGGACGTCAACGAAAGCGGCCTGCGCTTCACGCCGGTGAAGGGCGCGATCCGCTACGGCCTGGCCGGCATCAAGGGCGTCGGCGCGGGCGCCGTCGAGGCGCTGGTGAAGGAACGCGAGGCCCGCGGCCCGTTCAAAGGCCTGGTGGATTTCTGCGAGCGCATGGAAAACGGCGACGTCAACCGCAAGACGATCGAGGCGCTGGCGAAGTGCGGGGCCTTCGACTTCACGGGATTGCCGCGCGGAAGGCTGTGCGCGGGCATCGAGACGGCGATGGGCTACGCGGCGTCGGTCCGCAAGGACAAGGCGGCGGGGCAGTCGTCGCTGTTCGACCTGCTCGGCGGCGACGGCGCGGCCGGCGTGGTGATGACGGACCGCGATCTGCCGGCGGCCGACGCGTGGCCGCAGAAGCAGTTGCTCGCGTTCGAAAAAGAACTGATCGGGTTCTACATTTCCGGGCATCCGCTGCTGGCGTGCGCGTGGACGCTGGAAAAGTACAACCTCTGCGACGCCGCCCGCTTCGCCGAATTGCCCGAGCGCACGCGCACGCGGATCGGCGGGCTCGTCGTGAACGCCCAGAAGCGGTTCACGAAGCCCAAGACGCCCGACGACGTGCCGCGGCCGATGCTGTCCTTCCGCCTCGACACGCTCGAAGGCTCGCTCTCCGCCGTGGCGTTCCCGGAAGCCTTCGCGCAGTTCGGGATCCATCTGCAGCCCGACGCGGCGGTGATGCTCTGCGGCTCCGTGCGCAAGGACAACGGCGGCGGCGCCAATACCCTGACCGTGGACGAGGTCTATCCGATCGACGAAGTGCCCGCGCGGTTCACGACCGGCCTGAGCCTGCACGTGAACGTGGGCACCTGGTCGGAAGAGCGGATGAACGAGCTCAAGGACGTCGTCCGCCGGCATCCGGGGCAGACCCCGTTGAACATCTGTTTGCTTTATCCCGACAACGCCAAAGTCCACCTGCGCGCGGGCAGCCACCTGACCGTGCGCGTCTCCGAAGCGCTGGTGAAGGAGTGCGAGAAGATCGTCGACGGCCTCTACGTCGCCGTCCGCAAGGAAGCGGGCCTGCGCGCCGCGCCGGAATCGCGCTGGAAACGCGGCGGGGGATAGAAAGAGAAAGGCCCCCCACGGCCTTGTGCCGTGGAAGGCAAAGTTGGCTCCCCCATGGCGCAAGGCCATGGGGCCCGCCGAACGGGCCTAATCGTCCGCCGGCGCCGGGAGGGGATGCCGCGCGATGAGGTATTCGGCGACCGGCTTGCCGCCGATCAGGTGTTCCTGGATGATGCGTTCGAGCACCTCGGGCGTGCAGCCGCGGTACCAGGTGCCTTCCGGATAGACCACGCAGATCGGCCCGCCCTGGCAGATGCGGAAGCAGTTCGCCTTCGTGCGGTAGATGCCGCCGGCCCCGGTCAGGTTCAATTCGTCCAGGCGCTTTTTCAGGTAGTCCCACGAGGCGAGCCCCTGCTCCTTGGTGCAGCAGTTGGGCTTGGTCTGGTCGCAGCACAGGAAGACGTGCCGCCGGATGGCGGGCACGCCGCGCTTTTCGGCGATGGCGCAGAGTTCGTCGCTCATGGTTTTCTCCGGAATCAACGGACGGCCGCCAGCGCGGCGTCGTAGTTCGGTTCCTGCGCGATCTCGGGCACCAGTTCGGCGTGCAGCACCTTGTTCTGCGCGTCGAGCACGACGACGGCGCGCGCCGTCAGGCCTGCCAGCGGTCCATCGACGATGCGCACGCCGTAGGCCTTGGCGAAGTCCGGCGCGCGGAACGTCGAAAGCGCCACGACGTTCTGCAGGTGGTTGCTCTCGCAGAACCGGCCCGCGGCGAAGGGCAGGTCGGCGGAAATGTTCAGCAACGCGACCCCGGGCAGTTTCGCGACGGCTTCGTTGAACTTTTTGGCCGACGTCGCGCAGACGCCGGTGTCGAGGCTCGGGGTGATGTTGAGGATCTTCTTCTTGCCCGCGAAATCCTTCAGCGAGACGTCGGACAGGTCCGTCTTGGTCAGCTTGAAGTCCGGGGCCGTCGCGCCCTCGTCGGGCAGTTCGCCGGACGTCTGGATGGGGTGGCCTTTGAACGTGATCAGCGCCATGGGGGTCCTCCGGGATTGATTTTCGCACCAATATACCCGCCCGGCGGCGAGATGCAAATCGGCGCGGTGCCTAATCGCCGGAGCCGGCGAGGGCGCGGAAGAGTTCGCGGCCGATGGCTTCCGCGAGCCGCGGGGGCACGGCGTTGCCGATCTGGAGGTTCTTGCGGATGCGCGTCCCGACGAAGCGGTAGGCGTCGGGAAAACTCTGGAGGCGCGCGCCTTCGCGCGTGGTCAGGCCGCGGTCGGCATGGGGATGGATGCAGCGGCTGCTGCTGGGGGTGCCGAAATTGCGGGTGATCGTGGGCGAAGGCCGGTCCCACCAAAGTCGGGCATAGGTATTGGCGAAGTACGACTTCGGCCGCAGGGCCTCCGGCACGTCGAGGATCGAGCCGCCGGGCGGCACGTGGGCCAGCACGGCGCGCAGGCGCTCGCCGTGCCAAGGGCCGTCGTGTTCCGTCAGCGTCTCCCCGGCGCCGGAGCGCATGTCGCGCTGGTAGTCGTTCTGCGGCTCCGCGCGGTAGCGGTCGGCGGATTCGCCGGACGCGACCGGCGGCAGGTCGGAGAGGGCGTCGGCCAGCGTCAGCGCCGGCGCGCGGCGGAACAGCTTGTCGGGCTCGCCGTGCGTGGGCGCGGGGAACCGGAAGTCCGTCTCTTCCCGGAACGCCACGACGAACGTGCGCTGCCGGGACTGCGGCACGCCGTAGTCGAGGGCATTGAGCAGATCGCAGTGCCGCGTCGCGTAGCCGAGATCGTCGAGGCCGCCCGCCAGCGCCTGGAACGCGCGCCCGCCGTACATGCGCCGGAAGCCGCTGACGTTCTCGAACAGCACCGCGCGGGGCTTCAGTTGGCCGACGATCTCGAGGAACGCATAGAACAGCTTGTTGCGCGGATCGTCCTCGTTCTTCTTGCCGACGGTGCTGAAGCCTTGGCAGGGCGGGCCGCCGGCGACCACGGCGACGCCCCGCGCCGCGGCGAGCAGCTCGGCGCGGACGGCCGGATCGAGGACGTCGCCCGCGACGACGGTCGTCTCGGGATGGTTCAGCGCGTAGGTGGCCGCGAAGACGGATTCGTATTCGTTGGCGGCCTGTACCCGGAACCCCGCCCGGGTCAGACCCAAGCCGAGGCCCCCGGCTCCGGCGAAGAGGTCGAGCACGGCGGGACGCGGATGGACGGGCGCGGACATGTCGGTTCGTTCCTATACGCCAAACCGCCGCCGGACGCCAGCCCCGAGTGGCCGCCGCCATTCGCGAAGTTTTTACGTACTACGTAATTTTTCAGCAAAGTTTTTACGTTCTACGTAAAACGGCCCGAAACTTTTTACGTTCTACGTAAAACCGGGTTCGGGGGAGCGGTCAGGGCACTTGGGGGGCGATGCGGTACCAGCGGCCGGTGGCGGGCGGCGGGTTGGTGTCCGTCCATTCGCCGATGCCGAGACCCAGGGACTGGCCGGCCCATTCGCCGACGACGATGTCGTCGCACCACTGGATGGAATAGAGCCGGCCGGTGGAGAACGGCCAGGTCAGGACCGGCGCGTTCGTCTGCCAGGTGGCGACGAAGGCCATCTGCGGATAGGAACCGTCGTCGGTGGGATCGGTGTCGGCGACGTATTCCTGCCAGTTGGGGAAGCCGTCGGGTTCGAAGTCGTCGAGGGCGGCCGCGTCGAAGTCGTTGGTCCAGCCGAACTGGGCGAGCCACCATTGGGGCACGTCGTTGGTGGCCAGCAACGCGGCGAAATTCGCCTGCACGGCCTTGGGGGCGTCCATCAGCAGATCGAGGGGGTTGTTGGTGGAGACGTCGTCGCCGGACCAGGCCGCGAAGCCGTAGTAGGCGTCGGGGAGGGCGGCGATCTGGGTGGAGACGCCGGCGGGCTGCCAGGAGTCGGCGACGGCGACCGCGCCGTGCTCGCCGGCTTCGGTATCGAGCCAGAAGTTGGTGGCCCAGAGCCAAACGAGGGCGGCGTCGTTGGTGGCGGTCATGACGAAATGAGTGTTGCCGCCGGAGGCCGGCTCGTGGCCGGCGAGGGTCCAGCCGACGCAGACGAACTGCGTGCCGCCGGCGGGCGCGGGCGCGGCGACGGAATTGGTGAGGACGGCGCCGGGCGGAACGAGGTGGCTGCCGGCCGGCGGCACGGCCTCGCCGTGGGCCGTGGCGACGGACAGCTCGAAATGGCCGGCGCCCGCGAGCAGGAGATTGGTTTGCGGCACGAGGGCGTCGCTGGCGAAAGCGAGGCTGGCTTCGTAATCGCCGGCGGCGGGCGGCGCGAAGACGACGGCGACGTTGGAAACGCCGCCGGCCGCGATCGCGGCGGGCACGCCGCTCACCTGGAAGGCCGCCGCGCCGCTGCCGTTGGTGGTCCAGCCGGAAATGGCCAGCGGAACGGGCCCGGCGTTGCGCAGGCCGAAGACGTTGGTGCGCGGCTGGCTCCAAGGAGCGGCGCCGAAGTCGGTGCCGGCGGCGACGTCCGGCGCCGCGCCGTCGGCCACTTCCGCGCCGTTGGTGCCGAGCAGGGCCAGTTGCGGCGAGGCGTTGCCGACGAGGAGCGGCAGGGAATGGCGCGTGGCGGCGGCCACGGCCGAGCCGTCCTGGACGACGAAGTCCAGCACGTGGAGGCCGTCGGCGAGGGCCGTCGTGTCGAGTTCGGCGGCGGCGGCCAGCGTGCCGCCGGTGGGCGCCACGTGGAAGAGCACGGAGGCGCGGGCGCGCAGATCGTCGGGCCAATCCTGCATGAAGGCGGAGAAGTTGAAGTTGGTGATCAGCCCGGAGTTGGTGGCGACGGGAGTCACGACGTAGTCGATCTGGATGCCGGCGCCTTCCGGGCCGGGCCGGCGGGCGAAGAGGGTGGCGTCGTTGAGGACGTTGCCGAGGCCGTTGGCGATGTAGTCGAAGCGCACGCCGTTGGTGGCCATGAGGACCGCGTTGGTGGAGATCGCGACGCGCAGGCGCTCGAAGAGGTTGGTGATCCGTTCGCCGGCGGAAGCGACCAGGACGTTGGTGACGGCCACGCCGTTGGTGAGCGTGATCGTCAGGGAAACCTCGTCCCCCGCGTTGGCGATGGTGCTGTAGACGCCGTTGGTCAGGGCCCAGAGGAAGAATTTTTTCCGCGCGGGATAGGTGGAGGGGTAGAGGTTGGTGCCGGCGAAGCCGACGCCGAGGGTCAGGGCGGAAGCCGATCCGGTCGCGGCGAACGCGGACACCGGCGCATGGTCGCCGGCGCGGTCGAAGTTCTCGTAGGCCAGTTCGAGGCGGTCGCCGAACGCGCGAGCGAGGACGATCGCATCGCCGTCGCCGTTGATCTCGCCGGCGAGCGCGGCGACGGCGTCGGCGAGCGTCTGGTTCGTCGCGACCTCGATGGAATTGGTGTGACCGGCGACGGCGACGGCCAGCACGTTGCCGGGCGTGGGCCCGACGGCGGCGAGGTTGGTCTGGAACCGGCCGTCGAGATAGAAATCGATGCGGGCCGCGGGCGCGCCGTTGGTGCGGGCGTACGCGGCGACCTGCACGGGCACGGTGCCGGTGACGATCTGGTACGGCGCGTGGGAGAGGTTGGAAACGACGGGCGGCGCCGCGAAGGGCGCGGCCAGCGGATCGCCGGCGAACAGCCCCTGGTAGGGGGCCGCGACGGCCATGGCGTAGGCTTCGCCGATGGTGAAGCCGCGGGCATACCAGAACGCCATGAGGGGATCGGGAAATTTCTCGACGTAGTTGCACGGCTCCGCGACGGTGCCGTAGGACGCGGCCGCGCCGATGTCCATCCAGTCGAGGACGGTGGATTGGAACAGGTAGTTGGTCGGCAGGCAGCCGCCCAGCGAGGTCAGGTGGTCGGCGTAGGCGCCGGCCACCCACGCGTTGTTGGTGCGGGCAAGCGCAGGGACGTTGCCGTAGCCGTCGTGGTAGCCGACGACGTTCGTTTTGCCGGAGAGGACCCACAAATAGGGCGCGATCGTGCAGGTCAGCGGCAGGCCGGGCAGGGCGGTGAAGGCGAACTGCGCGTTGGCGTAGAGCTGTTCGCGGACGCTGCGGCCCGCGCTGCCGAGCGTGTAGAGATAGACGGCGGCCGGCGGGAACGTGGACTGCGCGGCGGCGCCCCGGTCCGCCACCAGCTTGGCGGTGGGCAGGTTGGAGGCGACGAGATGGAACGCGACGAACCCGTTGGTGCCGTTCCAGCCGTCGGCCGACCGGAACGCGCGTTCGGCGCGGAAGTATGCGTTGGAGGTGTACTCGGGCAGGTTGCAGCCGATGCCGCCTTCGTTGTAGGCCGGCGCGTTCTGGTAGCCGTAAAACAACGCGGCGGGAATGCCTTCGATGTCGTTGATGCGCGTGGGGAAGTCCTGGCAGAGCACGACGAAATCGATCCGGCCTGCCAACCCTTCCGCGGCGAGATGGCTGTAGATGGGGTTGCGCAGCCAGTTGCGGAACTGGACGGGCGTCAGCGTGGTCAGGTTGGTGGCGAGGCCGACGGAGCAGATGTGGTGGTCGGGGATGCCGTGCTGCGCGGCGTAGTAGGTGCCCAGTTCGACGGAATCCGCGGAGTTGGTGTTGACGACGACCAGGGTGCGGAAGGCGGTGCCGCTGCCGAACGCCAACGATGGCGCCAAGAGGCAAAGGAACCAGAATGGTCGGAGGCCCGGCATGGTCGCTACCTTCGAAAAGCATACGCCCGCCGGGACGGGAGTCAAACCCGGCGGCGGTCAGGCGGGCGGTTTTTGGAGCGGGCGGGGCGGCAGGACGTCGCGGACGGTGACGGTGGTGCCCTTGCCGAGCTCGGAGGCGATGTGGAATTCGTCGGACACGCGCTTGGCGTTGGGCAGGCCCATGCCGGCGCCGAAGCCGAGGGATTTGACCCAGTCGTTGGCCGTCGTCCAGCCCTCCTGCATGGCGAGGTC
>Ga0116145_1004136_pt1 | contig 11822 bp, 6 predicted proteins | sample AD_JPNHG1_MetaG_FD_89747 | JGI IMG/M metagenome (GOLD analysis project Ga0116145, IMG submission 89747) | Active sludge microbial communities of municipal wastewater-treating anaerobic digesters from Japan - AD_JPNHG1_MetaG | ecosystem: Engineered > Bioreactor > Anaerobic > Digestate | place... | reverse complement strand
TTTTGCTTTTTCAAGATTTGGTGAAAAATAATCAAGTCCAGCTCTTGGTTGATAGTAGATTACAAAATTATCGTCAATAAGATTACTAGTAAGATTCAAAATTGCTCTTGCTTTAGCGATATCATTTATTCCATAGGTTGATTTTGGTGTGTTTAGCATATTTTGTAATACAAGGTATTTTATTCCGTAGGTTTTTGCAGTTTTTACTGCTAAAAAAGTTGATACAATATATGCTAAATCATCAGCTCCTCTAAAAGAAAAATGATGAGGAACATTTGGTTCAAGTGGTTTGTTAGTTTTTGCAATAAAATCGAGAGTTTCACAATGTTCTTTAATACACTCTTTTAGTTCTAAAGGGCCTCTTCCATCAATCTTATTAAACCACCAGAAAGATAATGCATGCCACGAAATGTTTATTGTTCTTTCAAGTATTTCAGCAAATTCTCTAATTTTTTTTGTCGCAGAATATGCTCTTAATAATAAGGGTCTACTTGATTCCCAGATCATTTTAAGTTCATTTTCATTTTGTATAGGTACTCCACCACCATTAGGTAAATCTTTCCAATCTTCTCCGAAATTTGATTGAGTAAGTTGTGAAGAGCCTATAGAAAGGATATCAAGATAACCTGATTTAGCAAGTTCTTTTGACCATTGACAAAAAAGCAGAATAGCTTTTTCTCTTTCTTTTAAATATGGTCCAGAATGAACCCTTAATAATGGTAATTGATTTTCATTTTTTGCATATTGTATTCTTTTAACTAGATGGTCGTTTTTGGTACCATATTCATGGTAAGATAAAGATTTATTTAATGTAATTTTATTATGTATTTCTCTATTTATAAGTTGTTTACCAAAGTCAAGTCTTAATGTATCATAAATAGTGTTTTCTTGTATAGATTTTGGTATTAAGTTATTATTTATTCCAATTTTTGAAAGTGTTTCGTATGGAGTTTCATCTCCAATAAAAGTTAAAAATCTATTACCAAATTTATTTTCTACTAGTTTGCAAGATTCTGGTAGGCCAGCAAAGAATAAACCTTTTAATATTCCTCCTTTTTCAAATAATAAATCAGAATCTTCATCAATATGATATATCAATCTACTGAATGTTTCTAAAGCTTGTCCTGGATCTAATCTATAACTAAACCCAATGTAAGATAGTTTGTTTTCCAGAACCCATTTTTTGAATAAGAAAAAATTTTTTGGAAAAGAAATGCTATCCAAAGCTTTGTTAATATTTTCAGGAGAAACAAATGTTTTAATACCGCATTCTTCCAAAAGTTGCTGAATATAGCTAATCCCCAAAGTATGTATATCGCTGAAAGGATGTACTAAACCAATTCTGTCAGATAAATTCATAATTTTATATTTCTCCAATAGCTAATAATCTTAATTCTTTTAAAGTCATGCCATCAATACCGAGCTTTTTTACATTTCGTCCTTCTTCCCAATAATCAACACCATGAATAATCGAAGCTATATGTATAAAAGCTTTTATCGTTGGTGTTGGTACACCTAACATTTCACCTACTGAAGCAATTGGAACTAAACTCATAGGAACGTCTTCAGTAATGTAACGTACTTCAAGATTTGTTGGAGCCATGATTCCTCTGTAACCAGGATTTGCCAATATAGCTGATCTTAAGTTTTTTCCACTTGCATCGTAAGCAAGATACAACCATTCTCTAGCAGTTAGAGCTCTAATTCCTAAAGCTGCGGCAACTTTTACTCTCTCGTCATCAACTTTTTCAAGAACTCTTGCAACAGAATTTTGTATACCTTGAATATAGAATTGAAATTCCGATATATCTTCAATCCAACCGGCATTCATTAAACATACTACCGGATGGGAAATAGCACCAATGTTATCAAAGCTTGTTTTGAAAACATTATCTCCTGGAACAAATTGGGGAAAAGCTATTCTTAGTTTATTAAGAACCGTTGGAGTAAGATATGCACGAATAGCTGATACAGGTATAGAATTTTTAATTTTAAAAATTTTTGCATGAGCAGGTCCTATTGCTCTTGATGCATATATTAATGTTTGCGCTTCAGAAATTATTACATCAGCTTTACACTCTTTTTGTTTTAATACCGTTTTAAATTCTATTGCTCCAAAGGTTCTGCCTGGGTTCAAGATTACTATTTGACCATCTTTCAGATGAGGAGCCATAATTTCTGCAACACATCTATGACCTGTAGCTGGTATAACTACCATAATAATATCAACATCATCAATTACTTCAGCTATATTTGTACTGGCCACTTTAATTTCTCCAAAGCCTTCAACTTCTTCTCCTTCAATACGAATGCCACCTGTAGATTGAACACCCCATAATTTTTCTTTACTTCTGTTAAAAAGTTTTACATCAAAACCCATTATGGATAAGTGGCCAGCCATTGCTAACCCACCATGTCCAGCTCCAATAACTGCAAATTTTGGCTTTTCCATATTACCCTCCTATGAATAATCTTTAGTAGTACCAATTAAATTGTGATTACTTAGAAATGGAAAATGATTTTCGAAAATTTTGTAATAAAAGTATTCTTCTTTTGATCTTATTTTTTTATCTTTAGAATAAGCAAGATACTCATTATCTTTAAATTCTTTTTCAGCAAATGCTTTCAGTATGTTTATTGAACCAGCACCTTCGGAAAACTTTTGTTTTTTTCTCCAGATAATTTCTGAGGGTAGATAGTTTTCAAAAGCTTTTCTTAAAATCCATTTTTCTGTATTTTTGAAATTGGGATTCTTTATTGATGATGATATTGAAAAAACAAAATCAATAACTTTGAAATCAAGGAATGGTACGCGAGCTTCAATTGAATGGGACATTGTAATTCTATCAGTTCGTTGTAAATTTGTATTTTGCAGAGAATTTGTGATTCTATAAGATTCTGATTTTAGTTCGTCATCGGTATTTATTTTTTTAAGATATTCATAACCGCAAAATATTTCATCTGCACCTTCTCCGCTTAATAGAACTTTTACTATTCCTTTAGCTAATCTTGAAACAAAATAATTTGGAACAGCGCTTCTTACTAATGGGGCATCATATAATTCTAAGTGATATATTACATCAGGCAAATATTGTAACATTTCTTTTTCTGTATAAATATATTCATGATGAATGGTGCCAAGATAATTTGCAACCTTTCTCGCTGAAAGTATATCTTCGGAGCCCTCAACACCAACCGTAAAAGAGTGTAGTTCAGGTAAATATTTTTTCATAATAGCAGCAACTATGCTACTATCAAGTCCACCGCTTAAAAAAACTCCTACAGGAACATCGGATATCAATCTTATTTGTACTGCTTTATCTAATAAATTTTGAATATTGGTTATTATTGTATCAATATCGAAGTAGTTATCTCTTGGATAGGGTAGCTTATAATAGGTTTGGAAGCCGTTTTCTGATGTATAAAATGACCCTGGTGGAAATTCGTTTATTTCATCTGAAAACCACAAACATTTTAATTCCGATGCAAATATAATCTTGTCGTTGTGTTTAGCAATATATAGGGGCTTTATACCAATTCTATCCCTTGCCGCAAATACTTTGCCATTATCATAAATTACAAAGGCGAACATTCCATTTAAATCATTTAAGCAATCATAACCTTTTTCTTCGTATAAATGAAGAATAACTTCGGTATCAGAATTTGTTGTAAAGCTATATTTATTTTTTAGGTTATTTTGTATTTCTTTAAAATTGTAAATTTCTCCATTAAATACTATAACCTTCTTTTTATCAGGAGTTAACATCGGTTGCTTACCTGAAGATATATCAATAATTGATAATCTTGTATGGCCCATTGATATATCATCAGAAAACCACATTCCTTCTTCATCAGGTCCTCTGTGTTTAATTTTTGATAACATTTTTTTTAATAAATCAGGATTTCTATCCCTGAATATAACAGCTATCCCGCACATTTTAACCTCATTATTTTTATTGAACTGGTTTGACGTGAAAACGTAGAGCAAATTGAGAGTATTAAGGTATAATATAATTATATAAAATTATTTTAGAAAGTCAAGGTTATTCAGTTTTATTAATCTATTTTTTAAATTTTTTTTGTTAAAAAATGTTTTTTTTAAAAAAATTTTTCGTCTGTGAGATTTTAGGGAATATTAAAAAATATTGTGAAAAATTGTAATCTGGATTACTTTTTAATTATTTTAATTATTAGAATTATTCCTAAAATTGAAGCGATAAAAAAGCCTGTGATACCAATTACTGATATATCATGCCATGTTGGTGGAATTTTTGATAGTATTATTAATGAAGATGAAACAAATAAAGAAGCAACAATTATTGCAATAATTACACGGTTATATGTTGCTTCAAATCTTTCAATAAGGTTATCTAATCCTTTGTGTTCCATCTCAATATGAATTTTACCTGATTTTATTTTTGTGATTATTTCGGATAAATTTTCGGGGAAGGATTTTATTAAATCAATTAGGTCTAAGGTAAAGGATTTTGATTCATCAAATATTCTTGATGGCTTTATTTTATTTTTTAGTAATTCTTTAACAAAAGGTTCTAATTTTAATACTAAATTAAATTCGGGATACAATTCCCTTCCAATTCCATCCATTGTGATGATGGTTTTCATTAAAAGATAAAAATTTGATTTTATTCTGTATTTATGATTGACGATTATTTTAATCAATCTCTGAAATAATTTTGTTAAGTTAATGTCTTTAATATTCTTGTATTTTATTTCATCAGCTAAATCGCATACTTCTCTTTCGAATTTATCCTTATCTGAAAGATCACAAGAGTAAGATAAATTTATTAACGATTTAATTAATAATTTATTGTCATCTTTAATAATACTTATTATGAGGTCTGACACATCTTCTTTTGATTTTCCGTATAATTTACCCATTATACCGTAATCTAAAAAACAGATTTTATTACCATTCAGTATGAGGATATTTCCAGGGTGAGGATCTCCGTGGAAAAAACCATCTATAAAAATTTGTTTGAGAATGGCTTCAGAACCTCTATCAGCAATTTCACGTCTATCAAATGTTGAAATGTTTTCAGAAAGAAATTCATTTAGTTTTTTCCCCTCAATATATTCCATGGTTAATATTTTTTCGCTACAGTACTTTTTGTAAAGTTGAGGTACAACAATATTTTCATCATTTTTAAAATTAGCACTGAATCTTTCTAAATTTGATGCTTCTATAGTAAAATCAAGCTCTTTTTCAATTGAAATTGCAAATTCTTCTATGAGGTCCATTGGTCTTATGTATTTAGCTTCTGGCAAGTTTCTTTCAATAATTAATGCAAGGTGCTGCATTATTTCAATATCAACATCAATTAGTTTTTTTATTCCTGGCCTTTGAATTTTAACAACAACATTGTGTCCATTTTTTAACTTTGCCCTATGAACCTGAGCTATAGATGCAGAAGCAAGGGGGATAGGATCAAAATAATCGAAGACATCTTCAATTCTTTTATTAATCTCATTTTCAAATAATTGTATGGCTTCTTCTCCGGGAAAAGAAGGCACGCTATCCTGTAATTTTTTTAATTCTTGAATTAGTCCTTCGTGAAAAATATCAGGCCTTGAGCTTAAAATTTGCCCAAATTTAATAAATGTAGTTCCAAGTTCTTCGAATACTTTTCTTATTCTTACTTCAGTTGAGGTATCGGGTTCTATGTTGGCTTCTTTATTTGCTAGCCTTCTACTATAATCAATATATTTAGAGATTTTTGATCTATGTATTAAATCTTCAAAACCATATTTTATTAAGACATAAATAATCTGTCTATATCGAGCAATATTTCTATATCTTTTACCAATTTTAGTGAGTGAATATATATTCATTTCAATACCTTAAATAAAAATTAATATCAATATTCGCTGTTACTAAATCAATATTAAAATAAATCTGGAACAGGGTTGCTTACATTAAACCCTGGGGATCTACATCAATTATGAATTTAATATCATCCTTCCCTTTATTCTTTTCGAAAATTGAAATTGCCCTTTCTAATACAAATCGTGTAATTTTATAAGATGGGTCTACATCTCTTAAGATTTTTATGATAATGTGATATCTATAACGATTGTTGATTTTGGATATAATGGCTGGTGCTGGACCCATTATTTTACAAAAGTCTCTTCCAATTTTTTTTAGCTGATGATTATAAATTGAATTTAATAAGTCGATAAATTTTTTTGCAGAAGTAACTACAGCTTGTTCTTCTACACCTTTGAATTCTATTAGTATTAGCCTTCCAAATGGTGGGTAGTATAATTTTTTGCGTTCGTTTAATTCGTTTTCATAGTAATCAATAAAATTATGATTTTTTATATATTCAAAGCATTTTAAAGATGGTTGGTATGTTTGAATTATCACTTCTCCTTTAAGATCGCTTCTTCCTGCTCTACCTGCTACCTGAGTTAATAGTTGCACAGTTCTTTCTGTAGCTCGAAAGTCAGGGAAGTGAAGGCTAACATCTGCCAATATTACACCAACAAGTGTTACGCTAGCAAAATCTAGACCTTTTGCCACCATTTGAGTGCCAAGAAGAATATCAGCTTTGCCTTCGCCAAAATCTTTTAGTATTTTTGAATGTGAGCCTTTTTTTGTTGTTGTGTCTAAGTCCATTCTTAAGATTCTTGACTGAGGAAATAATTTTTTTAATTCTTCCTCAACTTTTTGTGTGCCTATTCCGCTAAATTCTTTTTCTTGTCCGTTGCATTTTGGACAAAGTTCTGATATTGGTTTTACATAACCACAGTAATGGCATCTTAAATGTTTTTTTGTTCTGTGATATGTTAGGGTAACATTACAGTTATCACAGGTTTCTACATATCCACAGTTTAGGCATTTTGCTATGGTAGAGAAACCACGATGATTTTGTAATAAAATAACCTTTTGATTTAAACTTAATTTTTCAGCAATTTTTTCTCTTAATTCATCAGATATAACTCTGTCTTTGTCTACAATACTTTTTGAGATACTTACAACTTTTATTACAGGAAGCGTAGCTCCGTCAGCTCTTATAGGTAATTCTAATAAATGATACTTCCCAATCTTTGCATTATAAAAAGATTCTATAGATGGAGTAGCAGAACCTAATACAATAGTGGCTTTTGCAAAAAAAGCTCTCATAATCGCAGTATCTCTTCCATTGTAACGGGGATTCATGTCAAACTGTTTATATGAGCTTTCGTGTTCTTCATCAACTATTATTATTCCTAAATCTTTTACTGGTGCAAAAATTGCTGACCTGGCTCCTATAACTATTTTGTATTTCCCTTCAACAATCAATCTCCATGAATCATATCTTTCACCTGCAGACATTTTGCTATGAATAACTGTAACAGAATCACCAAAATGATTTCTGAACCTTTGGACAAGTTGAGGGGTTAATGATATCTCAGGTACAAGTACTATAGCTGATTTGTTTTTTTCAATAACATGTTTTATGGTTTCGATATATACTTGTGTTTTACCACTACCCGTTATTCCATAAAGAAAAAAGGCTTTGTAATTATTACTATCAATTCCTTGTTTAATTTCTGTTACAGCCTTATTTTGGTATTCATTTAGGATTATCTCTTTATCAGATATTGGAAAATTGTCAGAATCTTTTCTTACAATTTCTTTTTCTTCTACAATTAAAATATTTTTTTTTATGAGTGAATTGATTACGCTTGCAGAAAGATTTTCTTTTTTTAACGCGTCTTGTAGTTTTAAATATCTTTTTCCATATCCTGTTAAAGCAACTATTTTTAAAAGTTGTTCTCTTTGTTTTTCGGTTAACAACGGGAAAATATCCTGTATCTTATTTTTATTAGAATATTCCTCTACAAGTGTTAGAATTTTTTCAGTTTTCTTTTTTAAAGCTCTTGATAATATTTCGGAAGAAATGATCCCAAGCTCTTCAAATTCATTAATTATGATATTGATGTTTTTAATACCTAAATTTTTCTTTAAAATATTGACTTCGATTTTGCCTTTAATAAATAATTCTTGTAATACTTTTAATTTCCCCTTTGTTTTAACATGAATAAGTGATAAAGCTTTTTCTAATGAATCTACTTTTAAAGAAATGATTTTTCTATGGCTAATTTTTGTTTCTTTTGGAAAGAAGGCTTTTAAGGTTTCACCTAAGTCAGAAAAATAATATTCAGAAATCCATTTTGCTAATTCCCATAAATCTTTTGTTATTACTTCTTTCTTGTCAACAACTTGAATGATTGACTTTATATTTTTTAATTCACATTTTTCTTTTATTGAGATAACGAAACCTGTTTCTTTTCTATTACCTAAAGGTACTATTACTCTTGAGCCAATTTTAGGCAATTCACTATCTGCTTTATAGGTGTATTGCTTATTTTTTATCGAAGGAAAAATTACGTCTACAAACATATTAAATTATTTTTTATAATAGTATAAAAATAATATATCTTTTTCAAGGCATGAAAAAGTAATGAATATTTAAAACATGTGTCTATTGTTTTATGTAATGGAAGTTAAAAAAATTATTGAATAATGAATACTAGTTACATAATATAATTATATTTATTATACTAACCAATTTATGTATGTTTATAAAAAATATATATATTTTTGTACTGAAAAATAAAATTTTGAATTGACTTCTTGGTAAAAAAATAGTAATATTGCATTGCTTAATTAACTTTTTTTATTAACAAACTACGGAGGTTTTATGGATAATTCCGACGGTGATTGGTATAACACCTTTCAACCATCTGGATTGCGGTTCAGAAAATCTCTTCATAGTTTGTTATTAAAAGCATAATCCTCAGATTTTCTAACCGTAATTTTATCCAAACCCCTATTAAATTTAAAATCAAATAATAACTCATTTCGTTTTTTTGAAATAATGATTGAAGGTTAAGATTATGGTTGTACAACTTATTTATCCTGAAATTAAAGAATTAATTCAAAATAGGGATTTTTTAACTTTAAGGGATATATTAATTGAATGGGACCCTTCTGAACTGGCTGAGCTTATTTCTGAAGTAAAAGAAGAAGATCAGGTAATAATTTTTCGTCTTTTGCCAAGAGATTTAGCGACTAAAACTTTCGAGTACCTTGAGTTAGATGTTCAAGAAAATTTATTGAAAGCTATGGGTCAAGAGCAGGTTGCTAATATCTTGAATGATATGTCCCCTGATGATAGAACTGCTTTATTCGAAGAATTACCTGCCGAAGTTACAAAACAACTATTAATGTTATTGAGCCCTGTTGAAAGGTCAATAGCCCTTACATTACTTGGATATCCTGAGTCAAGTGTTGGTAGATTGATGACTCCGGATTACATAGCTGTTAAAAAAGATTGGAGTATTAAAGAAGTACTAGATTACATTAGAGAAAATGGTAAAAACAGTGAAACCTTAAATATTATTTATGTAGTAGACGATAAGAATAAATTAATTGATGATATTAGAATTAGAGAGATTTTATTAGCTCCTCTAGAAAGCAAAATATCAGACATAATGGATGAAAATTTTATAGCACTTAAAGCTACTGATGATCAAGAAGTAGCTCTTGAATTATTCAAAAAATATGATAGAGTAGCTTTGCCTGTAACTGATTCAAATGGAATATTAATTGGTATAGTAACAGTAGATGATGTTTTAGATGTTGCCGAAGAAGAAGCTACAGAAGATATTCATAAAATGGGTGCTGTTACTACTTTAGAATATCCTTATATGGATACCCCTTTCTTTGAGATGGTAAAAAAACGTGCCACATGGTTGGTTGTTTTGTTTATTGGAGAAATGCTTACTGCTACTGCTATGGGCTTTTTTGAAGAAGAGATTGCGAAGGCAGTAGTATTAGCCTTATTTGTGCCTTTAATTATCTCTTCAGGTGGTAATAGTGGCTCGCAAGCATCAACTCTTATAACAAGATCCCTTGCTTTGGGAGAAATTGATATCGGTGATTGGTTCAGAGTTATGAAAAGAGAAATATTATCTGGCTTGTGTTTAGGTATCATACTGGCAATAATTGGTTTTTTGAGAATTTCAATTTGGGAATATGCTTTTCATATGTATGGTGATCATTGGTTGTTGGTAGCTTTAACTGTAAGTTTATCTTTGGTAGGAGTTGTTATGTGGGGAACAATTTCCGGCTCGATGTTACCGTTAATCTTAAAAACCTTAAAAGTTGATCCTGCTACATCATCAGCTCCATTCGTAGCTACATTATCTGATGTTACTGGATTAGTTATTTATTTCTCAATAGCTATTATGTTATTAAGTGGTGTGCTATTGTAAATTCAAAGTATTTTATTTTGATAATATTTTTATTGTAATTTTTTCTAAAAGCTTTAAATGTCTTTTGATAAAGAAAATACTGTAAAAAGATTTACATCAAAAGGTGTATTCCCTCATCAAATGGCATTTACTCTTTTGCTCCCATTGAGGAATATAATTTTTTCACCTAAAAAGCTTATTCAAAGACTTGAACTTAAATCAGATATGCACGTGCTCGAAGTTGGCTCCGGTCCTGGTTATTTCAGTGTTCATGTTGCAAAATATTTATCCAAAGGGATTCTCGTTTTAGCTGATATTCAGAAAGAAATGTTAAACAAAGCAAGAAAAAGATTAGTTCGTAAAAAAATATTTAATACTGAATACTATTTATGTGATGGTTATAATTTTAATTTTAATCAAAACTACTTTGTTAGAATTTTTTTAGTAACAGTAATTGGAGAAGTTGAGAATAAAGAGTTATATTTTCAAGAATTTTATAGAATCCTTAAACCAGAAGGAATTTTATCAATTTCAGAACTTGCTGGAGATCCTGATAAAATGAAGCCAGAAGAGGTTAGATGTCTTGCTGAGGAGGTTGGTTTTTCTTTTTATAAATTTTATGGTAATAAAAAGAATTATACAATAAATTTTAAAAAGTAATTTTTAAATAATAATAGTATAAACTTTTTCATAATTTCTACATAAAATTTTCAATCAATATTTGAACAAGAAAATAATATCAATAAAAATTTTAATATATTTCTAAGTATACTACATATCTGTAAAATAAAAAATATAAAAAAAGTTTCAGTTAAAGGGGAAAAGGAATTTCTGAATTGATTTTATTGTAATTTTTAGATATCTTTAGAAAAATAATAAATTTAATAATTATGATAAGTGTAATAATCCCAACTTTAAATGAAGTAAAGTATGTTGGTAATTTGCTATCACAATTTACACCAGAAATAAGAAAAAAGTATGATCTGGAAATTATTGTGAGTGATGGTGGCAGTACTGATGGTACTGTTGAGTTGGTAAGAAATTACGCTGATTTACTGATTTTACATGAATCAGAAGGAAGGCAGACAATTGCAGAAGGTAGAAACAAAGGGGCTTTTAACTCCAGAGGTGAAGTTTTATTTTTTATTAATGCGGATACTTACATAAAGGATATAGATAATTTTTTTGCTACAATTACAAAAGAACTTAAAGACCCTAATGTTATTGCCTTAACTTGTAAAGTTTCGATTTTCCCTCTTGAAGAAAAGCTTTCTGACAAAATTTTTCATACATTTCATAACTATTATTTTGCTACATTGAATTATCTTGGAGTGGGTATGGGTCGGGGAGAATGCCATATCATTAAAAGAGAAAAATTCTTTGAAGTAAAAGGTTACAATGAAAATATAATAGCCGGAGAAGATTTTGAGTTGTTTACTCGTTTGGCTAAAGTTGGTAAAATCAAGTTCCTTCATAAATTAAGAGTATATGAATCCCCGAGAAGATATCGTCGATATGGTTACTTAAAAGTGATGGTATCATGGTTCAGAAATTGTGTT
>Ga0116145_1004133_pt1 | contig 11830 bp, 5 predicted proteins | sample AD_JPNHG1_MetaG_FD_89747 | JGI IMG/M metagenome (GOLD analysis project Ga0116145, IMG submission 89747) | Active sludge microbial communities of municipal wastewater-treating anaerobic digesters from Japan - AD_JPNHG1_MetaG | ecosystem: Engineered > Bioreactor > Anaerobic > Digestate | place... | reverse complement strand
GATTACAGCTTTACTATCCGAAGCAATAATGCTCTAACATTTGTTACATCAATAGCGTACTCATGCTCCGATTTTATTTTTAATTTGTAGGATTTTCGAACATGAATTGCATCGACCACTTGTTGGCTTATGTCGACAAAAACAATCTCATAACGAGCGCATGCAAATACTTGCCTGTAAATGAACGAACAATTTTACCTGCTCCAAATAGAAGCATTTTTCGCTTATAATTCATTCTTGGTGTTATCATTTTGCTTTTGCAAATTTTAGAATTTTGGTTTCGCCGGCTTTTAATTCGAACTTATTCAATCAAATAATTGATTCTCAGTCCAAGCTTTACTCTTCATTTCCTTGTTTTCCAAAAACACATTGAATTGCGATGTGAAATTTGTAGGATTGTGTACCTTTATGTGGATGAAGTTTTGGTTGTTTTTAATTATTTGTGTTTGCAAATGGTCGAAACAATATATTTTACCAAATTTGATGTCGACATAAACGGATGGTAGTTCAGTTGCTGTAAGTAGCATAGCTGTTTCTGCCCAAGTTGAACCAGCTTTTATTTCGCCAATCCCTTCGAACCAATCAGTTGTGCTTACACGTTCGTTGATCCAACCTGGAGGCATATCGGCAATAGGACGTGTATTATGCGACATATATTGAGGTATAGAAAGTGTAATTTCTTGCAGTAACTCAAGGAAATGACTTTGGGATGTAGCTCTATAAAGCCGCATAAGTGCTAAGCCCGAGTAGGTGCAAATGCCAGGCGAGCCATGTTTGTTTTGCGTGTTAGCAAACACAGTACCTTTTGTTTTCATTTTCATACGACCAAAAAGACATGTACTATCATAATCATAATTATAATCGTAAGCCATAACCCATGTTGCAAATTGTAAAGCCATTTCTTTGGCATATTCTAACCATTGTGGTTCGCCAGTTTTTTCATACAAAATGCTAAATGATTCGAGCATTGCATAGGCCGACTCGCTGTCGGGGTTTTGCAGGGCATCGCCTGGTCCCCCACAAGTAATGCCTTTGGCCACATAATCGTTGTACATTTTTTGCGCCGAAAGTTTTGCAACTTTCATATATAAAGGGTTTTGGTAGTACTCGCTTGCTAGAGCTAATGCAGCAGGGACGATAGCACCACTTGTTGAACCACCGACAACTACATCGCCCGTTCTGCTATCCACAAAGTTACCATACTGCTCCCATTTCTGCCAAAGTTTTACAAAGGCATTTGCCACAGTTTTGACGCCATTGTGCCATTCGGGTTCAATTTTTATATTTCTTTTTTTCATTAAGTCGAACTGCTTAATTATATAATAAAGCCCATCGCCACTTTTTCGAATAAGATGGAGATTCTCGAACTGAGGTCGACGAATATCACCGCCGTACCACTTATTTCCCTTTTCGCCACTATCCCAAAAGAAGCCAGAAGGAGATATCCCATTGGGGAATAGCCAATTAAAGTTAGCTATAACATTTTGTATTGTTTTTGTATTATTTGAAAACAGTAGCGGGTAGGTAGAGATCATGCCGCCTGTCCAACCAATTTGCCAATCTTGTAAAAAATTCTCGCGCATCCCCACCGCATAGTATCCCCATTCAGGAACAAAATTTTGTGTATTGAATTTTTGTTCTATGGTATTAAAGCACTCGGAGAAAGGGTAAATATAATTAGGTACCGAAACGGGTGTTAAGTCGTACCTCGCCTTATAATAATTTTCATATAAATTTGAAAGCTTTTCTGATTCGAACAAGCGTAGTCGGATGATGAATTTTATTGTGTCGCCTATTTTGAAATTAGCAGGTTTATCGGGCGAAGCTATAGCATGGTTAGCAATTTCGTATTTAAACCCTTCGCGCACCAAAGGAGAGCTAATGCTAATAATTGCTTTAGCGCCGGTTTCGGGTCGAGTTTCAGTTATGCTTATTCCGTAGTCGCCCCAAATATTTGCTTGCGTTGTTGTTAATAGCAATCCTTTTTTTTGATTATAGGAATGAAAGCCTATCATAGGGGTTGTCATACTACCGCTTCGTTCTTGTATTTGAGAAGGTCCTTCGTGTAAATTTAATCGCGGCACGTCCGAAATAATTATTGGTTTTAGAGGGCCAATGTCACGGTAATCGTTGAGTTTTGGGGAGTAAGGAATTTTGCGGGATTCGAAACGGTTTCCATTGTAAGCAGCGGCAGGTAGCAAAACATAATTGCTTTTTGACCAATTGTCTATTTCGAAACTGACAGCAACAGATGCATTGTTTTCAGTGCCTTTTAATAATATAAATTGAATTATGGCATCAAATGTGCCAGCACTTGTTTCCGAAAATTTAGAATCTACTTCCCAGATAGCATTTTTTGTTTCAAGTGATTGTTTCTTTTTAGAAAAGTCAATATCGAACTCATAAGTATTGATTAATTTGTTGTATAGATCGTAGTTAAAATTATTGATACAATACTTTATTTTTAGGTTATGCTCACTCAATTTTAATTGTATATTTTCACTCTGAGTCCAAGCTAAACAGCATGATAATAAGAGTGGGATAAGTGTGATAGTCCTCATTATATTGCTATTGATTACTGTTAATTATTATGCTGTTGTTTTATTGATAGAACCATAATTACTTAATATTGTTATTTTTTGAGTTTGTTTCTGTATCTCAACAATGCCTCAATATAATAATAATCAGCATAAGTGAGTGGTACATCAACTTCTGCTTTGTGAGGCATCGAACCCACGCTGTGTTTGAGTATAAAGTTGCCGTTTTCGCCTAATTGAGCAAGGTATTTGGGCGATGACAATGCTACAATTTGTTTGCGTGCCGCATCAAGATATGTTCTGCTTTTTTCTCCTTTCACATAATCACTTAATTCAATGAGTGCCGAACTCATGATTGATGCAGTTGAAACATCGCGGCTTTCGTTTGGAATACCAGGAGCGTCATAATCCCAATAAGGAATCAAATCTTTAGGCATTCGAGGATGATGCAGCATAAAGTCAGCAATTCGTGTTGCCATTTCAAGGAATTTTGGATCTTTTGTTTCGCGATAAGTCAAAGTATAACCATATAATGCCCAAGCTTGTCCACGTGCCCACGATGAGTTGTGACTATAGCCTTGCCATGTTCCTTTGTGCTCTGGAAGACCCGTAATTGTATCGTATGAAACTACATGATAGCAACTCGCATCTGCGCGGAAATGATGTTTCATGTTAACAGTTGCATGTGTTACAGCAATATTATAAAACGTACTATCGCCCGTCAACCGAGTTGCATTGAATAGTAATTCGAGATTCATCATATTGTCGATAATGACTGGGAATTGCCATTTACCCCAGTCCCACGATCTAATTAATCCTATTTTATGATTAAAGCGTGTAGACAATGATTTTGCGGCATTTATAATTATTAGTTTGTATTCCGGCTTTGGGTCGAGTCTATACGCATTCCCATAACTACAATTAATCATAAACCCGACATCGTGATTGTCGGTTGTATATTGTTCGTTTTTAACCCTTTCGGAATAGTTTTCGGCAAAAGCCTTTACTTTTGGATCTTTGCTGTATTCATATAAATACCATAAAGTACCAGGGAAAAAGCCACTTGTCCACCATTTTTCGCTACTTGTAAGCAATTTACCCTCATTATCAATGGTGCGAGGCAATCGTTTGGGTTCGCTCATTAGTTTTTCGGCTAATCCAATGGATTGTTGTGTAGCAAATTTTAGGCTTTGGTCAATAATCTGTGCCATATTAGTTTTGTATACTTTTTCTTCTTCAATTTTATCCAAAAGATTTTGCATTTCTATGCCTGCAAATATTACGGCAAAGGTGCCATGCGTGTCGTCAACAAAAAATGGACGATTCATATAATAGTCAACATCTTCGGAGCACATGGTGCCCATGCAAATATTGTGCACAGTACCATCGGCATCGATTTGCGATTGGATAGCATTCCACGAATTTTGTACTATAGGCAAATATTTATTTCTGTCGAGCCAACCTTCTGTTATACCACGCGCAATTGCAAGGGTGAAAATTGCTGTTCCCGACACTTCATCTTTAGAGTCGGGGCGATTGAGCACATTACGCCAAAAACCGTTAGGAGCTTGTAGTTTTACAAGCGAAGCCACATGAGTTTGGAAATGTTTGAGGATGGCTTTATAATGTTTATGGTTTTTTGGTAAGCCTTTAAGTACTTCGGTTGTAGCCCATATGCCCCAGCCGTTAGCTCGCGACCAATAGGGGAGCTTTACATTGGGGCGTTGTGAGTAGTTTGCATGCATATATAGTTTAGCATCATTGTCCCATACATATTTTTTAAATTCCAATGTTTGGTTAGCAGCATCATCGTAAAACATTGCCTTTTCTTTTGGGTCGGTAACATATTGTGCCGCCTGTATCAAAAAAGGTATTCCCATAAACATATCATCCACCCATGTAGTGTAAACCTCGGGGGTTGTGCGTGTGTACACATTTGTTCCTGGCAGGCGTATTTGTTCCTCTTTGGCGTATTTCAGCATGCGTGCTATAAATTTTTCGTATGCGGCTCGGTTTTCAAAGTTTTTTTCGCTTTGTAGCCGATGGATGAATGGAAGCGATGGCGCCAACGTGAAATCCAATAGTGGCGTATTGAGAATGAAATGATTGGCTGATTTGAACTCGTTGAGTGTATTTACTTGATAATCGACAAATGGCAATCCTTCAATGTGAAAATCGCAGAAGTTTGTAGCCCATTCGTTGAATTTTGGATTTCCTGTTTTTTCTGAAAGTACTTGCATGGCCCACGCCACACCCCCATTATGATAGTTCCACTGATAGGTTGTACCCCAAGGGGCCGGGTCAATTACATTGCCTAATACTTCTACTTTGGGTATTGTCCAAGTAATTGGCTGATTATTTAGTCCATTGTACATTTTGCCAAAAACAATATTCCCATTTATTACAGGGATGTTTTTGTCGTTCATTTCGAATGGACCCATAAAAAGCCAGTTGCTTATTTCTGCAACTTTAGCATCAATTTTAGATAGTGGTAGCAACCCAATTTTTGGGTACTGAATTTGAGTTTTTAGAATAGCCCCTTTGTCTGTAGGCGGTTGCATATAAAAACGCCATTCTGAACCATTTGTGCTTAGTTCAATTTGCAAATAATTAATACCTTTAGCAAGTTGTAAATCTAGTTTAAGTGGTAATTCTAAGTCGCGCTCATCCGATTTTACATTGAGTTTGCGTTTGCCTGTATGCTCATAAATAATTTTATTATTAAGCGTAATTTTGCAACCATCGCTATGGTCGAATTGAATAGGCAAAATCGACTCATTTTGTGTTTCGAGGGTTGTAACTGCAATGGCTGTGGCTTTTTTATCCAAGCCAAAAGTGCGCCCAAAGTCAACACATATTACATCATCGAAATAATTGCGTTTTTTTGCTAACTCCAATCGATAACTAAAGTCCGTTGTTTTTATTAGTTTTTCAGCTACTAAGCTTACTGTTTGTATAGGAGTAGTTTTGCTGTCAAGCTTTTGGCCTTTTGTAGTAACAAAGAAGTTAGTGAGCAATATAACACACAATAATAGCTTGATTAGTTCTTTTCTTTTCATGCTTTTAGTATTTTCCGTTGGATTTTTTTAATATTTTTTTCTTGACTGTCAGCAAATAAAGCACAGCTAACAAAGCCTGTTTTTTGCATTAAATTTTATGTATATTTACGTACTTTCGACGTAAATTTGGTAGATAATCCTTAATAAAACAGTGATATTTAGTGAAAAATATTGAGTCTGTTCCGAAAAGTCAAAAAAACTAAAATCAGCGACTTTTTGCCCTTCATTTGTAAATGTAAGTTGCTGACAATAAGTTTTCTTTATGGTCGGTGCGAAGCGAATTTTCAAAAATAAAACTTTTCTGAGTGGATTCATAGTTATTATTATAACTATCAACAAAAATGAATATAATTTTTCAAATCAATACATTGTAAAAGCCACAATATCAATGTTAAAAAACAAACAAAAACTTAGGGATTAGACTTTTTTTGTATATTTGCATCTTAGAGGCTTGAAAAAGTTTCGTGATAAATCAATTTATAGCAATGAAAAAATCACAATTCAATATTTTACAAACTTTCGCATTACTTATAATTTCAATAATTATGAGTTCGTGCGAGGATTTCTTGTCGTCTATACGCAATGAGAATAGCCAAAGCATAGAATCGTTGTTATACAATATAAATGACATTGATGTTTGTATAAACGGTGCTTATGGAGCTTTTTGCTCAAACTCTTATTACAACAATGTAGTTTTAACTCAAACACTAGGATCGGACGAGATTACGAACACCAAAAACCCAAGCATATTACCTGATTTTCTATCCATCTCAGTGTACAATTATTACTTCAGCTACCAGTGTAACACTGATAATTATCAGGCTGGATCAGTTTTAATGTGGGGATCATTTGTCACCAACAACAGTAATGTAGTGATCAAGTCAATTGAAAATAAATTACCAAATTTACGTAATTTTAATGACACGCTCAATGCCGAAAGACTTTTGGGAGAGGCATATTTATTGCGTGCCTGTGTTGAGTATTACAACAACTTGTATGTTGGGCGTCAATACCACCCAAGCACACTTCAACTTCCAGCAAGCTTATATAGAAAAAGAGCCATTTTAGGCTTCGAAGATATACCCGAACCTCGAAAAACGGTTGAACAGGTGCATCAGTATATTATAGAAGATCTACAAAATGCACGCAAACTACTACCACAATATTACGAGAAAACAATACATCCCGTAGCATATCAATATCGGTGTAAGCGAGACGTAGCGATAGCAATGTTAGCTAAAGCATATTTTCAACAAAACCAATTTGATTCGGCTTTGGTATATATCAACCAATTGCTTGGAAATCAAACGGGAGCTTCGAATAAATACCCGCTTCAAACTACGAATAACTATAATCAACTTTTTCGAATTGTAGATAAAACAAATTATCAAGCTAATAGTAAAAGTGAAATTATTATGGGTTTTCATGGGAACTCTGCATTCCGTCCTACATCTACACAAGAGTGGAGCATGTTTCATTGGAGTGCGTTTCAAAATCTTCAAAATAGCGACTTAACAAATCTCCGTTTCAGAATTGTTATGGACAGTGCATTAATTAAAAGTTTTTTGAAAGGCGATACTTTAAACGATGTTAGATTTAAAAACATGATATATATTACGAAAAACATAGGAAAAGAATCGCCTGCAGGGCAGTGGACTAGTCTAAAACATGCATACCCAACTTCAAATGTGGTATGGCTTCGTGCAGCAGAGTTTCATCTTATGCGAGCAGAAATTTATCTCCACAAGGATAATCTTAGTTCTTCAATTAACGAACTTAACATAGTTAGAAAACGTGCAGGACTTGACAATTATACTTTCGCAGGAAAAACTCAATTATTTCAAGCAATCATCGATGAAAGATTCAGAGAAATGCATTTCGAAGGTATTAGAAGGAGTGATAATATTCGCTTAGCATCTTTGAGCGATAGTAATGCGGCTAGTTACTTACCCATGCCATACAAATTGGGTAATATACCTTTAGGAAATAGAGCTTTGTTAATAACTGACAGTATATTACATTGGAACGACGAAAGACTGTACTGCTTAATACCTGAGAATGAATACATTTACAATCCTGCACTAAAAAGATAAAGAATAATAAAATGTATATAATCCGAATAAGTATAATGCACGGCAAGCTATAATACGGAGCCTATTATGTCAAAAATCGAATTGAGAAGAAAACAAAACATATTCAATCGCTTATTACTCATCGTAATTATCATTTGTTTAAATCTTGCGAGCGCTAAAGCGTGGGCACAAAAACATGATGAAAAAATATCGTTAAATTTCGAAAATGCTGATTTCAAGCAAATAATGCGCGAAATTGAGCTTAAATGGGATGTAGTATTTGTTTACAACACATCGGACCTGAATGAATTTGGCATTAAAAGTTTACAGACAAATAATCTTGATTTGTATGAGACTTTAAATACATTGTTTGCAGGAACCGACATTACTTATACGATAAAAGATGTTTATGTGTTTTTGCGTGCCAAGAAAGATACTAACAATTTGACTCTAAAAGAGTCTAAAAGTATTATGGGCGTAATTGTTGATGAATTACAACAACAATTACCTGGCGTTTACATCACCGACAAACAAGGCAACATTCTAGGTATAAGTAACGAAGATGGCAGTTTTAATATTTATAGCATACCCAAAGATTCAAGCTTATATTTTTTTATGCATGGTTTCAAGCGAGAAACACTAAAACTTTTGAATAACAATAACATTTACAAAGTGACGATGCGCTCCAACAACTTATTGCTCAGCGAGTTATTAGTTATAGGGTATGGCAGCATGCAAAAACGAGAAACTACAGGAGCTATACAATCATTACCGAAATTTGCAATTAAAAACAATGTTGGGGGAAATATTGGGAATAGTTTCGAAGGTAATGTTGCAGGACTTTGGGCATCGAATCAAAATTATCGCATAAGAGGTGTTTCGTCAATAAACTCGTCAGCCGACCCACTTGTTGTTATAGACGGGATTCCTCAAACCATTGGCTTAAATGACATTAACCCTAACGATATTGCTTCAGTAGAGTTTCTAAAAGATGCAGCCTCAGCGGCTATTTTTGGCTCACGTGCTTCCAATGGAGTTATTGTTATAACCACAAAATCAGGTGATTTGAATTCGAAACAAAAAACAATTGCCGAATATAGAACATCAATCAATTACGTAACGAACAAACCAAAATTCATTAAGGGCAAAGAACTAATTTCATTACTTGATGCAGCTTACTATAACAGGTATCCTGAAAATAAAACATTAGAAGATAACAATCCTATCAAATATTTCCCTTTTTCACCAGATTATGCTAATTTTTTAGGTTTTAACCGCGATTGGTTGAATACTTATTTGCTTAACAACCCTCTTGGAACCGACTGGGAATCGGCATTAACACAGGCTGCAATTTCTCAAGATGTCCGCTTATCGTTTCAAGGTGGACAAAAGTCAAATAGTTACTACATTAGTTTATCGCATAAATCGGACAATGAACTAGTTGATAATAAAAACAAGAAAAGAAGCACTTTAGTATTAAAAAATGATTTTAAGATATCGGAGAGAATTAACACTGGATTTAACATAAATTTCACTCTAAATACTTCGAAAAATTCAACTTTTGACAAGTTGGAGTCTTTATTTTCACGTTCTTCATTGCTCCCAATATATGCGCCAGATGGTTCGGGTAAATATTTCGACGCACGCAATATAAATGACAAAAAAGGCAGTAATCCACTTTATAGAATGAGTGAAACTTGGGATGACAATATTAATTTTAATGGTTTATTACTTGGTTATTTCGATATTAAATTGATGCAAAAATTTGCATTTAGATCTGAACTTAGTATGACACCCGGTACTAGCAGGTATCGATATTTTCAGTCAAAAGACTTTTATCGCGAAGATGAAGCTATCGACCCATCAAAAAGCGGTATAATACTATATTCAAGAACCTTAAGCTATGGATTTAATGTAAACAATTTACTGAATTACAATACAAAAATAAACAACCGGCATGTCATAAAAGTTATGCTGGGTAATAACATTCAATCCTTTAACAGCGATTTTAATGTTGCACGCTTTGAGGGTTTTCCAACCAATTACTTTCAGCTAACTAATGCAAACACCGAAAAAGTACTAACACGACAATCGGCAGGAATGGATGGCTATCGATTTGTATCCTTTTTTAACAGAACTCAATATGCATTAGACGAGAAGTATTTTTTTGAATTAAACGCACGAGCCGACGGCACATCTCGATTCATTAATGATAATAGATGGGGGTTTTTCCCGGGGCTTGGAATGAGTTGGATGTTAAGTGAAGAAAACTTTTTTTCACAGATAAAATCAATTGATTATTTAAAATTTAGAACAAGTTATGGTTTTGTAGGAAATGCAGAGGTTGGTAATTTTCCTGCCGAATCGCGAGTACTCAATTGGGCTGAATACGCAGGTAGCCCTGGCTTTGTGTTGGACAGAATAGCAAACTTGGATGTGCGTTGGGAAAAACAACTACAATTGAATGTAGGATTCAATATTTCAGCTTTAAAAAACAAAATATCAGCAAGCCTAGATTGGTTTTTAAAACGTAACTCTGATTTACTTTTGAATTACAATATTGGAAAATTCCAAGGATACTTTAACACAGAAGTTCCAATAAATTCGGGTAATTTGAATAACAATGGTTTCGATTTAGATTTAAAAACTACCAATTATGATGGTTTATTCAAATGGAAAACCGAATTTAACATTTCAATGTTTAATACAAAGATTTCAAAACTTTCGACTCAGCAAAACTATATTGAAAATGGAATAAATAGAGCTTATGTGGGTTACCCACTAGGTTTATACTACCTACCATTATGGGCAGGTGTCAACCCAGAAACTGGACATGAAATGATATATGAAGTTATAGGACCCGAAACAAATAAAACTAAAACAGGTAAATTATTGGATGCCGAAATGCTTACATCTGTTGAGTATCGCAATCAGTCTGTATTGATAACAGACAAGACACCCTATCCCAAATTATACGGAGGAGTGAGTAATTTCTTTGCATACAAAAAATTCGAACTCAACATACACTTTTCATTTCAACTCGGAAATTGGATATATCACAACGGTATGCGACAAAATTCATACGTAAACACCTATGACATAAACAATAAGATGGTTTCGCTACAAAATTATTGGACACCTGAAAATAAAAACTCAAACACACCACTTCTTTATAACTCTCAAATGGCGAACCGTAATAGCACGCGTTATTTGATGAATGCATCGTATTTGCGATTGCGCAATTTGAGTATGAACTATACTTTCGACTCAAAAAACACCAAAAAATTCGGACTTGGAAAAATAATAGCTCAAATTAATTGTCAAAACTTAATAACATTATCAAAATTTTCGAATGGTTCACCCGAGTTGTCATTACAAAATGCAGGCGCTGAAGCAAACATATCGCTAGGAAATATTGGGCTTAACTATGGAGTTGCTACATTAAGTGCTGGAATTAAACTTGAATTCTAATACTTTTCCTCTCATTTCATCTCATCTCATAATCCCAAATTGTCCATTAGAGCTATCGAGTAGAAAAATCGAATTAAAAATTCGATAATTTTTTCAAAGTTTTCGTAAAAATTATTAACGGTTATTTAAAAACAGACCACCGCCTAAATCATAATTTCTACAAAGGAATTACAGGCGATAAAATGTAATGCTTGCAGCAGCTGCATTTAACTTCAAGAGGATGATGAATAAATAGAAATTGGCTCGAATTTAAAATAAAATTGTTGACTTGATAAACGCTATGTTTTACCAAGTCAATAATAATTTAATAAAAAAATGGACTTTTCAAGGCTCGACTGATTATTTTTCATGTTTCCGCCTTTCAAAAAAGAAAGACGCAGGCTTTAGCTTTGTCTTTTTTACAGAATTAAATATCACCGATAATCTGATTATCAAAACAATACGATTATCTTATTCAAAATATTAACCTAAGATTTATAGAGGAAAGATATGATAATATGTAACTTACAATTTTTTTAACAACCAATTTGACTTACTAGTCAAAATTAGGACATTTTTCTTAATCAATTTATTCTTCCTTCGGCGAAAAATAAGATTTTAATTTTTGCTCCAACTTTTTAATTTACACAGTTGGTGAAATACTGCCATGATTGTCATATAAACAACATGAAAATAATATAATAAAGCTAAG
>Ga0116145_1004124_pt1 | contig 11841 bp, 9 predicted proteins | sample AD_JPNHG1_MetaG_FD_89747 | JGI IMG/M metagenome (GOLD analysis project Ga0116145, IMG submission 89747) | Active sludge microbial communities of municipal wastewater-treating anaerobic digesters from Japan - AD_JPNHG1_MetaG | ecosystem: Engineered > Bioreactor > Anaerobic > Digestate | place... | reverse complement strand
GTAGCGGAAGCCGTGTTTCAATTCCTCATAGGTAGTCTGGAAGCGGTGTTGTAATGGCTTCAAGTTTTGGGAAAAGAGATAGTTTCAATTCCTCATAGGTAGTCTGGAAGCAAGAAAATTCTATCCAAACAACGGAAAAATTCTCTGTTTCAATTCCTCATAGGTAGTCTGGAAGCACTGGTCGCAAATCAAACTGCCAGTCAGAAAGGTGGTTTCAATTCCTCATAGGTAGTCTGGAAGCCCAACATTCTTCATACCTCCTTGTTGGGGTTTAAGTTTCAATTCCTCATAGGTAGTCTGGAAGCTAAAGCACTTGTTTGACGTCCTCCACCACCAGTAGTTTGTTTCAATTCCTCATAGGTAGTCTGGAAGCCATACAAGTTACCTCCTCTTCTGGTAGTTTCCACAGTTTCAATTCCTCATAGGTAGTCTGGAAGCGAAATCGAAGGCATCATCCTGGCCTCTGTCAGGTTTCAATTCCTCATAGGTAGTCTGGAAGCTCTCTTCATTCTTGACTCCTTTGCTGTGAATGAGATGTTTCAATTCCTCATAGGTAGTCTGGAAGCGAGATGAGATGGAGGTGAAATTATGGGAACAGGAACGTTTCAATTCCTCATAGGTAGTCTGGAAGCGGAACAGCTCAACTGGTACTCCGAAAAGAGGAAAGACCGTTTCAATTCCTCATAGGTAGTCTGGAAGCGTTTTCCATCCTGATAGCGTCCGACCTGTCCGCGGTTTCAATTCCTCATAGGTAGTCTGGAAGCAATGGAGAAGCTGACGTTAGACCTTATTAGCGCATGTTTCAATTCCTCATAGGTAGTCTGGAAGCTCTTCCGGATCGTATAAGGGATCGTCTGGAATCCAAGTTTCAATTCCTCATAGGTAGTCTGGAAGCGCAACTGAGTTCCCCGTCGAGAAAGTGGCGACGTTTCAATTCCTCATAGGTAGTCTGGAAGCATGTTACTCGAGAAGAACGATATTGTACGTATTGATGGTTTCAATTCCTCATAGGTAGTCTGGAAGCGTGGCTATACAGAAGTTATACCTGAGACTACGAGTTTCAATTCCTCATAGGTAGTCTGGAAGCCTAAGTGAGAGTTGGTCGGAAAGGAGAAGAGAAGGTTTCAATTCCTCATAGGTAGTCTGGAAGCCCCGCCAGTCCTTTACCTCATTATATACATAATCCTGTTTCAATTCCTCATAGGTAGTCTGGAAGCTATATTCATTTTTGATAGACTGATAGCTACCTCTTCACGTTTCAATTCCTCATAGGTAGTCTGGAAGCAAGATGATATATACACTTTTGATGCCTTATTGCGTTTCAATTCCTCATAGGTAGTCTGGAAGCAAGATGATATATACACTTTTGATGCCTTATTGCGTTTCAATTCCTCATAGGTAGTCTGGAAGCTGGAAACGATAGAAAAACTTCTCGGCAGATTCGTGCTTCAATTCCTCATAGGTAGTCTGGAAGCGTGTTCCTTGTTATTCGCTTCGTTCCAAAGCTAGTGTTTCAATTCCTCATAGGTAGTCTGGAAGCTTTCTCGACTGTCGGGCCTTCGCCGATGTCACCAAGTGGTTTCAATTCCTCATAGGTAGTCTGGAAGCGCCGCTGGCGTCAAGGCAAAATCGTTCGCCAGTTTGTGTTTCAATTCCTCATAGGTAGTCTGGAAGCCGGAGGAACTCGGCGGGAATCCATCTAAAGAAGAACTGTTTCAATTCCTCATAGGTAGTCTGGAAGCGCCTTGTATTGTTCGCGTTGCTCGGGTGGAGCGTGTTTCAATTCCTCATAGGTAGTCTGGAAGCCGCGTAATGCGTTGCAACTGGGCAAGGTATTTCGCCGTTTCAATTCCTCATAGGTAGTCTGGAAGCCCCCAAACTTTCGTTTCAACTTCAAGTGCTCGGCGCAGGTTTCAATTCCTCATAGGTAGTCTGGAAGCGAGTCTGCTACGCAGGACTTGACCTTGCATCCACGACGTTTCAATTCCTCATAGGTAGTCTGGAAGCCGGCGATGTATTATACGACCGTCTATGCCTGTGTCAAGGGTTTCAATTCCTCATAGGTAGTCTGGAAGCCTATCGCCTCTTTGCCGCTCATAGTTTATGAAAGGCTGTTTCAATTCCTCATAGGTAGTCTGGAAGCCATAAAGTATTCCTCCCTCGACAATCAGATCAAGTTTCAATTCCTCATAGGTAGTCTGGAAGCTGGAGAGCAGTGGAAGAAGGGGCGACCGAACCTGGTTTCAATTCCTCATAGGTAGTCTGGAAGCGAGCGGAGGCTCTGCTCCTGATCTGTCTACGGTTTCTACGTTTCAATTCCTCATAGGTAGTCTGGAAGCTGGAAGAATGTGGCGGCAAGCTCGACAAAGCTAAGTTTCAATTCCTCATAGGTAGTCTGGAAGCGCCAAACCGGCTTCCCCCGTTCACGAAGTCAGTGTTTCAATTCCTCATAGGTAGTCTGGAAGCCCTCTATCACTCTGGAGACTGTGTTGTCGGTATTCAGTTTCAATTCCTCATAGGTAGTCTGGAAGCGGAACCGTTACACAAACACCAGTGCGTGTTATCCAACAGTTTCAATTCCTCATAGGTAGTCTGGAAGCGGAAAACCAGTCATAGCCTTAGCACCAGAAACTGGGTTTCAATTCCTCATAGGTAGTCTGGAAGCCGAAGCCGCCGCATGGGGTACAACCTCCACCGGCGGTTTCAATTCCTCATAGGTAGTCTGGAAGCGGCCACGGAGCATCCTGCGCAAAGTCATATCTCTGTTTCAATTCCTCATAGGTAGTCTGGAAGCTCCCGGTGGTTTGCCCGCCGGGGCCTTTGAGGAGGGAGTTTCAATTCCTCATAGGTAGTCTGGAAGCGCACTGGTTTCGGGAGTGTACAACGTTATCTTGTCAGTGTTTCAATTCCTCATAGGTAGTCTGGAAGCACGACCCGGGGCTTTCGCAGAGGCAATTGAAAGGTTTCAATTCCTCATAGGTAGTCTGGAAGCATGAAGAGAAGAAAAAGCCCACGCAGACGCGTGAGCGTTTCAATTCCTCATAGGTAGTCTGGAAGCGGGTAGATTTTTATTGGGGATCATACGGTTTGGCCAGGTTTCAATTCCTCATAGGTAGTCTGGAAGCTCGATCGCTTACCATTATCACTAAGAGAACCCACCGCTAGTTTCAATTCCTCATAGGTAGTCTGGAAGCCGTCCAGTTAGTATCTCCCGTTAGCTCGAAATCCGGTTTCAATTCCTCATAGGTAGTCTGGAAGCGCAGCCACTACCGCGCTTGCATCATCACTCATCGTGTTTCAATTCCTCATAGGTAGTCTGGAAGCTCAATCATTTGCAAAATATTAGATTTCACAGAAGTTTCAATTCCTCATAGGTAGTCTGGAAGCTCTCAAATCGAAGCTAGAAAAATGGAACGTGTTCAGTTTCAATTCCTCATAGGTAGTCTGGAAGCCACCCCTGCATTCTCTTTCGTTGATAACGTGGTCAGTTTCAATTCCTCATAGGTAGTCTGGAAGCTCGGTACTAATGCTTATGCATTGGAAACGGGGGGTTTCAATTCCTCATAGGTAGTCTGGAAGCACGATTCTGAGAGGGCAGTCCTCAAAGCCTCTACCGAGTTTCAATTCCTCATAGGTAGTCTGGAAGCGGGAACTGTACGAAGAATAGAACATCTGAAAAGTTGTTTCAATTCCTCATAGGTAGTCTGGAAGCTCCAACTAAAGTAGGAACAGATACTTGGGTAGCCGGTTTCAATTCCTCATAGGTAGTCTGGAAGCCCTGCAATCTCGAAGATGGAAATATACACACCATCGTTTCAATTCCTCATAGGTAGTCTGGAAGCTGAAATCGAAATTCTCTTCTTTGTCGATCCTGGTTTCAATTCCTCATAGGTAGTCTGGAAGCCTTTATGTAAGCCTCCATATTATTCAAGGAAGCCAGTTTCAATTCCTCATAGGTAGTCTGGAAGCTTTATAAGTATTAGGATAAGTGTGTAAAAAAGTGTAGTTTCAATTCCTCATAGGTAGTCTGGAAGCAACAAGATATATATTCGCGGCGGCCGTGTCGAGACGTTTCAATTCCTCATAGGTAGTCTGGAAGCGACTGCTGGATAGATATTCGAATATACGCGAAAGAAGTTTCAATTCCTCATAGGTAGTCTGGAAGCGCCCCACTTGTTGCATACGCAAGTCTAATACCGTTTCAATTCCTCATAGGTAGTCTGGAAGCATTCCCAATAATAGCTCCTAACGAATTTGGCCCAGTTTCAATTCCTCATAGGTAGTCTGGAAGCTTCCTGGTGAAGGATTGTCAGATGATAGCGAAGAAGTTTCAATTCCTCATAGGTAGTCTGGAAGCTCGGACCAGGAGATATGTATTCAACTATTCCCGCCACAGTTTCAATTCCTCATAGGTAGTCTGGAAGCTGGATAAATGAGTTGGGAGCGAATAATTGGTAGTTTCAATTCCTCATAGGTAGTCTGGAAGCTTGCTTGACTTCTCGTAGTCAAATAGGCTACACTATGTTTCAATTCCTCATAGGTAGTCTGGAAGCGGCAACATCTATGGGAAAAGATCCGGCGGAAATGTTTCAATTCCTCATAGGTAGTCTGGAAGCCACCAGGGGAAGGCACTTTATTTGAATCATCATCTCGTTTCAATTCCTCATAGGTAGTCTGGAAGCTTCACAAGGGTTTGAGGCGAGATGAAGTGGACAAACTAGTTTCAATTCCTCATAGGTAGTCTGGAAGCTGTCGGAATAGATGGACGGTGAGATATATGGACGAGTTTCAATTCCTCATAGGTAGTCTGGAAGCTTTCCGTCGAAATAGCCTTCAGTGAAACGAATTACCGGTTTCAATTCCTCATAGGTAGTCTGGAAGCGAGACTGGATGGGGGAAACATATCGTGTCGAAGTTTCAATTCCTCATAGGTAGTCTGGAAGCGAAACTTGGGTAAGGACTGGCGACAATGACAAGGCCCTGTTTCAATTCCTCATAGGTAGTCTGGAAGCTGATACGCAAAGAGATCAAAGCGGTGGAAGAACTGGGTTTCAATTCCTCATAGGTAGTCTGGAAGCAAGAACTCTATGATATTTCCCATTGAAACGCAAGAAAGTTTCAATTCCTCATAGGTAGTCTGGAAGCTCTACCAGCTCCCTTGCCTTCTTTGCGGCGTCGAAAGTTTCAATTCCTCATAGGTAGTCTGGAAGCGGAAGGAAGGGCATTGCTCTTCTCCGGCGAGCTGGAGTTTCAATTCCTCATAGGTAGTCTGGAAGCTTCACGATAGGCGAAATATTCTCGAAGAACTCTAGTTTCAATTCCTCATAGGTAGTCTGGAAGCGTAGTCATGTCCCATGACGTAATGCTCGAAAGAAGTTTCAATTCCTCATAGGTAGTCTGGAAGCGATACAGAACCCGTTGCTGACAGTCCAGGGACTTGAATAGTTTCAATTCCTCATAGGTAGTCTGGAAGCCTCGTTGAGGAGGTGAGGACGTGAGAATGAGAATGTTTCAATTCCTCATAGGTAGTCTGGAAGCCTCAAGCGTCTTCGTCCAGTTCTTCCAGAGAAGTTTCAATTCCTCATAGGTAGTCTGGAAGCAGAACCAGCCTCGAAGATCATCGACATCTTGAAGGTTTCAATTCCTCATAGGTAGTCTGGAAGCGGTATGCTGGCTACTGCGTTGTTCACTTTCGTGTGTTTCAATTCCTCATAGGTAGTCTGGAAGCGAGAAAATTCTCAAGGCATGGTATGAGCAGGACTTCGGGTTTCAATTCCTCATAGGTAGTCTGGAAGCGTTTGAAGTCCCCACGCTCGAGGGCGAGGAAAGCGTGTTTCAATTCCTCATAGGTAGTCTGGAAGCTGGTAAGAACGGTGTCGAAGTCATGCTGGTGCTCGACCGTTTCAATTCCTCATAGGTAGTCTGGAAGCGAAGACGAAAGGCTCAAAGCTCAGGCGATGTGCGTTTCAATTCCTCATAGGTAGTCTGGAAGCCGCGATTTCAACGGCGTGGTGATACCATCGCAATTCTAGTTTCAATTCCTCATAGGTAGTCTGGAAGCCGAGTTCGAGTTCGGTGCGAACGAGAAGGAGGATCCCGGTTTCAATTCCTCATAGGTAGTCTGGAAGCCTAGTCACCACCATTATAATATTCCCCCAAATCCGCGTTTCAATTCCTCATAGGTAGTCTGGAAGCTGTCATCATGATTAAAGTATCTGCGGTTCATCTTGAAGGGTTTCAATTCCTCATAGGTAGTCTGGAAGCCTTTTCACAGAGGATTTCAACACGGAGCATCCGGGATAGTTTCAATTCCTCATAGGTAGTCTGGAAGCCGTAGCTATTTTCGTAATTGCTCTTTGGCTCTGGAAGCGTTTCAATTCCTCATAGGTAGTCTGGAAGCCAGATGGGACGGAAACTACTGGGAGTTACAGGGTTTCAATTCCTCATAGGTAGTCTGGAAGCTGGAGGTCAAGGTCCCCGGGGGTAAACTGACCCCGCTTGTTTCAATTCCTCATAGGTAGTCTGGAAGCCGGAGAAGTGGGAGGCTCTGATGAGCGCCGAGCCGAAATTGTTTCAATTCCTCATAGGTAGTCTGGAAGCGTTGAGCCGGTCACACCCGTAAGAGTCGCCATTGTGCGTTTCAATTCCTCATAGGTAGTCTGGAAGCACGACGGCTTCAGCCTCGTGGATGAAGGCTTATCCTTGAGTTTCAATTCCTCATAGGTAGTCTGGAAGCGAAACCCAGATACTCATGTATTTGGTGGTATTCCGTGTTTCAATTCCTCATAGGTAGTCTGGAAGCGGAAAGACTCAAAAACCTAAAGTAAAGAGGAGAGAGTTTCAATTCCTCATAGGTAGTCTGGAAGCCTTCTCTATGGGGTAGAGCTTACCGATACCGAACTGGAGTTTCAATTCCTCATAGGTAGTCTGGAAGCCCTCGATTACCTGAATCGGATAATACCTAAGCGCGTTTCAATTCCTCATAGGTAGTCTGGAAGCAGGCGATTATCGCCGAGAGAAAGTTTACCGCGGCTCGTTTCAATTCCTCATAGGTAGTCTGGAAGCTTCAAATAGTCTGACGATGTCCTCGAGTGCCTTTCTGTTTCAATTCCTCATAGGTAGTCTGGAAGCTCACGTGAAAAACCCTCAAACTTTGCCTTTTTTCCTAGTTTCAATTCCTCATAGGTAGTCTGGAAGCATAATGTTGAGTTTGAATTACATAGAAAATGGTGTTTCAATTCCTCATAGGTAGTCTGGAAGCAAAGTTAAGTTGCTGTTATGACTACTTGTATTCTTCAGTTTCAATTCCTCATAGGTAGTCTGGAAGCGAACCTACGGCGATAACTTCAGGGTAAGCAGCAGGAGTTTCAATTCCTCATAGGTAGTCTGGAAGCCGAAACTCGCGAAGACGGCTTTGAAATAGGGCAACTGTGTTTCAATTCCTCATAGGTAGTCTGGAAGCGAGGTTTAGAACAAACTCATCTTGCCAAAACGAGATAGTTTCAATTCCTCATAGGTAGTCTGGAAGCGAAATCATAGCGGCTTACAAAGCTTCACTCAAAGACATGTTTCAATTCCTCATAGGTAGTCTGGAAGCCGCATCTAGGTCGTCAATCCTGTTGAGGTTATGTTTCAATTCCTCATAGGTAGTCTGGAAGCAAAGCTAAGCAACCGGGAGGCTTTGGGGTTCCTTCGTTTCAATTCCTCATAGGTAGTCTGGAAGCTATGATAGGCGACTTGGAACGCGCAACATTCTCGAACATGTTTCAATTCCTCATAGGTAGTCTGGAAGCACGATTCCTTCTTTGACCTTCTTCGCGTAGTTAGTTTCAATTCCTCATAGGTAGTCTGGAAGCAGAAACGTTGTTGTGAAATCAGACAGGCGCTCGCGTTTCAATTCCTCATAGGTAGTCTGGAAGCGTCTATCGTTCCTGCAAACAATGTAGTCGAGTCTTTTGTTTCAATTCCTCATAGGTAGTCTGGAAGCCTTTCGGGGCATATGGCACCGGAAGGGTGAGGAGGAGTTTCAATTCCTCATAGGTAGTCTGGAAGCTCAAGTTTAGAAATTCTTTTGTTGGAGCATTCATGTTTCAATTCCTCATAGGTAGTCTGGAAGCCAGAATGCCGTTGTATTAGTACGGATGGGGAGAGAAGTTTCAATTCCTCATAGGTAGTCTGGAAGCACGCGCAACATTCTCGAACATTGAGCACCAGTCGCTGTTTCAATTCCTCATAGGTAGTCTGGAAGCCCTCCTTTCGTAGTCTGTCAGTGTCGCTGTTTCAGTTTCAATTCCTCATAGGTAGTCTGGAAGCATAGTCCTCCAGTACCCCGTCGGTGCTGGGAGCGTTTCAATTCCTCATAGGTAGTCTGGAAGCTACATATTTCTCAAAAGCTCTCCTGACGATAGCCGGTTTCAATTCCTCATAGGTAGTCTGGAAGCTTCGACTTCAAAAATGCGATTTTAGAGGAAAATTTGTTTCAATTCCTCATAGGTAGTCTGGAAGCCGAAGCTAGCAGTATCGTTAGAACCAGACACCCACCAAGTTTCAATTCCTCATAGGTAGTCTGGAAGCCACAGCAGAAGCAAAGAACTACAAAGGTGTATGGACGTTTCAATTCCTCATAGGTAGTCTGGAAGCGGGAGAAAGTATAGAGCGGCTTCAATTATGCCGCGTTTCAATTCCTCATAGGTAGTCTGGAAGCGAAATCGCCCGAGATTCCCTCGATGTCGTCCGAAGTTTCAATTCCTCATAGGTAGTCTGGAAGCACGTATGGAGGACCGAAATATAGATTCTATTTCTATGAGTTTCAATTCCTCATAGGTAGTCTGGAAGCGGCTTCAGGAAGAAGAGGCCATGACTCCTGAAGAGATGTTTCAATTCCTCATAGGTAGTCTGGAAGCTTTCGTGCAACAGAGTTGTTCTTTCGACCAAAGGTTGTTTCAATTCCTCATAGGTAGTCTGGAAGCTATGACTACTTGTATTCTTCATGAATACGGAGGTGAGTTTCAATTCCTCATAGGTAGTCTGGAAGCTATGAAACAAAACCCGGAAGTCATCAAATGGCTTCGTTTCAATTCCTCATAGGTAGTCTGGAAGCGCTGTAGCTTGTGGATATTACCATTCTTTAGGAAGTTTCAATTCCTCATAGGTAGTCTGGAAGCGGTCTAGATGATACAACTACCAGAGATGTTCCAACGTTTCAATTCCTCATAGGTAGTCTGGAAGCGGGAGCTTTTTGAGGAAGAAGAACCCGGAGGCGAGTTTCAATTCCTCATAGGTAGTCTGGAAGCTAAACCTAGTTGTCCGTAATTATTTCTACCCCAAGCATAGTTTCAATTCCTCATAGGTAGTCTGGAAGCGGTAGCCGTAACTTCTGGATCTTACCATTCTTTAGGAAGTTTCAATTCCTCATAGGTAGTCTGGAAGCGAGCGTATTTCCTATTTGATATATAGAAGTTGTGTTTCAATTCCTCATAGGTAGTCTGGAAGCGGTCTAGATGATACAACCAACAGATATGTTCCAACGTTTCAATTCCTCATAGGTAGTCTGGAAGCAACTCAGACGGAGAACTGTATGCTTGGGGTAGAAAGTTTCAATTCCTCATAGGTAGTCTGGAAGCTCTGTTGGTTGTATCATCTAGACCTAGTTGTCCGGTTTCAATTCCTCATAGGTAGTCTGGAAGCGTGTGAGCGTTTCTTCGACCGAGTAGTCAGAATTGGTTTCAATTCCTCATAGGTAGTCTGGAAGCGGAGCAGAGCCTCCGCTCCAATCAACAGATGATGGCCAAGGTTTCAATTCCTCATAGGTAGTCTGGAAGCTTGGCAAAGCATACTCGATCGGAGACGTATTTACATAGTTTCAATTCCTCATAGGTAGTCTGGAAGCGTTACTGAATAAGCAGTAGTGCCTTGATTGATTACGTTTCAATTCCTCATAGGTAGTCTGGAAGCACCGAGAGAGTCTGGGGCATCGTAGAACCCATCCTGTTTCAATTCCTCATAGGTAGTCTGGAAGCCAGATCAGATACGGCCTAGAATCAACGTCGAAGTGTTTCAATTCCTCATAGGTAGTCTGGAAGCTCGTCTGTTTCAGGAGGCTCATCTATAAGAGGTAGCGTTTCAATTCCTCATAGGTAGTCTGGAAGCGGTTCGAGTATGACGAAGACTATGTCCCTGAAGCTCGTTTCAATTCCTCATAGGTAGTCTGGAAGCGGAGAGTGAGATTGGCACAGGTTTTGAACAGACCGTGTTTCAATTCCTCATAGGTAGTCTGGAAGCCGCACCGAGCGCCTGATAGGTTTCGTTTCCTACACCTGGTTTCAATTCCTCATAGGTAGTCTGGAAGCCAAGTTGTGAACCTTGAAGCAATCAATATGCTGCTGTTTCAATTCCTCATAGGTAGTCTGGAAGCAGAATCAACCCTTGCCAGAAGTCTTTCTCGATATGGGTTTCAATTCCTCATAGGTAGTCTGGAAGCTAGTCTTGAACACGCCTACAATCAGATGACCCCCGGGTTTCAATTCCTCATAGGTAGTCTGGAAGCGACAGTCGATGCGGGTGAGGTCATAGAGTGGATGCGTTTCAATTCCTCATAGGTAGTCTGGAAGCTAAACTCAGACGGAGAACTGTATGCTTGGGGTAGAAAGTTTCAATTCCTCATAGGTAGTCTGGAAGCCAGGCACACTTAAAGACGGCAGTATGGTTTCAAACTAGTTTCAATTCCTCATAGGTAGTCTGGAAGCTGGAGAGTGAGATTGGCACAGGTTTTGAACAGACCGTGTTTCAATTCCTCATAGGTAGTCTGGAAGCGCTTCTGGTACTCTCTAGGTTTCGAGAGATCCTGAGTTTCAATTCCTCATAGGTAGTCTGGAAGCTTTTTTGCCCAGCAAGAGCTAGAGTACCGGGTACGGTTTCAATTCCTCATAGGTAGTCTGGAAGCAGGTTCTTCATTGCAGAGTTCAGGTCCATCCCTGGTTTCAATTCCTCATAGGTAGTCTGGAAGCTGAAAAGATCGCGCTAGGCACGCAAATAGTCTTGTTTCAATTCCTCATAGGTAGTCTGGAAGCATGTAGAGGAGGGGAAAAATGAAAAAGTATGTAGTAGGTTTCAATTCCTCATAGGTAGTCTGGAAGCAGGATGGAAACCGGACGTAGAAGCGAGTCTGTAGTTTCAATTCCTCATAGGTAGTCTGGAAGCTGTTTTGATTGCGGAAGGTTGGCTACCTCTTATAGAGTTTCAATTCCTCATAGGTAGTCTGGAAGCGAGCATGCCAGACGAGGAACGAGAAGGGCTTGAGGAGTTTCAATTCCTCATAGGTAGTCTGGAAGCAGGAGCTACATATATCTATGAATGGTCGGGTACGAGTTTCAATTCCTCATAGGTAGTCTGGAAGCGATAGTGCGATGAATGATTTAGAAAAGCAATTTAGTTTCAATTCCTCATAGGTAGTCTGGAAGCTGAGATTGTCATAGATGCTGCGAAGATTGCAGGCGGTGGTTTCAATTCCTCATAGGTAGTCTGGAAGCGGGGATACAATAATTACGGACAACTAGGTCTAGAGTTTCAATTCCTCATAGGTAGTCTGGAAGCAGAACAGGCTCAAATCAAGGCTCAGAAACTTGCAGGTTTCAATTCCTCATAGGTAGTCTGGAAGCCTGCTGTGATTGAGACTACGGTTGAAGTTGGAAAGGGTTTCAATTCCTCATAGGTAGTCTGGAAGCAGTTTTCTCGCCGCCCCACTTCACACCTTCCCAAAGTTTCAATTCCTCATAGGTAGTCTGGAAGCGCCGTAGCTGGTGGGGGTTCTCATTCTTTAGCAAGTTTCAATTCCTCATAGGT
>Ga0116145_1004122_pt1 | contig 11845 bp, 10 predicted proteins | sample AD_JPNHG1_MetaG_FD_89747 | JGI IMG/M metagenome (GOLD analysis project Ga0116145, IMG submission 89747) | Active sludge microbial communities of municipal wastewater-treating anaerobic digesters from Japan - AD_JPNHG1_MetaG | ecosystem: Engineered > Bioreactor > Anaerobic > Digestate | place... | reverse complement strand
GTGCCATAAAACGGCTGTTTCGTTTCGTTATTCTCGCTCCAATAAATTTCTCCCATTCCCGTGTATCCGACATTGAACAAAATCTGATCCGAAATAGCCGATCGGTAGGGGAAAATTTTTTCAAGATTTATCGAAAGGGTATGTTTCGGAATGAATGGGAGAAAATTTCCAGCATAATTGACGGTACTGTTGTAAACATAATCCTTGAAAGTGGCATGGGTATAGCCATAAGATGCACTCAAACTCAAATTCCGAATGGGATTGGCTCTCAAAGACAGTTCAGCACCTTTACTCACCGTATTGCCCGCATTGTGCACTTTCAGACCTTGTAAATCGAGCAATTGTTTGATCTGTTGATTCTTGATGTCAATGTAAAAGAGTGCGGCTTCAACAAAAAGTTTTTTTTCGAAAAAAGATGTTTTCGCTCCGATTTCATAATTCCAACTGGTTTCCGGCCCAAACGTACGTTCGTCCTCCGATTCGAAAACCGTATTGAATCCGCCTGTTTTGTATCCTTTGGCCACGGTTACATACACTTGATTGTCACTGTTGAGCCAGTACTGCAGCGAAAATTTGGGTGTCCATTGCGTGAAAGTGAGCGGCGAATCGTATTGATTGTTGAGCTTTGTTTCGCTGCCTGTGACTTTGTTTTCAATAAAATCGGAATGGTCGTGCTCGTAATCGTATCTTAATCCGGCCACAAAACGAAGCTTGGGAGTGAGTTGAAACTCCGATTGATGATAAACGGCAAAGCCACGACTGTAATCGTTGTAGCGTTTGACAAGTTTGTAAGGCGGTTTTGCCATGTTCATAAAGACATCCGTACTTCTGTCGATGTTGTGGTTGAATGCAAAAAAACCGAAATTCCAATTATACCGACTCTCATTCAAATTTTTAATGTTGATTTCTTCCGAAATCAATCGCTGTTTTTCACCCTGAACGGCGTAATACAAATCTTTTGCCGAAGCATCCTGATCAACGTTATATTCATCATTCAGCAGTTGGAAAGAAGTTTGTGATCGCAACCAGAAAACGGAATTATGATAATCGATTTGCAATCCTGAATCATAAATTTTGCGATCGTAATAACTGTCGTGGTCGAGACTTACGCTGTCCACGTAATTTTTTACCGTATCCACGACGCCGTAGGCAAAAGCTCCCTGTCGGGTATATTCAAACCCATTGACGAAACGCACACTCCAACTATTGGTCGGCCTCCATTCAAGCCTAAGATTAAGCGTACCCGTGTTGAGCCGGTCGGCTTTTTCATTTTTATAGACATTTTCGATAAAACCGTCGTTATGATTGTAATTTCCGGAAACTCCATAAGCAAACTGTTCGTTGATTTTATCCAGATGCGAAAAAGCAATCATTGCATCGTTGTAGCTGCCGTAGCGAAGTTTGATGGTCGTTCCCTGACGAACAAAAGGCGAGGTCGTGTTTACCAAAATAATTCCTCCCATCGCATTTCGTCCGTAAAGTGTCCCTTGCGGTCCTCTCAAAAATGTAATATTGTCGATTTCGGCAAGATTGATGTCGAACGACGATTTTTCGAAATGCGGAACGCCATCCACATACATGGCCACTGCCGGTGTGTTGATCAGCGAACCAATGCCGCGTATAAACACAGATGAGGTCAATCGCGTATCGCGATTGACCATGATGAAATTTGGGATCGTAGCCGAAAAATCTTTCATGTCAACGATTTGGCGGCGATCCATTGTTTTGGCATTCATCGAAGTGGCAGCCACCGGCACTGCCCAGGTTTTATTAGGCAGTTTGAAACTCGAAACGACAATACTGTCGAGGGTGTATTGACGAAGCGTGTCCAAATCTTCCGCATTCGAGCGAAATGTTAAAACCTGTAGGAGGACTATAAACAGCGACAATCGTCTGAAGATTGTTAATGGAATGTTGTTTTGTTTCATTTTTCGATCTGTTATCATGGGAAAGCTACAAACTTTCGACTATTTCGACTGCAAAGAAATAGAATAAAGTGATGCAAATCAATCACTAATTGTAGTGATTTTTTTAATATGCTTCGCAAATTTGTTTTATCGAGCTCGTTGCACTATCCGCATTTTTATTTTTTATCGTATTTAGCTTTTATTAATAAGAATCAGTCTAAATTAGAATGAACAAATAAAATCTTGATTCGTTATATATTTATGAAAGCAAAGCAAAAAAAATAATTTTATAAATATGAAAATTAATCACAGCTATTGGGTTCTTTTGATCGCTTCCATCTTACTGATCGGGAGAAGTGATTTAGTGAAAGCTCAAAATTCAGAAATCAATTCATCTAAAAACAATAAAACTATGACATTCGAAAAAGTAGCATTACCTTACGCAACCGACGCATTGGAGCCGGTTATCAGCAAACAAACCATCGAACTCCACTATGGCAAGCATCATCAGGCCTACGTGGACAATCTGAATAAATTTATAGTCGGAACAAAGTTTGAAAATTCCGATCTTGAAACCATTGTAAAAGAAAGCGATGGAGCTATCTTCAACAATGCAGGACAGGTGTTGAATCACAACCTCTATTTTACCTCTTTCTCACCCAAAGGTGGAGGCGAACCTAAAGGGAAACTTGCCGAAGCTATCAATGCACAATTCGGCTCGTTCGAAAAATTCAAAGAAGATTTCACTGCAGCCGGAGTCGCCTTGTTCGGTTCGGGATGGGTTTGGTTGGCTAAAGACGCAGATGGCAAACTTTCAATCAACAGCGAAAGCAATGCCGGTAATCCCGTTCGAAAAGGATTAACTCCAATTCTGGGATTCGATGTATGGGAACACTCTTATTATCTCGATTATCAGAATCGTCGTGCCGACCACCTGAAAGAACTGTGGAAGATTGTTGACTGGGACGTTGTAAGCCAACGTTATTAATTGAAAGCAGTCATTTCCGGCAAACCTGAACATTTTTTTTAGTGACAGGGAAAGGAGCGAAAATCATCAAATTCGCTCCTTTTTTTATTTCAGCATAATGCCACAAAGCATTCGGCCACAATGCACACTCTGGCGGCGTGCCGAGAAAAACAGATCGGGATTTTCGTATGTGCAAAGATCCGTTTTCTCGATATGTTGGGGGAGAATTCCCATACGGAGGAGTTCGAGACGATTAATTTCTTTCAAATCGATGTGCATTTTTCCGGTAATCTCATTTTTGATGGAAGCCGACGATAAATCGAAACCTTGTTGACGAAAAATTTCCACCACCTCATCCCCTACTTCGTAATGTTGCATGCAAATGGCAGGGCCAATGGCTGCAACAATACCGGAAGCCGAAGACGAATATTGCTCTTGCATAAAGCGAATCGTTTTCTCCACAATTCGATCGCTTGTTCCTCGCCAACCGGCATGAATAGCAGCAACAACACCTTTAGTTCGATCATATAGCAAAATGGGAACACAGTCGGCTACGGTTACGCACAAAAAAAAGTTTTTCAGCTGCGTCACGGTTGCATCTACGCCATACAGAATTTCGTTTTTTTGCGAGAGAGGCAACGACAAAAAATGTTCATCGATAGCCAAAATGCGACTACCGTGAGTTTGGTGCGGAACGATAAAATCGGAAGGTTTCATGCACCACATTCGAGCCAGAATGGTCAGATTCTCGAAAATGGCCACCGGATCGTCATCGGAATAATTTCCCAGATTAAGCGATGAAAATTCCCCTTTGCTTACGCCACCGCTTCGCGTAGTAAAAAAATGTTCGATTCTGGGTTCAGCACTCAGCAAATCGAATTGCAACAAAGTCGGACATTCGGGATGTGGATGCATACGGGGAATCTAAAAATCTTCTTCGAAATAATCCGTATCAACCTCATCGTCTTCGCTCTCGTCATATAAGTCGTCATCGAACTCATCGGAAATATCTTCTTCGTCTTCATCAAAATGAAGAGACCTGACATCGAGCTTTCGATGGACAATCGAATCTCGAGAAACAGAAAATTGACTCACCATATCATCGGCATTAAGCTCTCGCCAAAGCAAATCTTTGAGTGCCGAAATTCCGTAACCGGTGACGGATGAAATAAAAACGTAGGGAATATCGGCCGGCAACGAAAACGACATTTCGTGAATCAGTTCGTCATCGAGCATATCCGATTTGGAAATGGCAAGAACCCGACGCTTGTCGAGCAATTCGGGATTATATTGAGTGAGCTCGTTGAGCAAAACTTCGTACTCTTTTTTAATATCGTCCGTATCGGCAGGAATCACGAAAAGCAACAGCGAATTTCGTTCGATATGGCGAAGGAATCGCAATCCCAATCCCTTTCCTTCGCTTGCACCTTCGATGATGCCCGGAATATCGGCCATCACAAAAGATTTTCCGTCTCGATACGAAACGATTCCCAGGTTGGGTTCGAGTGTGGTAAAAGGATAATTGGCAATTTTGGGCTTGGCAGCCGAAACCACCGAAAGCAATGTGGATTTGCCGGCATTCGGAAATCCGACCAAACCGACATCAGCCAGCACTTTCAATTCGAGAATAATCCATCGTTCCTGATATGGTTCGCCGGGCTGTGCGTAACGTGGCGCCTGATTGGTGGCACTTTTGAAATGCGTATTGCCTAATCCGCCACGACCGCCTTTCAGCAAAACAACTTCCTGCCCGTCATCGGTGATATCGCAGAGGTAGTCGCCGGTGAGAGCATCGTAAGCAACTGTTCCACAAGGCACATCGATTACCCTGCTTTCACCTTTCCTGCCTGTTCGTTGACTGCGAGCCCCGTTTTCGCCATGTTCGGCAAAAATATGTCGTTCGTATTTCAGATGAAGCAAAGTCCAATAATTGCGATTACCGCGCAGAATGACGCTTCCGCCATCACCTCCATCGCCACCGTCGGGGCCCCCTTTGGGGATGTACTTTTCGCGCCGGAAATGAGCAGATCCGCGCCCGCCTTTTCCCGAACGGCAAAAAATCTTGACATAGTCAACAAAATTGGTTTCGGCCATGATTATATTATTGGGCAAATGAATCAATCACTTTCTCCATCGCGGCAAAGATATCATCGATGGAGCCTTCGCCGTATATTTCGTGCAATTTGCCCTGCCTGCGATAAAATTCTTTCAATGGAGCTGTCTGGTCGTAATAAACCTTCAGCCGCGATTCTATCGTTTCGCGATTGTCGTCGCTTCTTCCCGATATTTCGCCACGTTTCAGCAAACGTTCAACGAGTTCTTCGTCTTTTACCTCCAAACTGAGAACAAGCGAAATGGACTGACCGTTTTTTTCGAGCATTTCGTCGAGCGCTTTCCCCTGCTCCAAGGTTCGAGGGAAGCCATCGAATATGAACCCCTCGACATCGGAATTTTTCTTGATCAGTTCGTCCAACATTCCGATAACAACCTCATCCGGAACGAGCTGCCCTTTCGACATATAGGATTCGGCCAATTGGCCAAGCGGCGAGTTTGCCTTTATTTCTGCCCTCAACAAATCTCCGGTCGAAACATGTTTCAATCCGTACTTTTCGATTAGCTTAGCGCTTTGTGTACCTTTCCCCGATCCGGGCGCCCCAAAAATAACAATGTTCAGCATATATTTAATATTTTGATAAATAAGCATAAGCAACTGCAAAGATACGAGTTTTGTAGCGTATAGCGAAGTTTTGAGGACGCATACCCCGTCAAATTTTTGTCTTTTTCATATTTTGAACCAAATAGCGTCCTAAGCGATTTTAAAATTAGAAGAATGATTGAGTTGGCAATCGTCAAAGGAAAAAGAAAGTATGGAATTTGTCCGTTCTGTCATTTAATTTTATGTCGTGGTACGCTTGCCGCAAACGTTCCGAGGATATCTGAAGTCCTGCAAAGCAGGATTTGGGATAGAGATACGTCTTTTGTTAGGCGACGCTGCAATTACCTGTTTTCTTTTGGCCTTATCCATGGTCGGAATAGAGGATGTTTAGTCTTTATGCCATATGCCGGAAGTAGCTTTTGGGCAATGAGCTCCCTATTTATGAGAAGGATCACAAAAAATACAATCTGAACAAGATACTGATTAATACCAAATCCCACTACAATACCTCCGATGTCTCCCCCATAGATAAAAGGACCAATGGAGAGATTCAATGCATCCACCAGCAAAAAAAGTACAATCAGCCAGTAGCCTAACGAACCAAGAAAGGAACTTTGTAAACGTGCTATCTTCACTCTAAACAAGAACATTGAATAGCCCAACACAATCGTAATGAAGTTGCTCATTCCTGAAATAAAACCCCACTTGAGGCCTTGCCTTTCAGCTACAGGAGTTTTGAATATAACTTCCAATCCGTAGGGATGAACCTGAAATGCCTGATACTCTTCAAATGCCATTGCCATAAGAGCGTGAGTGCCCTCATGAATAATGGCAAAGATAATTATCGCTAATATGACGGTCAAATATTTCCTCATTGTCAATCATTTCCTCCTGATTTGCCATTGTCGACTAACGGTTACGTAAGTAAGGTGCGGGATTAAAAACGATGAATTTTCAATTTCACACGGAGCCAATTCGTTTATTCAATATTTCAAATTTCAGTCAATCGTCAAAGACGAATTGACGGTGTTACAACAGAGAACTGCAGTTGAAATACCGACTGAAACCTGCATAAATTTACATTTTGTTATGCGTTTGGCTTTTGTTTTTATAGTCAATTAGTTTTAATTCCATCCTAATAAATGTATAGCATTTTCAAATTTTTCTCTATAATCAGAAATATCTTTTAATGCTTCAAAATCTTGTAGATTCATTTCTTTCCAAGTCATGTCCTTACTTACAAGCCGTCCATCAAACTTTCTATATATATCAAGAGCCTTTTCCTTTTCACCGCTTAGTAATAAGAAATGTGCATAGTTACCAGCAGCAATCAAATTATTTTCTTTTTCATAGTTTGGTAAAAGGTTGGCAATCTGTTTAGATAATATTAAATCGTTCTTTTCAATTGGATACCATAAAGCAGCACCAAAAGCTAGTAAATGACCAATCCCAAAATCGTGTAAATTAAATACTTGAATGGATTGAATTCGATGAATATAGAAATTTCGCAAATCGCTTCTTAGTTCACAGAATGCTTGTATCATTGAACCTTTTGGAGAATAATAGTTTTTCCACATTTCGTCGCATAAATACTCATCAGAATCTCCACAGAAACAGATGTTAGTCAAATTTCTAAATGTAATATCTGCCTTAGCATCCCTATACTCCACACGAATTGGATTGCATTCATAAATGGCTTCTTTTACCAAGTCATAAAGTTTTTTATCTTCATGTCCTTGAGTATTATGATAAAGAGTATATTTAAATGGAGAATCTAATCCTTCAATCTCCATAACAACTTCAAAAGGGATGAAGGTGTTTTTCTCAGCTACTAAGTCGAACCCTGAAATACCATCTGCAAACTTCTGTGTTTCTATTTCTGAATTTTGAAGGATATATTGTATCTCATAAGGAAGACGTGTAATCCGAACATATTTTTTTTGTCTACAATTTTCGAATTTTTGCTTTAATCCAGAAAAATCTATTTCTGGTAAAATGTCTTCATCTGGAGCAATTCCCTTAAACTCGAAATTACTTATATCTGCTAAAAAGGTTGATTCCGGAATTTCTATTTCAAGGTAGCTCTCACGATGGTTGTTTTGGGCAAATTCAATTGCTTGATTGTAGTCCCAACGGTCTGATTCTTCTACTTGAAAATCTTCAAGTAGTGAATGAAATATTTCTTCTTCAGTTATTTTCTTTAAGATACTAGCTACGTATTTTATACAATACTCAGTATTTTTTATCACCTGTTCTTCACTAAAACGAAGGACTACCCAACCTTGCCGCGTAAAATAAACATTACGCAAATAGTCCGCAGAATCTATGAAATGAATCGGCTTTCTGGAAAGAATATCGTATGGTTCGTCAATCTCAATATCGATACAGAGATTATATTTTCCCCAGAATAATGCAATATCAGGACGGTAGCCATATTCTCTGTTTTTTATGCTAAGAACAATATTCTGAAGAATTTCTATCTCAGGAGATATTTCGTGCAATTGCTGTAACCCTTTAACAAGCTTAGGTTCGCTGACGCCTTTTGTTTCTGTCAAACTAGAATTATGCCACTTTAAAATATTAGTTCCTTTCTTAGGATAAAAAGCAGCAGGGAACCTTAAATGGTCGCTTTGATAATATACATGCATGTCAAAAAGAAAATGTCCTATATATTCGAATCTATTTTTTTCTATTTCTTGGTTAAGAATAGCTCTTTCCCCAAAAATTAGATTTTCATGTTCAACTAGTGAACCATCTGGTAATTTTTGAATTGATTTCGAATCATTTGAATGCTGAATTGTTTTAGTTTCCTCTTTATAATGTTCAAATTCATCTAACAGAAAATTTTTTTCATCCGTAACCTGATTAATGTTATCTCTTAATCTCTTAATTAAATTATCTTTCTCAATAGTGTTTTTTGAATCAGTTTGATATGAACTAATTAGTTCTTTTAAAGAAACTAATTCTTGATTGTACTTTTGAGATGTTTTTTTATTCTCTTCAATCGTTTTTTTTAGTTCTTCTAATTTTTCATCCTTCGTGGAATATTTTTCTTCTGTTTTTTTTATTTGTTCTTTAATAAAAAGAATCTCTTTTTCTGCATCTTGGTTTCGTTTTAATAAATTTTGATTTTCAAGTTGTAGTTTTTCATTTGAATTTTGTATTTGTTTATATTCCTTTTCTGCTAATTCTTCACTATCTAATAGTTTTTTGAGTTTTTTAATTAAATCTATATTTCGATTTGCAATAGAATTTATTTCAACACTTTGATTATCGATATTTTCAATTGAATTTTGAAGCTCTTTGGATAATTTTTGATTCTCTGTTTTAAACTTATCAATCTGACACCAAAGTTTCCTGACATCTATTTTAAATAGAATTTTTAAGATTTTTAAGAATAGGTTCTTCATTTATTTTTGTCTAAAGAGTAAATGATTTTTTGTGTTAATGTTTTAAATCGAAGCAAGGTTCGCGTTTGGTTAAACCAACGTATAACGTCCTATTTACGCAGTAAAGATACAAATTTAGTAAATATGAAATATAAAAACTGAGTAAATCATTTTATGGGCTTAAGCGTTTAGAGCGCACTAGTAAAAACAAGATGCTACCTTTGTAGCATGAATAAACGAGATAGGTTCATGGGAGTAAACTCCGTTGTTTTCTACAAACGGTTTCCGGATGAAGAGTCCTGTTATAATTACCTGGCGGAAATAAAATGGGAAGAGGGTTACGTGTGCAAAAAGTGTGGGCACACCAACTATTGCAGTGGAAGAAAGCCTCATTCCCGTCGTTGTACACGTTGCAAGTATGATGAGAGTCCAACAGCAGGGACGATGTTCGACAAGTGTAAGTTTTCGCTCCATTTGGCATTTCATATCGTATTCAAGCTACAATAGTTCGGTAAATTTTTACGTAATATCCTTTTAATCAGATGATTATATTCTTCATTTTGTAATGCAAATTCACTACTTATAATCAATTAGTTATGAGTAACCTTTCTGAAAAAATACCGAACTGTTGAAGCTAAGTAAGAAAAAGAAAGGAATGTCTTCTCCGGAGTTGTCCCACGAATTTGATTTGCGTCAAATGACCTGTTGGGAATTCAAAAGAAAAGTGCAGTAAGCGATTCAGCTCCATGCGATACCCTCTCACGGGCACGGTGCATGTTGACGAGTTTCTAATCGGAGAATATGAAGAAGGTCAAACCAGGCGTAGCTCCGACAGCAAAAAAAGTTAGTTGTTGTCGCATTGGAAATACTGGAAAAAGGCGGTGTCGGCAGGGCTTATGCCAAGGTGATAGAACACGCTTCAGGTGAGGAGGTCAAGCCCTTCTTCGACAACCACATTTCACCACAGGGCGTGTTGTCACTGATGAGCGGAGAGGCTACCTGCCCCTAAAGAAAAGGTATCCTTTCCTTGAACAGAAGCCGTCAGAGAAAGGGTAAAACTTCCCTGAGCTTCATAGCTACATAATGAACATACAAGGGTGGTCAAGAGGAATACATCATCACTGCTCAAAGGAACACCTACAGGGCTATCTTGGTGAGTATCATTATAGATACAACAGAAGAAGTCAAATGGAGACAATCTTCGACAACCTTGTCGTAAGGATGGTGAGATATAAGTCAATCCAAGGATTATGAGAATATTAAATGGTGCGCTCTAAGCGCTTATACCGATCATTTTATTTGTATTCTTGAGTCTACTTTAAAATGTTCAAAATCCAAGAATTTGACGTTGTAATAAACTGATAATCAAATGTTGTTTTTTCAATAAATGACTTTTTCAAGTGGGCTCATTCTTAATTTTGTGTATAAATGACAATATATCCTCGATTCGTTCAAGTATAGCGATAGCGTAGCTTGGACGCAAAACAAAAAGCAGTTTAGAAACTGCTCCTGTTCCCAGCACAAGTTTATAAACTTGCGCTATTTGGCGTATAGCGAAGTTTTGAGGACGCATACCCCATCAAATTTTTGTATTTTTCATATTTTGAACCAATTGGTTCGATTCGACGTTAATAGTGTAACGATTAAATTAACCAACTAAATGCATTCGCAATGAAAAATGAAAAAAGAAGAATTCAGAAACAAAGCCCAGAGTGTGCTGGACGAACTATCGAGCAGGATCGACGAAATGGAAACGAGAGCAAACGAGATTGCCGACGATGCCAAGGAGGAATACTACAAACAACTCGATAACCTGAAAGAGTTGAAATCGCAACTATCCACCAAGTTGGATGAATTCGACAAAATTGCCGACAGCAAATGGGACGTCGTGAAAGAAAGTGCCGGAGAATTCTTTAATTCAGTGTCATCGGCCTGGAAAGAAAGTTATGCAAAAATTGTAGATGCTTTCAAAAAGAAAGAGCACGATTAACAGGCGAATTATTTCATCTTCGAAAAAACACAACAAGGGATATCCGTTTTTTGCAAGCTCCCCCTACCTTTCGCATCGTACTTGGCTCGAATGAAAATTCGGGCTATATTTTTCACTCAGAATTCCCTCGGTTGCAGGTTTTTCCAATGCTTAATAATCTTCACAAACACTCTTCTTTTTCCGCCGAACGGCTATTGTATGCATCACTTGCCCGAAAAAATTTTCAGGAATGGCATTTGTGTTTCAACAAATGGTATAATTCCATCGATTTTGTTGTTTTGTGTATGCACAAAAGTCGCTCAACGTTAAAAGAATGATAATTGTTTGTACGCAGAGGTCGTTCCGCCGAAAAAACAGGACTCTTGTTTCGCACAATTGATTGGCTCACTTTTGCCTGAAAGGCAATAACCTTCATAACTGCAGGTCACGACCTGCAGACAAAGACGTCCCTACCATTACTGCCTGAAAGGCAGAACTATTGTCGCTGCATTGATAAATATCTTCGCCGGCAAAAAAGAACAAATAAAACGAAAATTCGTAATTTAAAATTTCCACTTCTTTCTTAAATTCTCAATTATCCATTATTTTCCCGACCTCATCTCATCATCGGGGTTCCCGATCTGCGCAGAGAGCGTGCCGTCAGGCAAAAGACAAGCTGTTTGAGCCGCCGCAAGGCGGCGAGTTATTTGTCTTTTAGCGAACAAGCAGCTATCGGGTCGATGAGGAGATGCAGTCTTGATCTTTTTTGCATACTTTTTTACATCAAGGCAAAAAAGTATGTGGGGTTTGGGGCAAAGCCCCAAGAATCAATGGATAATGCACAATGTACAATTGATTGATTTGATGATTTATCGATTTACTGATGAATTCCAGGCAGTGCAGGGGTTATGATATTCTGAGGACGAAGCCAACTTCGCGTCTTTGCGCCTTCGTGGC
>Ga0116145_1004120_pt1 | contig 11850 bp, 8 predicted proteins | sample AD_JPNHG1_MetaG_FD_89747 | JGI IMG/M metagenome (GOLD analysis project Ga0116145, IMG submission 89747) | Active sludge microbial communities of municipal wastewater-treating anaerobic digesters from Japan - AD_JPNHG1_MetaG | ecosystem: Engineered > Bioreactor > Anaerobic > Digestate | place... | reverse complement strand
TCCTGACCAACAATCATACCACAGCTCACTGTCGAAATCCATTCATCAGACCTGACGAAAACCGACTGTTGAAACAAAGCACACCTCACAGGACTATCCCATGTGTATTCCAAGAGCTTCCTTGCGCTCTCGCTCCTCGGCGAGTGCTTTGCTGTCAACATTCTCCCGAGCGTACTCGGTATCGTCGGTAGGCTCGTCCTCGATCATCGAAGCCATAGCTGTAACGCTGCCGACAATGCTATCAAGACTGACTGCGAGATTACTATCCACTTGGCTACTTTTGATCTTAGCTTGTGCTTGTATTCGTCGAGCTCTTTCAGCTTCGAGCCATATTCTTCGTTCAGCTTCCCAGCCCGTGAGGACAGATCCGCTGTTGCTTTCTTCAACTGCTCGACTGCTAAAGACGCAGTTTCCGACGTTTGATCCAGCAGCTCCCGACAGCTCGCTATGGTATTTTTCTGCTCGGAGCGTACTGTTTTCAGCACCTGTTCTGTCTCTGCTTTCGTCGCCAGCACCGAGAGTCTGGTGAGTATTTCCAGCTGCTCCTGCGACATCAGCTTGTTCAATTCTATCAGCGCTCTCCAGTTGGAATCGAGCACCACCACTGTCGGCTGAGTGTCCGCTGCTGCCGACAATTCCTTGTCGTACATCTGCTGCAATTCTTCTTGTTTTGAATTCATACTCCATATTCTCCTTTCGATAACGTTCGCCGTGAAGCTTATTGTCACGGCATCTTCTGCCGTTGGGACAAGTGTAAGTGATATACTTTCGGTTGTCCTCCCACCTAACATTGTAGCCCTGCTGTTTCATAAGATAGCAGAACTGTTTCTTTGACTTTGCCTGTTTCATCACCTGATTGATGACATTCATCAGCTCCCACTTGAAGCTCTCGCCACGCTTGGCTGACCTGTACTCGCTATCGGACAGGTAGTCCCTGTTCATTTTCTTCTTTGGAGTGTCGAGGACATGAACTCCATACCGCTGACAAATCTCATCGCTGAGCTTCATCAGCTGTTCAACACTCTCCTTGTTGGAATGGTACTTCTTTCCGTCCTCGAAGCTGACCGAGTTCATCACCAAGTGGCTGTGGATATGCTCCCTGTCAATATGAGTTGCCACTACAACTTCGTATTTGTTGAAGGCTTTCTCCGCGAGCTCTACCGCTATCTTGTGAGCAAGCTCGGGTTCGATTTCGTATCCGCTGGGGAAGCTCTGCACCAGATGATAGTAGAGCCGTCCGTTAGTTTTGTGGTACAGGTTCTTAGTCGCGGTCATTTCGTCGAGAGCAGTCTCGGGTGAGCAGTTGACTCCGGTCACATAACGCTTGTCCTCTGACACGGTCTTTTCCTTTCTGCTGACGTAGTTGAGGACATTCTTCATGCCGCCAGCGGTCTGAGTTTTGTTGTTTATAAAATGGATTATTGGCATCACTTCACCTCCTTGGCTATGTCGCAAACGGCTTGGATGACAGCCTTGTGCTGTTCAATAAGCTCGTCCAGTCTGACCGAGTGGAGCCGTCCTTCATGTGCCAGCATTGCTATCTGATTGAGGTTTCGACCGATAGCTTTCTGCTGCTTTGCAACTTCGTTCAGTCCGTCAGCCACGATGATTTTCTTATCGAGTGCCGACCTGAGAACGAAGTCACTGAGGGACAGCTTGTGCCGCTCAGCCTTGCTGTGTATCCGCTGATACTCATCATCGGTACAGCGGATAGTGATAGTTCTGTTCCGTTTTCTCATTGTATCACGCTCCTTTGGTTTCTTTTGTGCGATTTTTGAGAGGGGGTTCGGGGTTCGCCCCGACCAGCAAGCGTTCGGCGGACTGCCGAATGCGATGCTGGCATTTCATACTTTCGTCGCCGGTACTGCTCCGTCAGCGGTAGTTTTCTCCTTATGCGAATGTCGCCCACATTCGCTCCACGTTGCGCCACAATCGCTTTTGTGGGCATAGGTGGGATAACTACCTGATTTCTGTATTGGCGGTAAAAATGGGCGTTTTTGTGCGTGACAGTAACTCTGCCGTGACGGTAAAACTACCGACACGAAAACTTACTGACACGCCCCGCAGATGAAGCTATATAGACGTTTGTGAGCTGTCTGGCAGTGCCTGTGTGACAGTAACATTTCTACCGTCACTACTGTCACGCTCGCCGTTGTAATGAAGAATAATAACTCGACCTTTGTGAACTCTTTCGTACTTGAAATCAATTCCGTACTTGCTAAGTTCATAACCATTCTGAACCAAGTCTCTTGTAACTCGATTCGGATATATCACTTCATCGGTAACTGTTTTCAGCTCAGCGACTAACTCAGTTGCAGTACCTTCAAAGTGAATTCGCTCCTTGATGAAAAGATAAACAGCAGAGAGAACAATATTGTCTTGACTCTTCTTCGGTGTAGCTACGTTCTCAACTATCCAGCGCATGACATCAGTATCGAAATGCATTCGCAGTTCAGCATACTCAATGTCGCGTCCCTGACAATACATGATTGCTTTTCCTGAGCCGCACTTTGTTTCCTTGAGCGCAAAGTTTCCGTCAGTAGCTCCGCCGATACCTGTACTGCCTGTCATCATATTGAACGGATTGTCGTCCTTAGCTTTTCGCATATGATGAATCATTAGTATGCAGATGTTTAAGTGATATGCAAGCTGTTTGAGAGCGATCAGTTCTGCGTAATCAGAACCATAACTCGACTCAACATTGCTGCGCACCATTTGCATAACATCGACAACAACTATTTTCAAGTCATCGTGCTCTTTCTTGAAGCTTTCTATCTGTTCTTCAAGACCTGCGCCTATCTTATCAGCGGCAAGTGCGAAGTGTAGATTCTCAATCGGTTCGGCGTTCATCTGAAACAATCTGCGCTGTAGTCGCTGATAGTTATCTTCCAAACACAAGTACAGTGCAGTTCCTTGAATCGTATCGCGCCCGAGAACAGGAACTCCTGTTGCAATGCTGAGACAGATATCCATTGCCAGCCATGACTTGCCTACCTTCTGTGCACCTGCAAGGACGTACAGTCCATGCGTAAGAAGTCTGTCAATGATGAACTCCTTCGGCTTGAATACGGTTGACAGTATTTCTTCTGCGGTTTTCGTCTGTAACATATTACTCATAGCATTCCTCCTTTCTCATAAGATTCCCGAACACAGCTGACAGCTTTTTTCGTTACGGGTAACTACCCGCGCAAACTATTTGTGTGGGCTGTGTCGGGCGGATTTCTACTCGCCACAAGTAAAAAAGTGGGAGTAGTATCCTTTATGCAAATTGAACTGTTTTTGCATAAGTTTTTGACTGTCTGAAACGAATTCCGACGCACATATTGATTATCATGAGAACTGCCCTTTTCTCACTAAAACATAAAAACAGCTGCATTGCTCATAGAATAGAGCTTTGCAGACATTTCAACTCAAAACTGTTATAATGACAGTTTTGAATGTTTTTCAGTCAAAATGTGCATTTCAGAATGAAAATGTGGGAGCAGTATCCTTTTTTACAATTTGAACTATTTTGGGCACATAAATCAGACACATCACAAATGGGTCAGTACAAAAGTGTGCGACACATCACGGACCTGCTGCGATCTCACAGTGGTATCCGCCGCACTCTTGCCTGACCGAATCAGAAGCCGCCCGACTGCACATCGGACTCATAGACAACCTAAATGCTCGGCTGCCCCGGCACACTCCCATTGCCTGCGACGGTTTTATCACGCTCGGACTGTGGCTGTGTGTAAGTATCCGTTCCCGACTTTCGTCGCTACTTCACATCTGCGCTATGTGAAACCAGAGATGTTATCGCTCGCCTTGTGGGTCATCGCGCATCTCTGGGCTGGTACGGCTCACCGCCCCACCATCGGAAACAACGTAACTCCTGATCCCATATTCAATTTTCAAGCTGCTGTCCAAGTCCGAAGACTCTTCCTCAGTTTCAATCATAACAGACTTTTTTCACATAATAAATGCGAAATGAAACTCTAAATTTTTTTTACACTTCCATTTCAAAAAGGCTATCATTTCAATATGATGTGTGTTATAATAGTGGTAACCTATCTTTGGAGGCAAAACTTATGTATCTGAGCCGTGGGGTGTACGTTTTCCCAAATAAAAATACTATCAGGCGCTTTATGTATGATGGAGAAGAAGCAACCGAGCTGCCTGAGATAACATTTGAACAGCAGCTGATAGACTTTCTTGAGATTGATCTGACGCCGTTCAACAGACTTCTTGACAAGCTGAAAGCATATACCAAGGATAACACGACTCCTGATGAACTTTTGGGCGTGTGCCGAGCTGTTGGATATACTGCCGAGATCTTTTGTCAGGAAGAACCTGTGTACAGCTTTCTGCTGTGTACAAAGCTGTATGTTGACAGTTATGATATATCAAGTTATGAAGAGCTTTTTGAGTATAAGGATCACGCTGTTGAAATGCTGCGAGATATGGTACACACTCAAAACATTTTCTTCACTATCGCCGATGCGTATTGCAGGTTCGAGGGTAGTCACGAAGAGAAGACAACCAAGGCATTCTTAGGCAGAGAAACAATTTTCAAGTGCCAGTTTGAACAAGTCATTGCTCATACAGATATCAGCACGGAAATGTTTCAGATGACAAGACCTAGGCTACCATACAGCAGAGGTTATCGCTTTGACAATCTGCCTGCCTATATATGGTATGTTTTTCTGAACGCAATGGAATATGATACGGGTTTCAGTCAGTGCGACTACTGCGGACATTTCTTCAAACCCAGGACAAAGAAAAAGACCCGATACTGTGATTGGGTCAGGACTGAGGACGGACGTACCTGTAAGCAGATAGGTCCGCAGCAGATATATAAATTCAGACTTCAGCACAGTGAGCTGCTGGCTGACTATGACAGAGCTATCAATCGCAATTACAGGCGAGTGGAGCGCTACGAACTAAAACTCGGAGACGAAAAGCAGGGCAAAGACTTGTCCTATAACGATTATGCCGACTGGCTCAGGGAGCTTCATACTGCGAAGGTTACGTTCATGTCAGGAGAGATGTCGGAGGAAGAGTTCAAGAAAGCTATTCATCGGATAGATTGATAGCATACTCCCAGTTTCCATAATTTAGTCAGTTTTTGATCAAGTCTTTTCCGGATTTTTTAGTATTTACTGTTAATTCGCAAGATAGGCTCTTGAAAAGCTGTGTGAGTATGTCTGGGGTAGCGAGATCAAGTATTGGACAATTTCATAACTGTGATAAATTGAATAATGAAAATATTTATAATCTTAACAATTTTTTAAATTGACAAGTATTGGAACACATGCTAAAATGTTAATATTAAACAATGATTTAGGGAGGATTCTCATGTCAAAAAACAATATTTATAGGAGAGGTATTGCAGGTTTACTTGCTGGAATTGTTGCAATACCTAATCTCCTTTCTGCCCCAGCATCGGCTGAGGAAACAGAAAAGTACCAGTACAATCTCTTTGGACGAAATGGCATTGAACTAACAGCGGATAATTTCTGCAGCAATGGTAACTGGCATACAAATAAATCAGTTTCTGTTTCGTGCGTTAATAGAAATTTCAATGGTACACTTACTACGGAAGCAGACATCGTCAAGAGAGTAAAACATGTATACGCAGATCAGAAAATCTATAATACATATTTTACGGACAACTGTGAATTACTGGAAGAAGAATATTCATATACTGATTTAAACATTAATATCAATTCGCCGCTCTTTTGCTATGGTAATATTAATTTAAATGGCAATGTTTCATTAAATTCAAATCTTGGAACTCTTATGAATTTGAATATTACTGGCGAAGTAAAGAATGCAAATAATTCTGTTGTGTATTCTAAATACGGAAACATTACGATTGAAAATAATAGCACTGCTAATATAAACGGATTAATATATGCACCACTTGGTACACTTACAATAAACTCCCCTAATGTTAATATCAACGGCATTGTTATTGCCGATAAAGTAGTGATAAACGGCAACTGTGTTAATATTAACAACAATGATAATATTGCAAGATTTGTTGGTAACATTTCTGAAGCATATGATTTTAGCGGATTAGAATATCTTCCTGAAGAATGGCTTGGAGACACAGATGAGGATGGATTGTTTGATATTTATGAAAAAGTGATAGATAGCGATCCTTTAGATGCTGATACAGATGATGATGGCCTTCCCGATGGATATGAAGTTTTGACACTTGGAACCAATCCGTTAGAGGTAGATACCGATGAAAATGGCATCTCTGATCCAGAAGAGGACTTTGATTCTGATGATTTAAACAATCTTGGAGAATACATAAATAATACCCAACCATTTAATCCAGATACTGATGAAGACGGTTTTATGGACGGTAGCGAAGTATATACATACGGCACAGATCCGCTGAATTCCGATACTGATAATGACGGTTTGCTTGACGGAGAGGAAAGCTATGACGGTTCAATATATACAAATTATGGAGTATATTTTGATCCTCTGAATCCTGATACAAATGGTAATGGAATTCTTGACGGTAATGAAGTTTTCGGTCAATCAAAACAGCAGAAAGTTGAAACCTACGATGATGCCATCACTGAAGTCAATGTGGAAATGGATACCAATGGCAATCTTGAAAGAAATCTGACTATTGAGAGTATGTATGGGATTGATGCAATGTCATCAAATGTGCATGCTATAATAGGTGAGCCATTTAACTTCACATCATCAACCAGCTTTGAATCTGCAACAATATCATTTAAAGTTGATCAATCAAAACTTGGAGATACAGATTTTGATAATCTAATTATCCTATGGTACAATGAAGAAGATCAGAGATTCGAAGAAATGCCTACTACTCGTGATGCAGTAAATTCCACTGTAAGCACGACAACCACGCATTTTTCTCAGTATATGGTTGTTGACAGCGTGAAATGGTACGAAAACTGGGAAAGAAGCTTAGATCAATTACGTACAATGTGGATTGGTGGAACATCATATAGAAAATGCGTACATACTATTTTCCTTATTGACTGTTCGGCATCAATGAATAACTCGGATAAAATAAGTTACTCAATCGAGATTGGTTATAACGGAGTAACTGAAGATAATTATATGTCTATAATTAATGATATGGATAGTCCATCAGATGTAGAATATAATTTAAAGACTTATGGTAAAAGATCTTGTAATAGAACAAGAATTCCTGAAAACGTAATTGCAAATAAAGGAAAAACTGATTGTGCGAAAATAATCACTTTTTCTGACGATGTAGAGGAAGATTCAGGCTTTTCACTTTATAGTTCATGGCTTAACAAGTTTATCCAGAAAGTTAACAGCAATGGAACCAACGCAAATCTTGATAACGCTATTTCACAAGCGTTTAATAATGTTGTCACAGACTCAGTTGATAGATATAGATTTGTAGTTCTCACTGATAGAAATATAAATGTTACCAATAGTGTATTGAATCATAATTGGAATAATTCAGAACTCATTTTTGTAAATTTAGGAAATTTAACTTTTGGTGCTATGGTTGACTATTTGGCTAATGCTACCGGCGGCACAACCTACGATGCTATTAGTGCAGATCGTTTAGCATATGAATCAGGTGAAATGATTTACACGCCGGAACAATATATCGGAGATGATTCTGACGGAGATGGCATTCCGGATATAGTTGAGCTTTACGGATTAAAGCCTAATGGTGAGCCAATAGGTACAAATCCATATTCCAAAGATACCGACGACGATACTATCCCAGACAATATCGAACTGCATTATGCAGGTGAGAAACTTTCATCCGGAATGAATATGGCTCAGTTTGTTACTTCTATGCACTATTCATCTGATCCTACAAATCCGGATACTGATGGGGATTTTGATAGTGATGATATTGATCCACATCCAACAAAATATTTATTAAACGATTGCTTTATAGATAAGATTTCAGATTTAGAAGCTCTTGCATATTCATATAATGATGAATGGGATTGGTTGATGAAGTTTGAAATTGATAAGGAATACTGGCTTTCTTTCATGTTTATACGAAGCTTTGCAAATGGAGAAACTGACGAAAGCGATTATGTAAATTCTGCTAACTGGAGCGTTGCGGGTGGAGCGATTGACTATGAATTTATAGATTATGTATACAATCATAATCAAGAGTTATACAATTACTTTGAAAAAACTGATTATATATATGCAAATAAACTTGGTGAATTAGTTGATTTAAAGCATCTTGCTGCAACTGCAACTGTATATATATATAAAAGTGATTTGCTTGATTCAAAATATTTAAATTACAAAGATTACGAAGAATATGAATCCTGGTATCATGTAATACACAACTTAAAAACACTGTTTAAAAATGCAAAAATATTATCCGAAAACGCAATGACTGCAGCATCAACAGAATTATTTGAATATCATTTCGATAATCTTGGTGGTTGGGCTGGTGATTTGCAAACCTTAATGGTGGATAACTATATTTATTCTGATTATGATACATTCTATGATGCAATGTATAACTCTATTGGAGATAAATCATTTAAGTATGATGATTTATATGCGGATACAGATGCATATAATATATTTGTTATACTTGAAGAAGATGATGATTCGTTAAGGAATGCATTTTTTAATTATTACACTAATGGATATAAAAAACGATTTACTTCATTTACAAATAATTGGGATAAAGATCAAATAAGTGATACAGTATACAAATATACTAAAAATGATTATACGCCTACTGACTATATGCCTATTAAAATTGATCTTTTAAGTAAAAAAATTAAAAAGCATTGGCCTCTTTTTGAAAAAGACGGTATAGTTTATAATTTTTCAATCGATCAGTCTCGTGCAGCAAGAGATGCATTTGTAATTTTTTTGATGGAGAGGATAAATAATGAATAAAAAAATAGTCTTTGTAAACGTCATTGTTTTTATCTTACTATTGATAACAAGTATATGTACAATTATGTTCTTTTTTTCAAATGATTCAGATTCGGCAAGCAATTGGTTTAAAAAATCAGAACGTGGCTATACAATAACAGGTAAAGAAATTGGCAAGGCTTCTTGGGGAGGGACTTCAAGAGCACGTATTGAGATTTATGATTCCGAAAAAAATAAGATTATTATTCAATTTGAAACCGGTATACAAACTAATGGCAAATCATTATCAGATAATAATTATAATCTTTCAATAAACGACGATCATATTTCTATTGCATTTTTCAACGACAATGGATCATTAAGCGGAACATACCGGTTTTATTATAAAGATTTTAAAAATGATAACAGTAATAGTGACAATTAATTAGATTTGTTCCTAACATTAATAATCATATTATGATGATTAATTAAATGAAAAAAGTTAAGATTTGTTGTGTGTGCTAACGGTATTGCTGATCTATTGAATTATTTCAAAAGCAATGTGTATCAACTCAGCCCCTTGTTTGCCACATATTGTTACTAAAAACTGCTTAAAAATACTAAAAGCCACTCGAAATCAAGCTCTTAAATCAGGCTGTTTTTCGGTATTTTTCGCATAATACTCGAAACTGGCAGAAGCCTTTCGGTCAGTTCAATTCCCGTACGGGTCACCATTTCACAATCCCACAGATGGCTTAAAATAGCCGTTTGTGGGTTTTCTCTTTTCTAAAAAATGTGGTTTGGCACTTATTTGGCACTTATTATCTTTTAACTATTAATCTGAGTATCCGCAGAGCTTTCGCTCTGCGGTACTTTTTATGCTCATAACGCCAGTGCCTGCTGTTCAGCTTCGGCTTCGTTATCGTCCTCGGCAGGACTTTCTTCCTCTGTGCCTATATCGTTTGTGAAACTCAGCGCATTGCTTATCGCATCGCAGTTGCGAGCTTTGGCTTCCTGAAACATATGAGAGTACAGATTCAAGGTAGTTCCTACGACGCTGTGTCCCATGTCCGAGGATACTGCTACAACGTCTACGCCTTCAAATATCAGCAGGCTTGCATGGAGATGTCGCAGTGAATGGATATTCTTGAAGGGCACTCCGATACGCTCACAGTAGCCTTTCAGCCACTCGAACGGTGTCTGAGGATTCATAGGTGCTCCGTTCCATTTTGTGAACAGCCTGTCATGGTCTTCCCACTTAGTGCCGAGCTGTGCTGCTTCTGCCTCCTGTTCAGCCTTGAACTGCCTGAGCAAGTTCATTATAGAGACAGGCATTTTGGACACTCGCTTTGACTTTCTTGTTTTCGTGGTATCGGTATAAATCCCCTTCTCAGCAGTATACTGTGATGTTCGGCGGACGTGGATAATGTTGTTTTCAAAGTCGATGTCCTTCCATTCCAAGCCAAGCATTTCACTGCGGCGGTAACCACTGTATATCGCAAGCAGCAGGTAGACCTGATACTTCATCGGCTCACCTCTCAGGTTCTCATACAGCTTCTTCACCTCATCAATGGTGTAGATCTGTTTCTCGTCCTGTTCCTGTTTCGGCACATATACTCGTCTGCAAGGGTTGTCCGTCAGCATTCCCATGCGTATCGCATAGCTGAATACGTCACTGATAAAGCTCAGGTGATGCACAGCTGTTTTCCTCGACAGTGGCTTACCTGTGTTCATATTCTTGCCGTTGACAAGCATATCGGTCACGAACTTCTGAATATCCCGAGCGGTTATCTTGTCAAGCCGCTTGTGACCTATGGCAGGATAGACACGCTTGGTGAGCTGTTTCATTCGTGCGTATGAGGTCGGTCTGAGATTGACTTTGGCATATTCCTCAAACCACTGCTCTGCGAATTTCTCGAACTTGACAGCCGATGTTATCTGTCCCCTCTTGCATTCTTCCTCGAACAGAACTGCCTGACGAGTGAGTTCCTTTTCAATTTGCTTCGGTGTCATCCCCGGCTCAGGCTTGTAGCTCTTGAACTGATTCCGCTGCTTGCCGTCTACACCATAGCCGCATGACACTCTTATCTGGTACGTTCCCTCGGAACGCTTTCTTATTGTCGCCATATATTTAAAAACCTCCGTTTCAAAACTATGGCGCATTTCCTCCACCGACATTATACCACAGGTCTGCGGAAATGTCTATCAGAAATGCGCCGTTCGTGTTAAAAATCTACTTTACTGATAAAATCGCTCACGCTGTTTCTCCACGGAGGTATCTCAGAAAAAGCTCCTTGTTGATGAGATACTTTTTCCCTGCCATGATGTGCGGCACCTGGTCGTTTATGCACATCTGACGGACTCTGTACTCGGTCAGCCCTTCTACAAGAGCTGCCGCCTCCTTTATGGTCAGCATTAAGATTTTAGTTTCTGTTTTGTTTTCAACCATTCAATCATACTCCTTCTCATTGTCTTGTTCATGTTTCCTATGTGATTTGAATTGTTCATTTCAACATTCTCCTTTTTGATAACGTAAAAGGGTACGGCTTTGTCCGTACCCTTTCCATTTGATTGTTATGCTATTTCAGGTTCTCGCTCCTGCCGAACATCACATCAGTTATCAGTTCGGCGCAGTCGCGAAAGCCCTGTATGTAGCTCTCCGCTACCATAGTCTCGGACAGCATTCCCTGCATATCCGTTATGTCATTAAGCAGTTTCTTGTCGTCAGCCGACAGCCGTTTCTCCAGTGTGTCGCACATTTCCAATAGCTCCAGACTTCGCTTTGAGTAGTCGGAATCCTGCCTCACGTCGTGCTGACACGGTATGACGTTTCCGTAGTATAGATCCTGCAACTTCATCGCCGCGGTCACCTCCTGACCAACAATCATACCACAGCTCACTGTCGAAATCCATTCATCAGACCTGACGAAAACCGACTGTTGAAACAAAGCACACCTCACAGGACTATCCCATGTGTATTCCAAGAGCTTCCTT
>Ga0116145_1004118_pt1 | contig 11852 bp, 16 predicted proteins | sample AD_JPNHG1_MetaG_FD_89747 | JGI IMG/M metagenome (GOLD analysis project Ga0116145, IMG submission 89747) | Active sludge microbial communities of municipal wastewater-treating anaerobic digesters from Japan - AD_JPNHG1_MetaG | ecosystem: Engineered > Bioreactor > Anaerobic > Digestate | place... | reverse complement strand
TCACTGCACATCCAGGGTACCGTTTGCTTAACTCGTCTATGATGCTTCTATGATGTGCAAACACGACCAGTTTATTACCCGTCATTTTAAAGTCATCTATCCATTCAAAAACATAAGGTGTCTTAATCCTGAGACATTCTTGTCTCGCTTCTTCTAGTTCCGACATGTCCTTCGGTTTAGAAATAGTTACATTACCTTCTATCAGGATAAGTTTTCTGGTCACTGGATCCAGTTCTGGTAATACATCCTCCTTTCTGCGCCTGAGCATAATACCAGTGTCTTTGGTGAGAAGCTGATATAATTCCTCTTCATTAGAAGATCCTTTGAAGTTCCATCCAAATCCATTGTATTTAGGTTTGCAGTATTTCTGAGCAAAGGCCCAAAAATCTGAAAACAAACCAGGTTCCAGCATCCGAAGCACTCTATAGAATTCTATAGGTGCATTTACGATAGGCGTCCCTGTTAACGCAATAAAACAACCCGCAATCTTTATGATCTTTTGGAATGCCTTGGTGCGCTTGCTCTTACCATTCTTTAGATAATGAGCTTCGTCTGCTACTACAATATCAGGTCCCCATACTCTAATCTTGTCTGCCCAGAACTGAAGGATTTCGTAATTAGAAATGAGTACTGTTGCATCTTCCGGTATCGGGTAGGGTTTAGTTCCTTCCAGTATGCAGGGTACTCTTTCCGGTGTCCATTTTTCAAACTCTCCTTGCCAGTTCCATTTTAGTGTTGCAGGAACCACAATAAGAGCTTTCATTTCTGGATGAAGTCTTAAATACCCTAATACTTGGATTGTTTTACCTAAACCCGGTTCATCGCCGAGCAGTCCTCGCCCGTTTCTTTTTTCGAGGTACCCGACTCCTTTTCTCTGGTACGGCTTCATTTGTTTCCAGAGTTCCATCCCTATTCCCTTCTTCACGTAATTGCTTAAGGTATTCTTCTTTTGCTCGCAATTCATGGGTACGTCTCCTGAGCTCTTGCAACTCTTCCTTTCCGACTCGTTCTACCAATTCTCGAAGACCACTACTCAAGTTACCTCGACCCAGTACCAGCAATAACTGCCGGTGTTCTTCCCGGATACTCAATGAGACTATCCTCATTGGGTCTCCGTACAGAGTTCCTCTTGACATAATTTGTATTCTCCTGTGTGAGAAGTAGCCCTATTGCTACCTACACTTAAATTATAACATAAACTAACACAAAATGCAAATTTATTTTAGATAGGACAGGCCCTGGTGGATGGGTGACCAGGGCCTGCGGGTCGGGAAGGGGTCTCTCTGCGTAAAGAGACTATGGCAAAACTGTATTGAGTGACTCTTCCTCTACATAGTCCTTGACAAGTTCTACGATCTTGTCTAGTACCTGCATCCTGCGAACAAAATCCTGTTCCCGTTTTGCGAGTTCCAGTTCACCTTTCAGTTTGATCAATTCCAGAGTAAACTCTTTTAACTCTTCGACGGTACCAGGATCCGGCAGGTTACTCCAGTTCATATCCTGGCTATCCCAGAATGTTTGACAGGATGACAATAACACAACACAAATCAGAACGGACAACGTCTTTTTCATTTATCAATCTTTCTGTTGAATTTTACCTACCTATATTACTGGCAAGCGCCAGGATATATAACCAGGATATATTATTCATCCTCTTCGAGGATTTTAACTCCAATTGTGCTCTTACAGAGCCAGGCTGTCTTTGTCCTCTTACCAGAGTCCAAATCCAGATCGTATTATATATACAGGTCTGGTTTACTTTCCAGAAAATAAAATTTTAAGATTTTTTTATCCTACTGATTCTCTTAGAGTAATTAGGAAAGCCGAATACACGCAAGGTGTAATAAATGAGCATCCTTTTCCAAGCAGAAACGCCGTCCTGTTTCATAATTTCATACATGATTGTGTCTGCGTCTTTTCTGGATACCTGGATAACCGGGTTCCCGTATATGTAATCATGAATGATACTTGCAGGTCCATACTTGTCCCAGGGAGGAAATATTCTCCAGAAAAATCTGGGTACGGATGCAAAGTTAGTCATAAACCCTTTTTCTACTACCCAGCGTTGACCTCTTACCTTGCGCTCAAAATCTTCTGCAAGACGCCAATGCCTACCATCTCTCATTGGAACTAACACAGGTTGTTTCATTTTACAAGTCTCCTTAACCATCCTTTAATAAATTTCAATTGAGAAGGTTTCTTTTCAACAATGCTCTTATAAAAATTATAACGTTCCCCGTGGTATGCTACCAATAAAACATCTTCATAGTGTTGAGCCATTAGAAGAATGGATGAGATCGTAAGAGGACCCATAGCACCGTCTTCTTTTAGGGGCGGTCTATGGTCAGGCTTGATGAGGTTAAAAGAGGCTTGAATAAACATTGTAGCTCTCCCAGGTCCGTGGTTAACGGCAGATTCAAACATCTCCGATACCAGAGGCTGGTGCAGTTCCTCGCTCAATTCCTCTAGTCTCATAGGTTTCCAGTATTTATGATAGTACACAAGTTCGGCATCGGCTCTGGTTATCTGGGATATTGGATATGGAGGATTGTTTGCATGAAATTCATTCCATACAGCTTCCGTTATTCCGTACTTGGTTTTACCGCCGCTATCATCAGGATCATCTGACCAGCCACCTTCTATCTCAAATATCTCTTGCAGTGCTTTTTGAAACATCGGGTTCTTCATATTATACTCCTTTTTAAATATGGTCAGTAACCAAGGTATTTTCATAATAGTTTCACAGCCCATTCATCAGCAGTGATTGATCCGTATATATTACGATATTCCCAAACACCGTCGTCACATTCAGGAAATGTGAGTGTAGTAACAGTAGGTTCGTGAAACAGGATCCCGGTCTCATAGCGATAGTAAGGATAAATGTCTGTTGCGATTTTTCTGATAGGTATGCCCGGTGTATAATTAAAGTATTCCCATTTTCTCCAAACATACTGATACGGTTCTCTTAATTTATAAACCTTAAAACTCAAGGATCCTGATTCAGAAAAAGAACAGGCTATGTCTATAGGTGTGGTGTCTGTCAAAGGATTATACGTGCCTATGGTTACTGTGATGGTCCCGGGGAACGGTTTATCTGAACCTACAATAATATATCCGGTAACATCACCTAATGCAGAACCTGTCCAATTTGTCGTGTATTGACTACTTTTTGTGTCAACAGTTCTGCAGGCATAATCAAGAAAAGTAGCGGGTCCTATCTGAGCAACGGTAATTGTATCTCCTTTTTTAACTGAACGTCCCATAGAGACCGTAGCAGAACCTTTCTGCACGGCACCCGTAGAAGGATAGTATCTGTTTGGAAATTGAATCGTCTGATGGGTTAAGGTACCGTTGTAGAAGATATAATTCATATCACCAAAACCGGTAGCTAAAGAAGGATTTCCATATATAAGATAAGTGTTATTATCTGCCCGTCTTTTAGGGAGGTCTCTCCATAACCAGGATTTGTTATAAGGACCTGTAGCAAGATAATCTTCTTCAGAAATTACGTAAGGCCAACCCCAACCTAACTCATGAAGAAGCTGTGCTGGTACTGATGTGTAATCTATAAAACGGGTGACATTTAACAGAGCATACGGAATACACGGATCTCCGTATACAGTACCAAATACCGGATCTGCCTGTGTAAAAGAAGAGTAAGGCAAACTCATGAGGGAACAATAGTCTTTGCCGCCGGTCCTTGTAATATTAATTCCGTTTCCTGGAATAGATTTATCTGGATACCCCCATGTTGTTACAAAGGCCGTTCCTAAAAGTATTCCATAGTTGGCGGTCCGTGCTCTGGCGTCCAGTGTATCATAGAATTCTCTCAATGCTTCTACGATCCGTTTCCAGTGAACAGGTTTTTGAAAATATACGAATCCTAATTTTTGAATCTCGAGTAGTTCTTCTGTAAATACACTGGGTGTATTATCCTCTTCTGTACCAGTAACCCATATCCATATCTTATCTTCCTGTTCTACAGAAACCAATAACTCCGTCATTGTTTTCTGAAAGACCCAGTATAGTTGATTGGTTATGTCAACGACCTGTTTATAGGATTGAAGTTGATTCTGTCTTGTACCATCTGGATAATAGATAGAGTTAGGATAACCCGGTTCTACTTTGAATAAAGTAGACAAGCCTGTGGAATACTTGCTATAGAACCCAGGTTCTGCTGTATCCATGGTATTGCGTTTGGTGTTCAGACACCGATAGAGCTGAGCCATCCATTCTGCTTTGAAAAAAGATTTTTGTGAAGTAAGAGCAACCCAATTCTCTGCCCATGTATCGGGTACATACGTCTCACTCACCGGGTGTTCCTTCTAATGCAGTGAAATATACAAAAGGCGACCATTCAGTATCGTTCGCAGAAGCAATCCAGTATCCATTGTCTCCTGTACCTCCTGTAATCCTGACAGAGTCACCCCATATTACAATCAGGGTTCCGGTATCTGGTATTGCAGGTAGTTCCGCGACCAGTTCTATAGAAAGAGAACCACCGCCGCCTGAGATGAATCTGCGCCTTAAGGCAGGTCCTTTAGACGGTAATGCTTGTCGTTCTGATTTGCGAACAGCCTTTGCAATGCGTCTTGCAGACTTATCATCAAAAATAACACCCATTAGAATACTCCGTCTGCTCTTACCGGCAGTCCCAGATCGCTAAAATAAACAAAAGGTTTCGTTACCCAGTTTACGGTGACCGGACCTTGGGTTTGCACTAGTTCAGGATCCTCTTGCTGGGTTTCATAATTATATCCTCTCACAGAACCGAAGCCGTTAAGAAACACTTCTTCTGATCTGGTCTCATCATCTGATGTTTTAGGATTAACCTGGTCCCATTCTATGAGTTCTCCGTCAGTATCAAGTACACGGGCAGGTGGTCCCCAGACTGCTGGTATTTTTCCAATAAATTCTGCTTTAGGTGTTCTTGAAGTAAACCCTCTGTCAAGTACGGTGTGTTTCCAGCTCAAAGGATTGGCCTCTATTTCAATTGACATGTCCTGGTATATTTGTCCTTCCCAGGTATTGGTTGTTATAGAAGCATTCTTTATTCGCAGGTATCCCCAGTCGAACCAGTTACCGGCAATCACAATAGGATCTGCATTAATGCACCCGATGTAGGGCATTAGAGTGGCTCCATCAAGCGGAAATGCGGCCGGATTCCTGGCACCTGATAATGATAGCGTCATAAGGAATAACTCTTCTTCAGGAGGATTATCAAAACGTTCTCCAGCAGAGTTGGTTATATAGTTCAGATACTGCTCCTGCCAACCAAATCCGTTATCGTCTGTAATTCCGTTATTCAGTTGAGGATTGAGACGAGAAGAGCGTGTCATGAAAACTCTAGGATCTGCCTGATACAGATATGCTAGTTTTTGTTCTTTTTTTCCGATATTTTCCCAGCGTTCTATAGAAAGAATACCGCCCATAACAGGTGTGTATGATATGGGTGAAAAGCTGGTGGCGATATTCCAGGGTAACCACCAAGGTGGGAACGATCCTGCCATGCCCTGCCAATAGTTACCTGGCATATGAGAAATGTCAGCGGACTTATAGGTAACTGTTACAAGCCATTTAGGCTCTTGTCCTTCCTGAGAAATTTCGATGCTGTTTAACGGCAGTCTAGAATAACCAGGGAAGTGCGGAACACCGTTACCCCATTTTAACAGATTAGCACCGCCGTCTTCTGCAACCAGATAATCTTTTACAGCTTCCCATGCCGCCATCTGTTGTCCTGTATCTACTTCGTCATACAGTACATAGAAGGCCCTGGTAGCGGTAGTAGACTGCCAGTCTGCTTGCATACCCATATTCTTGCGTTCTTCGTATACACCTATTAAAGTTCTGGTCATTGTATTGTCACCGTAGCTGGGCCGTTAGAGGCCGTTTTTTGTGTATTGATAGAAGTAAAATGATTCTCTAGAATACCTTTTATCACTCTCAATAGTTCGTTTGTTTGTTCCTGCTTCGTTGCTTCTATAGAGGCATATCGTTTCATATCTTCGGTAGATGCTATGACGGTATTTTCTCCTACGGAGCTGGGTGCTAATACACTGCCAACACCCGGTATACTCATGTTTTGTAGCCATTCATTAGCAGAACCAAGTGTAGGATATTTTGGAGCATTAGGACTTAACGGAGTAATTTCAGACAAATATGAAGTATTATCTGCTATCTGCTCCATTAGAGAAATCTGTGTGTCTATTTTACTTTCTGGTCCTCCTAAAAGGGCATTGTACCAGTCTTTAGAGCCGTAAGAAGCCCAGGTGGGAAAAGATTTTGCGGTGGATGTCATATCGGGAGTACCTCCTCCTAATTCACTCCCCGGAGGTGAAGAACCAAGTCCGGGTATACTGGGTATATCAGGAAGGCTGCCGTTAAAATCAAACGAAGGTGTATTAAACCTTAATTTAGAGGTGTCAAAGGCGATGGGTTTTAGTTTTGCATTTAATCCGAAGTCTTCTACAGAATTCAAAATATTTCTAGATATATTATTGACTCTATCCTCATGTTCAGAAATTAATTTTGCGTATTCGATTTGATATGCAGATAGTGTTTTAAGATTACCTTCTGCCCATGCTAGTTCTAATGGGTTTTTACTGCGACCCATTGCTTCTTCGTACATGCCTTTATTTCTGGCAAGTTCACCTATCCGGTTTTCTAGGAAGCGCAATCGCGTCTTGTCCTCGTACATGGCAGCCATTTCAATATAGACCTGTTTCAAAACCTTTAAGGATCCTAGAGCTATCTTCTGGATTCCGGCCATGGCAATATAAAACATATTTTCAAATAGAGTTTTCCATTGACCTTCCATCTGATCTAAAACAACAGTGAAGTTCTCTCCTATGTTATACATAAACCCTGTTATTTTGGGTATGATGTTTTTGAAAACATCTGAAATCTTTCCGCCCTCTTCTCTCCAGGCCTTTATTTTTAATACGATGGCCGCTATTAACGGTCCGTATAGAAGAAAAGGTACCAGAATCTGACCAAATATGGTCAGTAGTCCTATGCTTATGCTTTTTGTCACGAGTAATAGTGTATTCATGGTAGCTGTAAGTGCGTTTCCGAACACCATTCTAGCACAAAAGATTTCAAATCCGTATATCATTTTGGTAATGGATAATGCCCATTGGACTCCCATGGTTAAGAATGTTATAGAGAAGATACCAGCTATCTTAAGAATCTGCAGTAATCCTTTTGAAAAAGAAATGGTAAATACTATGGAACTTCTCAAGAGCAAGAGCAAAGAAGTATTCATTGCGGCTAGTCCCAGTCTTAACAAGGATACCAGTCTTATTAATCTACTAAATTGAACCAGCACCGTACCCAACAGCATCTTAATACCGCCAAAAAATAGCAGAGCAGGACCTAGAGCAGCCAGTCCCGCAGCGATTTTTACCAGGGTGTTAAACGATGCTTCCGACATGTTTCGTATGCCCTCGACAATTTTCAGAGCCATCTGCCAGAATTTAAGTACAAACGGCGCTAACCGTTTGCCTATGTCAATCATCATATTATTGATAGCGTTTTTGACGTTATCTACCTGTTTAGCGAAAGATGTTAACTGGTAACTCGCTACATCTTTTAAGGACCCTGTAGCGAATGTTTCCAGTTCGTCTCTGAATTGCTTTATCTCTGCGGAAGCACCTCGAATGGTCATAATAGAACCGAGTGATTTTTCCGTAAAGCCCAGATCAAGCAGAACACCCGGCACCTGTTGATCAGAATACCTGCTCAGTAATTGTTCTATATCACCGATGATCTGGTATAACGGTTTCATTCTACCGTAGGTATCATATAAAGAAAGTCCGTATTTTTTGAAAGATTCTGCCGAGCGTTCTGCCGCAAATGACACGCCCCTGAGTAACTGACTCATTCGCATACCTAGTCTCTGGCCTTTTTCTCCTCGTTGGGCAAACGACATCATTGTGGCCAATGTGTCATTCATACTCTGCCCAAATGCTCTACTCATGGCCGCTGCCTGGTTTGTGAATGATTCTGTAAACTGGACTACTTCAGCATCGGACCGCTTTGCCGCATACACCAGAGAATCGGCAACAGTAACCATTGCCCGCATATTCGTCTCAGGATCCTTGAATCCTAATCCTAATGCTAATTGAGTATCAAGCAGAAGTTCTGTAGACCGGGCGAGTTCCATGTTACCAGCTCTAGCAAACATCACCGCAGGCTGCAAAGCCTTCATAGACTGCCGAACATCATAACCTGCTGAAATGAGATAGTAGAAGCCTTCTGCAAGATTGGTTGCAGAATATGCGAGCTTTGTAGACAAAGAAGTCGCTAATGCCTCTACTTCGCCTCGCAATTGCCGGTCTGCTTTTGTTGCTATAGCAAGTGAATGAGTGACTGCATCGTCAAACTCACTAAAAGACTTTATTGCAGTTTTACCGACCATAGCAATAGGTAATGTCAATGAGGCCATAGAGGCCCAGCCTGCTTGTCTCAGAGACTTACCTGAATTGATAAGATTCTCCCCGATTTGCCTCGTTAAACCTTCCATGCGCCGGAGTCCGGTGTTGTTTATGTTTAGCGCATTGGCAAAGCCCTTCATATCAGGGCGAATGGGTACCATTATCGGGGGAATCATCGGCGTTTTCCTTTTTCAAAACTTAACCATGAACTGACTTTTGCTTTGAGTTCTTTCATGGTAGGCAGTTTCCGTTGACCGTGAGTATTATATTTGAGTACGAAGTCTTCGATTTTAGCGTTCTTGTTTCCGCCAAACACTCTACTGATTTGGTAGCATATATGAGCCGCTTCGTATTCACGTTTAAGATCTCCGGGAGGATTAGCCTGGAAAAATTCCATCCATTCAGAGAACTCAGAGGAACTTATCTCTGCCTGAGCTCTCTGAACGGACATGCCCAAGAGATATGCTATTCTAAACCAGTTTTCTCGGGTAGGTTTTTCCCATAAGCGTTTCCCTCCTGCTCGTTATCAGGATTAAGCCCAGAAAGGCTCGCTATTTTCAGAAATAATTTATCCAGTGCCTTCGCAGAAAGGTTATCCAGGATAGAACTGTCCTTTTTCTCATCAAAGAGCGGAGACCCGTCTTCTTTAATACAAGCAAGCAGGATAACCTTTACGCGAACGCCTCGAAAATCGCCTGTCTTTTGTCCTTTGTAGAAGCGAAGTTCTATATCGTCCCTTTCGGCTCCTGCCAGTTCTCGTACAAGAACAGAGCCTCCCCATTCTTCTATTTCAACGGTTTCCCGTTTCAGGTTAGGAATGGTTGCAATGATTTGTTCTTTCGTTAACAGATTCGACATGGTGTATTCTCCTGTGGGTTATGTACCGGGCGTAACAGTAATGGCCCCTGTGGCCTTTACTGTTATGGTAGCCGTCATTCTATCTTCTAATGGAACTTTAGGTGTGTAGGTTTTAATGAAACCTTCAAAGGACCAGACCGTTCCTTCGGGGAACGTAATTGTCATATCCTTTTTCATACCTATAGGAATGATGATATCGGGATAGAATGCTATCTCGAATTCAGCATCTCCTAGTGTAATAAGCGAAGAGGGTATATTGGTACCCTGTCCTGGAATGCCAGTATTAATTTCGGATTCAGAACGAGTGCCCATATGGGTCGTTTCGATCTTGTCCCTGGTTTGTCCTGGAGGTGTCACATCTAAAATATAGATGGGAGCATCGTCCGGGCGAGACATACCGTCTATGGCAAAAATAGTACCAGTTCCAACGATTGCTTGAGATGCATCAGACATTGTTCAGTTCTCCTTATGGTGTTTCGTACATGGTGAAACCGGTTATATCTCCGGCGCATTGAACTTTGAGTGTAGCTGTCATTCTATCTTCTAACGGAACCTTCGGACTGTATTCAGATACCCAGCCAGAAAAACTCCATGTCCAACCAGAAGGATTAGCAATGTCTCCAGGAAATGTTATGGTAACAGTTTCCGGATCTTCTCCAACAGGCGGATCCTGGTCCGGAAGAAATGCTATCTCCATTTCACAAGCACCCCATTCGATAATTTTACCCGGCAAATATTCTTTATACTCGGATGACTGCATGTGAGTCATTTCTATTTCTTTTGCTTCTGCAGAAGGCGGACTGATATCGAGTAGTTCGCAAGTAAACCCGGAGGTTCCGAACGTAACGCTGGTATCAGTACCGATAATACCCGAACCTTCCCAATTAGTGTAATCAGCCATCAGTGATCTCCTCTCGATGGACGCCGAAGTTCAGGCTCCAGGTCATCCTTTTTTGTTCGTCTAGACCTAAATAATAAGGTGTACCAAATGAAACATATCCTTTGTAATCGGAACCTTCGTACTGGAAAGGTTCTTTTAATATCAAATACTTCTGTACTGAAAGCATTTTAGCATAGGTTTCGTCATAAGTCAAGCCTCTGACTCTGATTTGAATTCTATCCGTATGCCATAATGTCCGATTATGACTCTGGGTTAACTGCCCTTCTTGATCGTAAACTGTTATTGTGCGATCTGGTTTTGCAGGTTCATGGCCAACAAAAATAGTCCAGGTTCCAGACTCGTCGTAACCAGAATCTAAAAGTATAGAACGAGTATCAGAGGCAACAGAGTTCATACCAGCTATCACGCTTCCAAATTTCTGCTTCAAGATACGCAGGGCTGTTAGGCCGTGTGAGTGAATCTAATGTTTCTTGCCAAGTCATTATATATTATCTCCGGTTCCTGCACCCAGAGCCGTCGAAGCATCGTCGTCCAATGCTTTAGGTCCACCTAATGTACCGGTATTGGTAATAGCATTCGTACCTACCATATGAACAAGTGGTATAGATTCATTAACACCGCGTTCCAGGTATTTAGGACCTCCATCGTTCCAGTTCCAACTAGGATCTCCTTCATGAACGTGTAATGCATATGAAGCAATAAAAGCCACGACAGCCTGGGGTTCTGGGTATCCGGTTACAAAACCTCGAAGTCCTGTTAAGAATTCTTCTTCTGCAGGCTTGTCCCAGATTCTGATTACCTTATGTCGTTTTTGTGAATAGAAAGCGGCCCCTCCGCGTGAAGCTATCACAACAGAAGAGTTTCGCAGGTGTCCGGTGTCTACAGGTGCTTTAGGAATTGATTTATTCAGTATCAACAAAGCAACAGATACCACAACCCTGTAAGAAGCCTTTTTCATTTGCTGGTAAATAGCCTGATTAACTGCGGCTATTTGTTTATCTAGATCTGTCATAGCAAGGCTACTCTCAGGTATTCGTCAGCCTGTAAGTCCGGAATCTTTTTGTAGGATCGTATGTTAGACGCAAAAGTCCGGATATCTTCCCCTTCGGGTATAGATTCTATTGTGCCGAGCCAAAGCATGTCTTCTACGGCCATGTCCGTTAATGAATACACTTTTGCTCTGCTTAATTCATTCTCACCTTTTAGTCCTAAAAATTGCTCTGTCTTGTCTTCCCAACGACAAATAATTTCTACCGGATCGTCATATGTGGGTATGCCAAACTCATCAACCCCGGTCTTTGCCCAATGAACACATATTTGATTTAATTTACCTTCTATATTCATGAATCATCTTCAAGAGACTGGTCGTCCGGTAATGCATTCCCAATCCAGCCTATGCTTGCGGTTCTGGTTTTTCCGAGTCTGCTTAATGCGCCTGTTGTGTCTAATAAAATGGCCTGTTGCCCATACATAGTGCATCGTAAATCTAAATCTACTTTATATTGGTAGGCCTCTGAAACTTCGCCTATGCTTTCCGAAGAAGTCCTCGTGTATCGTATAGCGGCAAAGTGAGCAGACAACCATTTTTCGATTTCAGTTAACCATGCTTCTGTATGGGCATCAGGATAGGGTGTGACGATGACCTTCTCAACAAGTTC
>Ga0116145_1004107_pt1 | contig 11872 bp, 8 predicted proteins | sample AD_JPNHG1_MetaG_FD_89747 | JGI IMG/M metagenome (GOLD analysis project Ga0116145, IMG submission 89747) | Active sludge microbial communities of municipal wastewater-treating anaerobic digesters from Japan - AD_JPNHG1_MetaG | ecosystem: Engineered > Bioreactor > Anaerobic > Digestate | place... | reverse complement strand
TAATAAAAATCGTTTTAGTGAGACTCACTGTAAATATACATCCCAATGCGGCATCTAATGGTTCTGGTATGGTAAAATGGGCGGATCGAGTCCATGAATTGTCAAATATTAAAATTCAAAATTTATTTGAAATTGGAGCTAATTATGGGCAAGATGCAGAGTTTATGAGACAATATTTGGGACTCAGATCGAATAACATCTATATTTTTGAACCTCATCCCCAGATTGTCTCTGAAGTCCGTAAGTATTATAAATTCAATACTTTTGACTATGCGGTTTCAAATAACGATGGTTTTACTGTATTTCATGCAATAAATCTGTCAGAATATAATAATTCGGGAATATCCTCCTTATTAAAACACAATAACCTCGACGAAAAATTTTACTTTGACACAACAGTGGCCCTATGGAGAATGGATACATTCATGCGGGAGCATAATATAGACAGTGTTGACTTTGTAAAAATAGATGTTGAGGGGTGCACATATGAGGTTCTTGAAGGATTCGGAGAGAGAATAAGAGACGTCAAGTGTATCCAACTTGAAGCAGAGCACGTTAAACTCTTTGAAGGGCAGAGGCTATTTGACGAGATTAGTTCCCTGTTATGTAAAAATAATTTTGTGATGGCTCATTTTGAGTTATTGGATGGTAAGCAATCTGATTCCCTTTGGATACAGAAAAATTATCTCAAGGACTAAACAAATGTCATGGATCTGATTTACTGCGAACTATTTCAGATTGGTACTGTGTACCGTCTTTTTGGAAAAAATTCAGATACTCTTTAAGTCTATTGTAAATTGAAATACTCTAAGAAATTTTATGATTTGGAATGTGCGTTACGTTAAGATACGTGCAATATTTATGATTGAGAGAAGAAATTAACTTGCATTTGCCGCCAGCAGTAGGTCAGTCAGGCATGATCATTCTTTGTGAACCGCAGTGTGTCGGTTTCGAACATCGTGAAGTGAACTCCGCACTAATTGCAGTCATCAGCGAGGCGTTTCCGGGTGAGGAGTTACTCTTTCTCGCCGAGGAGAGTCACCTGGAACAGGTGAGGGACCAGCTCGAACGGCACGGTGTTGCAATAACCTGCCGGGCAATCACGGTTCCGGAGAGATCTCTATCGAGCGTCAGGCGGTACAGCGGCGACTCCGCCCTGGTCGGGAACGTTTTCGAGACCTGCGAGGAGTTAGGAGCCGACAAGATCGTCTTCTGCTCAATCACCTCCCCGCTGGTGATCGCGATCAAACGTCTTCTCCCCGGCTATCCCCAGATTCGCTGCCTGGCTGTCCCGCACGGCCTGCTCCGCGACATCTCCCGCCCTCCGGTACGGCCTGCCGAGATACCGTTCTGGTTCAGGTTCTGGTTTTCTCACTTCAACAACGATCGCCTGCAGTTTCTCGTATACGGGCAGCCGATACTGGACGATCTCGTATCGGTGCTGCCGCACATGAGCAGATATGCGAGTGCTCTCGACCACCCGTACTTCTACCAGCCTGCCGGGGACGAAATGCATGCGTTTGGGGACGTAGTGAAGTTCGGGTTCTTCGGCGTCGTGCATCGGGGAAAGGGAGCCGACGCTATGTACCGTCTCGCTGAAGATATCGCCCGCGCCGGGCTGGGTGATCGGTCGCTGTTCACCTTGATCGGTTATCTGAACGATAAGCGCCTGGACCATCTCCTGAACTCCAGGTTAAATATACCCTCTGCATACAAACCACTGGATCGGGAAGCATTCTCTGCCTATGCAAAAGAGATCGACTATTCGATCTTTCTCTACCGCCCCAGCTCCTACCGCCTGACCGCAAGCGGAGCGTTTTTCGATGCGTTGTCGTATGTAAAACCTGTGATCACGCTTAAGAATCCCTTCTTCGAGCACTACTTCAACCGCTTCGGGGACATCGGGTACCTCTGCTCCACCTACGCCGAGGTCCGCGATTGCGTTACGGAAGTCATCCGGAGCAAGCCCGAAGACCGTTACACGGAGCAATGCAGGAACATACTGGCGGCGCGGGAGGAGATGGGGATCCCTCAACTTGCGGGCCGGTTCCGCACGCTTGCCGCTACTGCATTCCAAAATGAACTCTAAGGGACAGTTCCGGATTCCTTCAGGCTCCTGTCGCGTCTTTTTCTCTGTTGGAGCCCTTCATGAGGACGTCGGACATGGCCTCAGGACATAAGTCTCTTTATCTGGGGTTGGGACGCCTCGACCGGCTAACACTCACCTATGGTCGTTGCGGCGCACTATATTCTTGACTCGGGACACCAGATTTCGCAGTACCCGCTTTATCGTAAAGAAAAGTGAATTCGCTATCTTACAGGACAACGTGTATATCTCTCTGGGCGAGAGTTCGTACATATCTCCGCTCTCGTACGAGACGACTCCATACTTTCTTGAAAAGTTTGAATTTATGACGATCCCAATGTAGCCCCTTGAAATATCCTGCAGCGTGATCCCTCGTTGCAGATACTCCAGGTGATGATTCTTGTGGTGAAAATATTTCACGAGAGGTTCCCTGAATTCTATTGGTATTGTTCTGTCTTTCTGCAGCCACATATTATACCAGGAGAACTCGTACGGTGCTATGCTCAGGAGGTCCCGATATGTCAGATTATTCGGTAAGAGATAGTTGTCGTGCAGCGATTCTAGTACTTTGCACGAGAGTATGGCAAAACCATGGCAAGTTAACATTCTTCTGTCGTTCAGCCCCACCTCCTTCTGTATCCGGCGGATTGACTTCTCTCGGTCTTTCCAGTAATCTCGATAGTACTCCGGTTCTACTACCAGTTCGTTATCTTCGACGAGTATCGTAAAAGGGGTGTCATTATCGTACATGAAGTCAGAGATAAAAAAATCTCGAATAAATTCACCGTCGGAGTCCATACAAAAATAGTTTTCACAGAGCCTTTTCTCCCAGAATGCAAGTTTGATTATCTGCTGGTTGACGTACCCGGGCCTGAAGCCGAAGACGCTTCTGTCGTGGACCAGGTCGTTCGTTATCGACTCAAGGGTAAGAAGTTCTATGTCCCCGTCTGCGAATTTTTCGAATGCTTTGAGATCAGATTCCGGGACGACAATATACAGGGGTATGTTGTCGGCATTGTACTTCTTGTAGCTGATGAGAAGTCTCTCTACGTACTCGATATCGTCAATATATGTTACCACCAGAATTGCTAACTTATGCATCTGGCAACTCCCTGCGTTTTAGACAGTATTCGACCACATCCGACGGGACGTGCATCCCACGGAGAATCCGGCAGATTTTCGGTACTCTCGTTATGTTTGCCGGCCTTCTCCCCTCTCAAACCGGTGTCCCGTGCCGGCACCATCAGCCCCTCCGGGAGGGGTCAATCCTGCGCATCAACGATCTCCACAATCTTCCTCCCCGCCGTCCCGTCGCCGTAGGGGTTCTGCCAGATGCGTTCCCTCTCCATCATAATCCGCACGCCTTCCATGATCGTCCCCGGGTCGGTTCCCACCAGGATGTTCGCCCCTGCAGCCACCGTCTCCGGCCGCTCCGTGTTCTCCCGCAACGTCGCACAGGGCACACGGAGAATGCATGCCTCTTCCTGCACGCCTCCCGAGTCTGTCAGGATCAGTCCTGCATGTTTCTCCATCTGGAGGAAGGAGAGGTAATCAAGAGGCTCGATGCAACGGACGGGTCCTGCCTGTAGCCGGAACTGCTCCATCATCTTCTTCGTCCGGGGATGCATGGGGTAGATCACGGGCATCGCGTACTCGGTCGCGACGCGCTCCAGGCCCTCGAGGATGTCGCTGAGTTTTCCCGGGTCATCGACGTTCTCCTGGCGGTGAGCCGTCACCAGGAAGTAGCCGCCCGACCGGACCCCCAGTTCTTTAAGCGGATCTATTGCCTCTTCGCTGATTGAGAGGTTTTGGAAGAGTGCGTCCACGACCGTGTTCCCGCAGACGAAGATCTTCTCCTGCGGCACTCCTTCGTGCAACAAGTTCCGTTGCGACTCCGCGGTCGGTGCAAACAGGTAGTCCGAAACGTGATCCGCCGTGATCCGGTTGATCTCCTCCGGCATCCTCCGGTCGTTGCTCCGCAGGCCGGCCTCGACATGCCCAACCGGAATGTGGAGTTTCACTGCGGCAAGCGCTCCCGCGAGCACCGTGTTGGTGTCTCCCTGCACGAGGACCACATGAGGTTTCTCATCGATCAAAACCCGCTCTATCTGTCCGAGCATCTTCCCGGTCTGTTCTCCCTGCAGGCCCGAGCCGACGTTGAGGTTGTATCGTGCATCCGGGAGGCGCAGTTGTTCGAAGAAGATCCTGTCCATCGAGTAAGAGTAGTGCTGGCCGGTGTGGAGGATGAAGTAGTCGTCTCCCCTCCGTTCATACTCCCTGATGATCGGGGACATCTTAATGATCTCAGGCCGTGTACCGAGGATGATCGCAACGCTCATGGTTCACCTGCATGATGGAGTGCGGTAGTTCATTAAAATTGACCCGGTGCCATATATAGTGCTATGTCGCACCGTTTTTTGTCCGTGGGCTAACTGCCCTGCGAACATAGAGATGGGAAAGCATAACATGAGTCGAACGTAAATGTAGTTAGGGGAGCGAATGGGGCTCAGGATCTGCATACTCTCGGTGGATTTCCTCCCGAACGTCGGGGGGATTGCGGCACACGTCTACGAACTTGCCAGAGCGCTCAGGAATCTTGGGAACGACGTCACGATAGTTACGTTTCGAGATGCGTTTTTCGCCCCGAAAGAGGAGACGGTAGACGGTCTTCATATCGTCAGGATCTACCTCCCCAAAAACACCGTGCTGCTGTACCCGGTATTTGCCCTGTTCGAGTACTTCACCGTGAGGCGTATCGTCAGGGAGAAAAAGATCGATCTCCTGCACTCACACTACGTCTTCCCCGACGGGTTCGTGTCGAGGCTGCAGTCAGGGGTTCCCGGGGTTGCAACCGAGCATACCTCCGGCTTCCTGGATCGCCTGGAGCGGGGGAGAATGCTGTGGCTGTACCGGTGGGTCTACGCACGCATGGATCAGATCATCACCCCGAGCGACGAACTTGCCGGAGCGGTCGGGTCGCTCGGGGTTCCCCGGCAAAAGATCACGTTCGTCTCGAACGGGGTGGATACGGACAAATTTTCGCCGAACGTTCCCCCCAAAAATCTCCGGCAACAGTACGCTCTCGCGCCGGAGACCCGGATCGTGCTCTGTCCCCGCCGTCTAGAACCGAAAAATGGAGTCAAATACCTGATCGAAGCGGCTCCGGCGATCCTCCGGGAGTGTCCGGATACCAGGTTCTTCATCGTCGGGGGATCTTATCCCGATCAACTGACCCTGCTCCGGGAGAGGGCCCGCGAACTCGGGGTCGAGGATCGCATCGTCTTCGCCGGTTCTGTCCCGAACGCCGATATGCCCTCGTGGTACACGGCAGCGGACGTCGTGGTTCTGCCCTCCCTCAAGGAGGCGACCAGTATTGCAGGGCTCGAAGCAATGGCGTGCGGCAGACCCCTGGTGGGGACGAATGTCGGGGGCATACCGTATCTCATCGACGACGGTAAAACCGGGCTCCTCGTGGAACCGAAAAATCCCTCCGGGCTCGCCGACGCGCTGGTGCGCATCTTGACCGATGACGTCGTACGGAGTGAGATGGGAACCTCGGCCCGTAAAAGAGCGGTGGAACAGTTCTCGTGGGCCCGGGTTGCCGGCACCGTGCTGGGCATCTACAAAAGAGTCCGTGGCGGTGAGAGCCACGGTGGGAAACGGTGACGGAATGGGAATATCAGCCTGTCTTATTACGAAGAACGAAGAGGATGCTCTGGCCCGGTCGTTAGAGATGATCTCGGCGTACGTCGACGAGATCGTCGTCGTCGACGGACAGAGCGAGGATAAAACCGTTGAGGTCGCCGAAAAGTTCGGTGCGGTGGTTATCCGGAGGAGATTCTCCGGAAGTTTCGCCATCGAACGAAACAGCGGGATCGAGCGTGCAGAAAACGAGTGGGTGTTCATCCTCGATCCCGACGAGACCCTCGAACCGGAACTTCTGCGGATGCTCTGGGATCTAACATCCTCAAAGAAGTATGATGCGTATTCCTTTCTCAGGTACGACGTCCTTCCGGATGGCACGGTCCTCGAGACGCCGTGTGGGCACCCGGAGATCCATGTCAGGCTTGCGAAGAGGGACAGGCTGCGGTATTACGGTGCAATCCATGAGAAAGCGGTGGTCAACGGCAGGATCAAGTTCATTCCGAAGGTAATTTTCCACCATCGCGGATACTTCGAAGACTACCCGCGAGAGAAGAAGGAACGATTCGATGCGATTGGAAAGAACGCGTCGGAAGACCTCCAGGGCCTTAAGATATCGTCGCGCGCGCTGTTCGCGAGGAACGTGAAACTGGTCTTTCACTACTTCCGCAACATGCTCATCGGGATGAAACTCTACAGAAAGGGTCCGTCCGGCATACTCCGGGCGATAAAGTACACCTACAGTTTCGCAAGTTACGGGTTGAAGCAGTACGTCCGCCTGGGCCAGATCTAATGAAAGTGCAGGGTTGACGGACTCTTTTCTCCCTCAGGAAGGTTACGCTCCCGCCGGATCGATGAATCGTCGCAACCAGATCTCGCAGCAGACCATGCGCCAGATCTCCGACGAGTAGGACGCCTTCCCCCCGAGAAAATCCCTGTAGTTCTCTGCTACGGCGTCGGCATCCCAGTAGGGGCGGCTCTTAAACGCCTCGGACGACAGAATCTCAAGGACCCTCCCGCTCATATCCCCCTGCATCCATACCTCTTCGGGGGTGGCAAATCCCTTTTTGTCCATCCTGCACCGGATCGCGTCGGGCACCAGCCCCCGGATTGCCTTCCGCAGGATGAACTTGGTTATGCCGTTCCGGATCTTCTGGTCGGCGGGCAGCGAAGCCAGGAACTCCACGACCCGGTAGTCCAGGTAGGGGACCCGTGCTTCAATGGAGAACGCCATGCTCGTCCGGTCTTCCCAGTGGAGCAGATACGGCAGGTTCGCCCGCATCAGGTCGGTCTTGAGGGCTTCGTTCAGGGTGCCACGGTAGCGGGGAAAGCGCGACCCTTCCGACCGGATCAGGCTCCGGCGCTTCTTCCTCGTGAACAGCTGTGTTACGGCGTACGAGAGGAAATCGCTGTGGTGTCTGAGCGTTCCGAGTGTCTCACATGCAGCCTGAAGCAGGTGGAACTCCCTGATCAGATCCCTGATATGGCAGAACTGGTAGGCGATGTACCCTGCAAGGAGTTCGTCCGCCCCCTGCCCGTCCAGCACCACCTTCACCTCGTCCCGGGCAAGCCGCATGACGCAGTACTGCGAGTACAACGTCAGGGCGGCAAACGGCTCATCGTTGATGTATAGCAGGTGCTCAAGATCGGCCCAGATGGAACCGGTGTCCGGGTAGACCCGGTGCGACCTGACGTCCGAGCTCGTCACGACGGTATCGATGTAGTCGCTCTCGTCGAACCGTTTGTCCTCGAAACAGGCGGAGAACGTGTTCTGGCGGGAGGATTCCTTTCCGGGCGTCTTCCGGCGGATCGCCCGGTTGATGAGCGCCGTCAGCGTGGAAGAGTCCAGTCCGCCGGAGAGGCAGGTTCCGACCGGCACGTCGCTTCGCAGGTGGAGGTCGACCGCATCCTCGAGGAGCTCCAGGAACTCGGCAGCAAGGCGTTCGTCCGAGCCGGGCTCCGAGTTCAGAACGGGATTGAACGTGACCTCCCAGAAGGCCGCATGATCCACGATCCCGTTCTCTCCGATGATCATGTAGTGCGCCGGAAGCAACTGGAATACTCCTTCAAACATCGTCTGGTCGGTGTGATCCGCGAGACCCCATGCGAGGAATGCAGACACCATCTTCTCGTTGGGGTGTCTGCCGACCTCGGGATGTACACGGAGTGCTTTGATCTCGGAGGCAAAGAGGAACGAGTCGCTAGTCCTGGCGTAATAAAACGGTTTAATCCCCTGGCGGTCCCGGGCGCAGAACAGTTCCTTCTTTCGCGAGTCCCAGAGAGCGAATGCCCACATCCCGTTGAACCGTTGCAGGCAACCGGTTCCCCACTCTTCGTACGCATGGAGGATCACTTCACTGTCGGTCTTCGATCGGAACTGGTGGCCGTGCGCGATCAGTTCCTCCATGAGTTCCCTGTAGTTGTAGATCTCCCCGTTGAAGACCAGCCAGAGCGTTCCATCCTCGTTGGTCATCGGCTGGCGCCCCTCTTCGGAGAGATCGATGATTGCCAGGCGGCGATGAGCAAGCCCTATCGTCCCGTCTATATAGGTGCCGTCCCCGTCGGGCCCGCGGTGTTTGAGGAGGTCGGACATCCGCAGGATCAGATCCCGATCCGCGGTCCCTCCCGAAAGTTGCAGTTGCCCGGCAATGCCACACATGGATAAAAGAGTCTATCTGCAGGTAAATATACTTCTCTTGCGAGGTTCGGTCTGCCACGCCGGTTCGCGGCTCCGGTAAAAGCGGTGATTCCAGGGCTCTTGACGATGAGGAGACCGGGCCAATTACCCGGTTCCTGCCTTGTTTGACGTACTCTCCCAGACCCGCATGTCTTTCCCGAGGTTGAGCAGCCCTTTTGCGAGATAGGCTTGGTTCGTGGTAAAGGCGATGATCGTGCTGTTCCTCCGGAAGTAGCCGATCATGGTGAAAAGACAGAGGATCCCGAGAGCGAGGATGGGGGATGCAAGAGCGAGCCCTACAGCGAAGAGAGCGCTGCCGACGAAGAAGATGGCCGGCGTTACGAGATACATGTAGATCCGGAGCGGGTAGAAGAACCGCGAAAACGGGCGGGCATGTCTCAAGAGGTCAAGGTTTGCGGTTGTCGCCTCGATTAGACGGGTGGCCCGCCGGATCTTCTGCCGGTACTGCTTGTGGAAGTCCCGGGGTATGTCCTCGTAGACCAGAGCGCTGGGCTCGTAAACCGCCCGATATCCGCGCCGGATCGCCTCGAACGCCGTGTTTGCATCGTCAGCTCCCCGTTTGTCGTCGATCCTGGTCACCAGGTCGCGCTTGAACGCGACGAGGGCACCGTTGAAGGTGTAGGTGGAGTCGACGGCACTCTCCCAGCTGCACATCCGCCCGTAGTAGTTCCTGTAAGCGCTCTCCATCTGTGCCGGATGGGACCCGTCGTCCGGGAGGGGATGGAGGTCCCCGCAGACCGCCGCGATGCGCTCATCGCTGACGAGCCGGGCGATGAGGTGCGCGAGAGCTTCACGTTCAAAGAATACGTCAGCATCCGTGGTGACAACGATTGGAAAACGCGCCATCTGCATTGCTTTGTTATACGACCGGTTTGTGCCCAGTCGCTCGGTATTGGCAATGATCCGGTGAGTGATACCAGCCTTCCTGAAGGCCTCCTCGGCAAGCACCCGGGTGTTGTCGGAGGAGCAGTCGTCCACAAAGATGACCTCATATCGGTCTGCCGGGTATGAGGATGCAAGGATGTTCTCGACCCGCTTCTGAATGACTGCCTCTTCGTTGTAGGCCGATATGATGATGCTGATGGGCGGATACTCTTCGAGTGCCGGCGGTTTGCCGGGTTTTTTGCCGATGTTGATCCCGATAAGGTATACTATGTATGGGGCGACTGCAGCAACGATGAGCCCTATGCCGATCCACAAGAGCATAGTATCAATGTAATGGTTTACTATTTATTATTTAGCCGGTATGATGAAAATACCCGTCTTTCTCCTCGCCTCTAACGAAAAATCCGCCCCGAAACGACGATCTGCATCTGGTGTGCGCGTGGCCGTGCGCTCAAAGCGGGATTCATATGAAACCCCGGGTCTCGGCCCTGTAGCCGTCACAGCATGGTTTTAGTTCCGGCCTCTATGTGGCTTATCCGACCTTGCGGCATCGGTCGTGCAGGCAGACACTTGCGCTCATCCTGAAAAAAGTGGTCTATTCCGTGCTGGCGTTACCGGGCTCACTCGCCTTTACCGATGCACAGGTATACGATTCCGTCTTTCTGCTGGAAGAGGTTCTTGCAGTCTACAAGAACAGGGGTACTCATACAGCTCCCGATATACCCTGCGTCCAGCCTTCTGAAGGCATCGTGGTCCACAAGGAATGCCGCACAATCAGCCCCCGAAAGCGCCTCTTCGATGCTCTCTGCCGAAGTAAACACGCCTGCCTTCGTCGCAAGGGAGGGGACGAACGGGTCGTAGACCCGCACGTCGGCCCCGAGGTTTGCGAGTTCTTCGACGATCTTGATGGAAGGCGACTCCCGCGAGTCATTGATGTTCTTTTTGTAGGCGAGACCCATCACAGCGACTTTCGCACCGTAAACGCGCTTGCCGACCTGTCTGAGCCCTTTCTCGATAAGGTTGACAGTGTGCATCTTCATGAACTCGTTGATCTCTCCGGAGGTCTCGATGAAGCGGGGGATAAAGCCGTATTTCTTCGCCCGGTACGACATGTAGTAGGGGTCGAGGGGAATGCAGTGGCCGCCGATGCCGGGACCGGGATAGAAGGGCATGAAACCATAGGGCTTGGTGGCCGCGGCGTCGATCACTTCCCAGGTGTCGATGCCCATCCGTTCGAAGATGAGAGCCATCTCATTGACCAGAGCGATGTTGACGTTCCTGAAGATGTTCTCGATCATCTTCACGGCTTCCGCCGTGCGGGCATCCCGAACCGGGACGACCCGGTCCATGACACTCCCATAGAGGGCGGCGGCGATCTCGGTACACTCGGCGTTGATCCCGCCGACGACCGTCGGCACTTTATCGATGGGGTACTGCTTGTTCCCGGGGTCTACTCGCTCTGGAGAGTAGGCGATGCCGAAGTCGCTGCCGGCGACGAGCCCGGTCTCTTCGAGGATCGGAACCACCACCTCATCGGTCGTCCCCGGAAAAGTTGTGCTCTCCAGAATGACAAACTGCCCCCGGCGCAGAATGATTTTGAGAGTCGAACAGGCATCCTTTATACAGCTCAGATCCGGGATCTTGTCTTCCGATAGCGGTGTTGGGACGCAGATGATGAGGAAGTCGCACTGGTGAAGGTCTTCGGGATCAGAGGTCGGGAAATAGGTCTGTCCAAGGTATAGGGAGAGTTGCGTGTCCGGAACGTCCTGGATGTGAGACTTCCCTGCCCGGAGCCGCTCGACGGTGCCTGAACAGACGTCGTAGCCGAAGACGGTAAACTTCCGTGCAAAAGCCATTGCAAGCGGGAGGCCGACGTAGCCCTGACCGATAATTCCAATTTTTGCACTTCTATCAGTGATCTTTACAAGAAGGTTTTGCATTTGCTCCTCCTGCTTCGCTGAAATTTGACCTTGACCTGTACCCGGGTTTCAAGCCCCTTTTGCACGATGTCAGAGTGTTTTCCCCGCCTCATAGACTCAGAAGCAACCACGTGCACCATCCCGGGCAAGAGTACGTTGCTACGTTCAGGGGATGGTCACTTCAATCCGGCTATCCTGGATCCGGCAGCGTTGTAGGTGCCCTAGATGCGCCGGTGTTTGGAGGCATTCCGGGGCACCGTGCCTTACCTGTCCTGCCGCGGTGTGATCTCCGACATTAAAATATACCTCTGCGGCACAGATAACTATATCGCTTCGATAAAATCTTATATTCATTCTCTCTCATAAAATCCGGCCACTGCCGCCGTTGGATTCCGGAGGGCGATCTCTGGTGGCCTACAACTTGCGAGGGAGATCCACCAGACCGCCAGCAAACGTGCTGATCGGATGCTCTTCAATAAAAAGAGTATTTGGTCCTTCATCTTCTCGGTCAGGAGAGTTCCCGCACCGCGTCGCAGATATATGCCCGTTCTTCATCCGTCACCGATGGGTGAACCGGCAGGCTCACGACCGATGCCGCAAGGTCGTCCGATACCGGGCAGGACGCGGTCTCGCCCGCACTCT
>Ga0116145_1004101_pt1 | contig 11889 bp, 11 predicted proteins | sample AD_JPNHG1_MetaG_FD_89747 | JGI IMG/M metagenome (GOLD analysis project Ga0116145, IMG submission 89747) | Active sludge microbial communities of municipal wastewater-treating anaerobic digesters from Japan - AD_JPNHG1_MetaG | ecosystem: Engineered > Bioreactor > Anaerobic > Digestate | place... | reverse complement strand
TTATTTTCAAGGTGAATACTGTAGGATTAAATCAAACATTTATTGCTCATGCAGGTTCAGGAATTTCAATAATATTAAACGAAAATAAAACTATTCAAATATATTCTCAAGGAACTGGAGCTTGTGCAGCAAGTACAGTTTTGATAAATGATACAAATTTTCATCATATTGGAATACTACGTAGAGAATCAGGATTAACAGATATCTATATAGATGGAACTAAAGCTGGTACAAATATGGGTTCTGGAACACCAATAGATGCTACTAAACCAACGAAAATCGGTTTGTATGGAGCTTCGGTTTACCCATTAAGTGGAATGATAGATAATATTGGATGGTGTGACTCAGTTAAAGATTTTGACTTTTATACAACTAGATACAATATGCTCATGAGTCCAGAAACATTTTGGACAATAGGGAATAGTAGTGGTCAAACAAGCAATAAACCCATGATCAATTATTATAATCCACTTCTAAGGAAGTTTTATATAAACAAAATTAACAATACTAGAAAAGCTCTAAAGCGTTATGGTATGAATGTTTAAGAAAGAATAAACTATGTCTTTAAATCCTAGAGTATTTGACACAGCTATTTTAAATAGATCGACATCATCAAGAGCAGTGACTGCAAATGGTGCAAATGGTGCGAATAATAACTTCAAAATAGATCCTGATGGACTACTTATTGCTGCACCTATGATTGATTATAATAGGTGCTTTCTTAAAATATCACATGATGATGGTTATACATGGACTAATAAGGGTGGATATTATTTACAGCCCAGATCAGATACATTCGCAGAGGGTACATGTTATCAAGTCTTTTATGATAAGGAAGATGATTGGACCACAATATTATATGCTGGTTATAATCAACTATGGATCATAACTGATGATAATGCTGGAAATGTAATTACTAATACACCTTATGGAGAAGTACAGGTAAAGTATGGAACTTATACTGATAGACCTTCTGGTAACTTTATGGCTATGGATGGAGATTTCCCTATAATTTACTGTGCTTATGTAAATTCTAGTACTAATCAGATCAAAATAACAGGTATAGATGTTATGAGGGGAATCAATGATTGTATTCAAGATTTAGCAGCTTATAGTGGTGGAACTCCTGTACTTGGTACTTTGGCAATCAAATCAAAAGAAGATAAAGTACATTTAATAGCTGGATTGAGTAGCTCATTATCATATATACCATTTACAAAGAAAAAAGGTAGTGGCACTGGATCATTTGGAACTGCAAATAGCATTGATACAAATGGATCAGCTAGAGATGTAGGAATAGATATTAATGGAGAAAAACATCTTGGAGTAATATATTCGATAGATACTGGGTCTGGAGCAATGGGATTTTATGCCACATCAACTAATAGTGGATCAACTTGGAATAAAATTGGTTTAATACCTCCATCTGGTTACAGTTCAATATATGATCCTTTGACCAACAAATACTCACTTAGATCTAGTATTGTTGGTGGTTATGATGATTCATTTCTAATATCAAATTGTTATAAGAACTCTACAACTAATAATATAGATGTATTTGTAAAAGAAATTAATCCAACTGATTCAGGTATATTATTCAATGATATACCAACACAAAGTGGAATGATTGGCATCGGACCAAATGGATACATAGGAATATATGAAAATTCATCTTGGAATCAAATAACCCCAACGACTAGTTCTAAGTTAAATGATATTGTCTATGGTGACTCTAAATTTGTTGCTGTAGGTAATTCAGGTGTTATAGTCACTTCTAACGATGGTAGAAATTGGACACAAAGAACTACTGGAATAACTAAGGATTTATATGCGGTTGCGTATAACCCTTCTGGAGCCTTCTGTGCTGTTGGAGCATCAGGGGCGATACTTACATCAACTGATGCAATAACATGGACTGAGCGCAATTATATTGCGTCTACAATCAATTTGAAAGGTGTCACTACCTTTAACCCATATCAATACTGGGTTGTCGTAGGTAATGACAACGGAAGTACTACTAGCAGGTTATATACATCCAATACACTTAATGGAACAGCTTGGACATCAAGAACAATTGGACACAATCAAATATGGAATGATATAACTTCTAGTCCTACTCTGTTAGTTATAGTTGGTAATAATGGTACTATTTACACTAGTGGTGACGGTATCACATGGACTTCACGCTCATCTGGAACTGGTGAACATCTAAACTCAGTATCTAAAAGTACTGCAAGATTTGTAGCAGTTGGTAATAATGGAGCTGTTACAATTAGTTCTACTGGTACTACATGGTACATACAAAGTCCTGCACCAACTAGTCAGAATTTACTAAGTTCTGTTCCAGTTGGATCTGGTATGTATATAGGAGCTAGTGGTTATTATGCAAACTCAGCTGGTGGACTTATACCATATACAACTATATCAAGTGGTTCTGAAGTACTTAATGGATTAAGCTATGGAATAATATCTGGTGTGTATTATGGTTATGGAACTACTCCAGTATCAACTAGTGAATGGAAAAAGGTTAACTCTGTTGAAGGCAATGTATTAGGTGCTAAATTCTTCAAATATATTCATGAAGCAATACCTAATTTTGGTGATAAATCAACTATCAGAATAGCTTATCAGCTAGGTAATCAAAATGACAAAGATGGACAAGATTCAGTTAGTTCTACTATCTTCCAAGAAAGTTTAGGTAATAATGCTTATCCTGAATTAAGCGGTGGAGATGCTTTCACTAAAGGTATGTATGATTACTATGCTTCTGGGCATATTAATGATCAAACCAAAATATATATGAGAGATTTTGACAAGATTGGTACAACTGTAAGTGTTAGTAAATATGAACCCCTTAGTAAATCAGTAATTGATGGTAAAGCTGGATTTAGTGCACCAGAAACATTTGATGTTACAGCACTTATTGATCCAGGAAGTTCTACTGCTCCTACTGTTGCAAGAGGTAATGCAGAATTCGAGGAATACATTGGTAGAGATTCACGTAAGATATTCTTTAAACCAGATTGTTATCTTAATAGGAATTACATTATCAATGAAGGTGGGTATAAGAAGAAAACCGTGTATACTATAAGGTTAGAAGACAAGGACTATCAAGTAGAACAAATATTACCTAGGTTCTACAACAATGCAATAATTTACTGGGAAGCTAACTTATTTGTAGTAAGTCCTACAAATGACCCATTCAAAGGATAACTAAGATGCCGTTTATTTGGCGAACTATGATGGATGATCGAGTACGACCTAGCCATGCTGCTAGGGAGGGCTTATTATTTCCTGATAACTATCGTCCGCAGCCAGGTGAAGAATACAATTGTCGATGTTGGAAAGAAATCGTTCCTGAAGAGGAAGAAAATGGAACCAATATTGGCGAATCTGATATTTTAAACTATGGGTTGATGTTTGGTAAATCTGCTTTAATGGCTAGTGCATCTAGTATTGCAATGGGTGCAATTGAAGCTAAATTATTACCTAGAATCACTGATCAAGTAGAATTAGGATTACTTAGATTAAATAGAACAACTAAGTTATTCCCTGCAATTGGTAAAATATCGGTTGCTGGTGGATTAGCTAGTAAGGTTCTTCCTCGTCTAGGACTAATATTCTCAGCTTTTAGAGTTGGTTATGGATTATATAAAGGTGAATCAGTAGGAAATATAATTGCTTCTGAAGCTGGTTATTTTGTTGGTACTGCATTCGCTGCTCCAGTTGCTAAAGGATTAATTAGCGGCGCAAAAACTGTAATACATAGACCACGAGTAGTTACTGAAGCACCTAAAGTGACTAGACCTAGTACAGGTGGATTCGGTGTAAGATATCCAGAAACAAAACCACCGACAGTACCTGAAGCACCTAAAGTTACAGGTATGGTTAAAGCTGTTACTAAAGGTAGGAGTAAAAAAGAATATGTACCTGATATTCTTAGATATCCTGAAGGTAGAGCACCTTTTAAACTTGGGTATAACACTAGATTGACTAAAAGAACGGAAAAAAGAATAGAGACTAAGTTACAGAACTTAGAAGCTGCAAGATCAATAGAAGACGTAAATGCTAAAGTTGGATTAAGAAGTGCTTACTATATAGGTAAGTATAATAATATGTATCCAAAACTACAGAAACCTTTTACTGGAGACAATGATCCAAAAGCAGAAGATGCTTTAAAGAAATTAGCTAGAATGCTTAAAGATAAAGATTCTGGCAAAGTATTTTAATATATAAGGAAAAACTATGGCTACATTCAGTGGATATTTTTTAACAGGTTTGCCAGATAATACTAAAGCTAATCAGCTTTTGATATATACTGGTTCAACAGCCAGTGGTGTTTTTAGTTTAGCTGATACAATTTCGTATAGTTACCCTAATAAGACTACTGCTTACACAATTGATGATACTTTATTTTATAAGGTAGCATTTTCTGAATCAGCTACTGGATGGCAATCACCTCAATCTGAGGCCATAGCTGGATCACAAATACTAGGTTCAGCCCCTAGTTTGGCAATTACATCTGGATCTGATGGTGCTACATATAGTACTGTTGATGATGTGTATGCTATTTCTAATCTTACACAAGAACAAGTACCAGCAGCAGATGTAGAATATGCGATTACTATAGCTAGATCTTTCATAGACTTAAAGACTTCTTCTTTGTCAATAAATCGTTTCTCAGCATTTGGTAATGAAGTTGCTAAAAAGAAATATAATGCTACTTTGAAAATACTAAAAGATGTTGAAATTAATTTCGCATTAAGTTTAATATATAGAAACCTTGCTGATGATGCAATAATGAACAATATAACTGAAGGTATTGGTTCATCATCTAGTATCTCTGTTGGTCAAACGTCTATTGGAGGAATCGAAAGTAGTGACTCTACAACTATAGCTACATACTTAGATTCTTTATCAGCTAGATATTCAGCCTATGCAACTAGTTTGCTTGATACTATAATACCTAACTATGTACCTCTGAGATATTCAGAAAGTGGAACTGGATACGTTAATCAGTGGAGGTCATATATAACTAACTATGGGCGGATTTAACATGACTGATTCTGAAAAGATCGACAGACTAATAATTGATGTAGCAACACTATGTGCTAACGTGTCTACAATAAAATCTCAAATAGATCAAATGTCAAACTTTGAATCTAGATTGAGATTACTAGAAGATTTCAAAGAAAATAATAAAACTAAGTCTAATTTCTTAATTGGTGGTATTATTACATCAATAATAACTGCATTATGGAATATAATAACTAGTGGTTCTCTTCCTATTAAATAACTTAATTAATTTAGTGTTAGCGAGCTGTCAAAGCATAGCTAACACACTAATACTACCCAACTAGATTATAACTAAGACGCAAGTGAGCGATAGCGATCTGTTCGCGCGTCCAAGTATAACTAGATTACTATACCCTCATATACATAGTCACTAAATAAATAATACTAAACACTATATGATAAATATTTAATACTAGTCAGTAGAAATGATTTTAGATATAGTTATGGCATTAAGAATTGTTTTACCTAGTATTATTATGACTGAATTACGCTATCGCTGTTAGTGTTAGCTACGTTAGCCTCGCTTCGCTGCGTCACTTACGCATAAGAAAACCCCTAGTAGAATTTTAGTTTTTAATGCGTAAATCAGTCTGGGGGGCGACTACTACAAGACACTATAACAAAATTCTAAAAACTTGTAGGTTATATTTACGTCTATCCTGTAACTTATTGTTGAAGTTACTTGTCCTGGATTTCAAGACTTATCAGGTATTAATTTAACTCTCATTCATTGGATTGAAGGAGTTGGGACTTTCACCCAACTGATTACTACATTAATAGTATAGATATAAATATAAATATTTGTCCTTAATTATACAAGTATTTTATTATATTTTTCAGCATTTTGTTTTTTTGTTATTAATCTTAAATTACTATGATGAAAACATTTCTTAAATTGTTCTGGATCAGTAAGATCGAAGGCCGAACATGGAATGATATGATCAATAACCAATATTCTACCATAGTCATTTTCAAAAGTATATTCACTAGTATTAGTAGATTTTAAATATGCAATAAACTCTTCCCTAGTTTTAAATCCAATAGTTTCATTCAAGAACTTAGTTAATTTCTTTCTACCTCTAACTATATGAGTAATGTAAGTTCTACCATCCATTGATATTTTCTTCTGTGGATTATTTCTTAAAGCTCTTCTAGATGCATTATAACTATCTGCATGATTAGCTCTCCATTTTAACCAAATAGCAGTAGCTCTTTCTCTATTATTTCTAGCCCAGTTTTTAGTAATTTCTCTTCCACATGACTTACAATAAGTATATACATATCCTTTTGAATTTACATAAAATTCACTTAATTCTTTGTCAGTTTTACAGATTGAACATTGTTTCATAGTTATTTCTCCTTATTTAATTTATATTTGATTCACCTTGAATCATTACATTTATAGTATATGCCTAAATATAATTATTTGTACACCTAATAAAAAATATTTTTTATGCTTATACTATAAGACACAAGGAGGATAACTATGGGAACTTACGTAGGTGATAATTTCGATAAGAAACAATTACTTGCAATAGAATTACTAGCTGATGGACTTAACACAGCAGAAACTGCTGAACAAGTGAAAGTGAGTAATTCCACTATTTGCAGATGGAGGAAAAACCCTAGTTTTATGAATGCTATAGTTGAAAAAGCTAGAGAAAAGCTAAAACTAGAATTACCATCGATTTACAAAGCTGCTACCAAGAACGCTGTCAAGGGATCTCCACAGCATATTAAGATTCTGATTGATCACATCGACAACTTAGAAAAGAAAGCTGTTGATCTGTCTGAGAAAAATATTACATTTACATGGGATATCAAGGAATGAATCTAAGAGCCAAACAAAAACCAATGAAGAAGATAGTTATACCTTATAGTCCACATAATTATCAACTACACTTCCATAGAGACGAATCAAGGTTCAAAATAATTGTAGGTGGACGTAGAGTAGGTAAAACTGTTTCGTGTCTTCAAGAGGCTATTAGACACTGTTTAGAGAAACCTAATCGTCTAGTATTCTGGGTTGCACCAAACTATAGACTAGCTAAAGAAGTTGCATTTGATGAGTTCATCCAATACATTGATATACTAGATCCAGCAATCGCTTACATACATAGTACTCAACTTAAAGTTACATTCATTAATGGATCCAAAATATATTTTAAAGGTTCTGATGATCCTGATACTTTGAGAGGTAGAGGTCTAACACTAGTCATTATGGATGAAGCTGCATTCTGTAAAAAGACAGCTTGGACTCAAATACTACGTCCTGCACTATCAGATAAAAATGGTAAAGCTATTCTTATTTCTACTCCTAATGGTTACAACTGGTTTAAAGATATTCATGATATGAAAGAAGGCTGGACTAAATACCACTGGCCAACTAGTTTAAATCCATTGATCACTCCAGAAGAACTAAATGAAGTACGCAGTCAAATATCAGAAGTTGACTACAAGCAGGAATACCTTGCTGAATTTGTAACTAAGGCTGGTAGAGTCTATGATGAATTCAATGGTGAAAATATCATTGAACCAATCCAACCTAATCCAAATGAATATGATATCTATCTTGGACTTGACTTTGGTTATGCTTCAAGAACTGCTGTAGTATTTATGGCTATCAGTAGAGTCACTGGTAATGTTATACAATTTGATGAGTTATATTTAACACATACACAAATGGATGATATAATCTCTCTAATTCAAGCAAAATTATACAGTTACAACTTAAGTCAAAGAGATCTAAAATATTGTTATACTGATCCTGCTGGTAATGCTGAGGAACTCATGGCTGGTCTATCTCCTGTTGACCTCATGAGATCAAAAGGCTTTAGTGTTATCAACAAAGGATCAACTATTATTTATGGAATATCACTAGTCAGATCATTCATTCGAAACTCACTTGGAACTAGAAGATTTAGAGTGACTAGTAATTGCATTGAAACTATTAGATGTTTTAATGGTTATCAATATGATATAACACGGGATGGAATAGCTAAAGAAGAAGCACTCAAAGATGGTATTCATGATCACTTAATGGATGCTGTCAGATACTTTTTCGTAAATAGATTTGACCAATCAAAATATGTTGCATCAACTCCCGATCAAAGGGCGTATACTACTAACACAAACAAGAAAGTAATGAAAAGGTGTGCAAAGTGTAATCGTCCATTCCCTTCCACTACACCACTGAATCAACCACCATTCTTGTGTAGTGAACACTTAGAGGAACAAATATGATACAAGACACAACTCCAATTTCCTTAGTGATGAGAACTAATATTTACTCTTTCTCTGATGATGAACGCAAACGCAGAGAGGGAGCACTAAAGAACAAAGATTTTTACTATGGAAGACAGGAACAATACCTGAGTCTCATCAATGAAGATGTAGATCCAGTCGCTATCAACCTAGTCAATCCAATAGTCACTAAGCGTTCATCCCTCCTATATAACAGACCACTTGTAAGAGAATTTGATGGACCTGAATATTCTGTTAAAACACTTGAGGATATTTACTATAAGCTCAAGATTGACACTATATTACAACAGGTTGATCTAGCTGCTGAACTTACTGGAACCTGTCTAGTATTTGTTGGTCTAGATGAGAATGACGAGATCATTTTGATACCTTATGATGCTTCCAACTTTTCAGCAGTAACATTGCTTGATAATAAAACTATTGAAGCATTACAGATTATATCTATTAATGACCTAGTAACTGAGAATGGAAAAAGTGTACAAGTAAAGAGAGTACTAGATTCTGAAGTTTGGACCAATAGTTATGTCCACAAATTAAGAGATGGAATCCAGTATGAACAACCTGTTGCTAATGATCTTGGATTTATTCCATTTGTACCATTTAAAGCACAAGAAGTTATTTCACAATTCCTTGGACATTCACCAACTACTAACATCAGACAACTTAATGGATACTATAATCAGCAACTAACTCACTTAGGTTACATGGTGAAAATGCAATCAGCAACACCCATAGTATTAAGTGGTTTTTCAAATGGTGAATCAGTTTCAATACATCCAGGTACTGCGATTAGTTTACCTGCTGGTGCTGGTGCATCATCACTTGGACTTGATCCAAAAGTTACAGAAGCACTGGAAGTAATCAGATATATTGAAGAAAAAATGTATCAAACATCTAGTGTTCCAAAAATATCTATTGTTGGTGATATACAAGGTACTACATCTGGAGTTGAACTAATGATCAGATGGGCACCACTTGCTAGTGTTTTCCATGAGAAAGCAAATAGATACCAGCAATATGAATTACAACTAGCTAATATGATCTTAGATGTTTTAGGATTAGAAAGAATAGTTGATGTTAAAGTTAATTATCCTAAAGATGCTGTTTTACCTGTTGATACTGACAGACAAAACCTTGAACAAGACATTAAACTTGGAATTAGAACACCAATAGACGAAATACTTAAAACGCACCAGAATCTAGATGAGACTGGCGCTGAAGCTCTAGTTTTAGCGAACTTAGAGTTTAACAAACAAATTCAGGAGAGACTAGATGTCCGACCAAACAACCAATCAGAATAACGACTCTGGTAGTCAAAACAACAATAGTTCACAGGGTGCTTACTCTGCTGACTACGTGAAAAGCTTGAGAGATGAAGCTGCTTCATGGAGAACCAAGCTGCGCGAGCTTGAAACCAAATATAATGAGCTTGAAACCAAAACTAAACAAGAACACTTATCAAATACTATTGGTAAGGAACTTGAGAGGAGAGGAATCAAAGCTGACCCGTCTTGGATTAAACTAGAAGATGGAATGTCTCCTGAGCAGGCAGTGGATAAGTTCTTGAAGAATTATCCTAATCTGATACCTTCTGAACAGCCTATCGCACCGAAACGTGTTAGAAATCCGATGCGTCCAAATGCTGCTGATTCAAATATCGAAAACACAGCAGTTAGTGAATTAGACGCAATCAAGAAAGATCCAATTGCTAGAAGCAAAGTAAGAGATCTTTATAGGAGTTTACTGGCTCAATCTGCTAAAACTCCTCTTTACATTAAATAAGAAAGAAACAAATTATGGCTATCTCGAATAGTACTACTCTTAATGATTTAGTGGGTCAAATAGTAACCCAAGATGCAATCTCTGCTGCTTATGGCGCACGAGTAATGAGAAATATAACTTCAGTCTACGAAGTACCTCTTGGTGCTGGTAGTATTGTTGTTCCTACTTTTAGCGGTGTTTTCGAAGCTGCTTTAACCGAAGGTGTTGCTCCAAATTCTACTACTTGGAACACTGATGGTGTTACTCTTACTCCTGTTGAACGTGGTATCTACGTACAGATTTCTAAGAGAGTTCTTCATGCTGATCCTTTCATGGACCTTGCTCCTTATGGTGATCAGTTAGGTCGTTCTCTGGCTTACGGAGAAGATACTGAGATCCTTAAAGTTATGGGATCTGGATGCTTCAATAACACTGTTGGAACTTTTGAGGCTGATATTACTGCTAGTGGTTTCAGAGCTGCAATTTCTGCTCTTGAATCTGCTAATGCACCGAAGCCTTACTTTGCAGTTTTTCATCCTGCTTCATGGGGAAAACTAACTGCTGACTTCGGACAGGCTAACGTGTTTGATGCAGTGGGAGCTGGAATAGTTAACGGATTTGGTGATGGTTATCCTTCACTGAATGGTTATGTAGGTTCTCCTTATGGTATTCCTACTTTCATTAGCACTGCTGTTCCTTCAGATAGTACTCACTACTACAACTGTATGTTCAGCAAACAAGCAATCGCTTTTGCATACATGAAAGATATCGGTATCGACGTTTTTGACAACGTAGTTGCTAGAGCTTTCGATGTTATGGCTTGGAGATCTGCTGATCAGAAAGTAACCAATAAAGACTATGGTGTAACTATCATAGACAAGAAATAACTTAATGTTGGTGGAGAAATCCACCAACTCTTTCTAATTTTTTAGGAGAATTTAATGGCTTTAACTATGTCACAAATAGCCAATTTAATAAGAGGTAGAGAGATTTCTTCTCAATGTTCATTAAATGAAAAAATTGATGCTGCATTTGAATCAAATGGTATTAATGTAACTGATGAATAAATAGAGAATGCTGTTTTCTATAAAATAGCAGCTTATGCTTCAAAACTGTAATGGAGATTTAATATGGCAATGCCTTCGTACACTAGAAAACTGTCAATTTTAGCAAATAGTTCTTTATCTTCATCCAATTCTAATTTTCCATATCAGATTGATTTATCTAATAAATTAGCTACGGATTCTAAATTTAAAGCGGCTATAACTAGTGCTAGCAACATTGCAATATATGATCCAGTTGCTGACTTACTAAGACCTAGAATTGTTAGTCTTGATCTGGATAATAATAAATTATTTATATCATTTGATGGATCTTCACAAACTACTGCTGATAAGGAATTCATAGTATTAGCTGGTCCAGAAATAAATGAAGTTAATTCATCACAAGCTTTTTCATTAGCTGGTTTTATACATCAGTTATGTTTTGATGAATTTACAGCAGCTAGTACTACCACTGATTGTGTTGGTGGAAATATTTGGACTATTAATTCACCTGCTACTTTAGGTAATGCTGGTAAGATAGGTAATGGTTTGACATTAACTAGTTTAGGTAATGCGATTGCTTCGTCTGGTCTAATTGGAACAGGGGATTATTATATTGAATTTATTTTCAAGGTGAATACTGTAGGATTAAATCAAACATTTATTGCTCATGCAGGTTCAGGAATTTCAATAATATTAAACGAAAATAAAACTATTCAAATATATTCTCAAGGAACTGGAGCTT
>Ga0116145_1004100_pt1 | contig 11889 bp, 12 predicted proteins | sample AD_JPNHG1_MetaG_FD_89747 | JGI IMG/M metagenome (GOLD analysis project Ga0116145, IMG submission 89747) | Active sludge microbial communities of municipal wastewater-treating anaerobic digesters from Japan - AD_JPNHG1_MetaG | ecosystem: Engineered > Bioreactor > Anaerobic > Digestate | place... | reverse complement strand
TGCCGTCATCGACGGCGCCCCCGGCCGGCTCGACCCGGAACGCGGCCGGCTCTGGCTGGCGGTCATCTCGATCGCGAACGTCCCCGCGGTGACGGCGCGGCTCCGGGAGCGCTTCACGGGGGTCGAGGTCGCCGGCGAAACGGAGCGGCCCTTCACGGCCCGCGAATACGACGCGATGGACGAGGGGCTCTTCGACCACCTCGAGTCCCTTCGCCGCCGCGGCGTTGCGCAGTTCCACGAGGTCTTCGGCGGCGAGTACGTCTTTCGCAACCTCTTCATCCGCGCCTCGGGGGTGAAGGCCCCATGAAGCGGCTCATCGTCAACGCCGACGACCTGGGCGCCGACGAGGCGCGCAACGAGGGGATCTTCGAGGCGATGCGGGCGGGGGTCGTCACGAGCGCGACCATCCTGCCCAACGGGCCCGCCCTGGGGCACGCCCTGGCGGGGATCCGGTCGGGCGGCTTCGCCCGTGTCTCCTTCGGGGTCCACCTGAATCTCACCGAGGGCCGGCCGCTCTCGGACGGTCTTGCGCCCCTCACGGGCCCCGGCGGGGGCTTCCTCGGGAAGGCCGCGGCGCACCGCCTGCTGATGCGGACGGGGGATGAAGCCCTCGAAAAGGCCGTCGCGGCGGAGACCGCCCGGCAGATCGCCCGGCTCGTCGATGCCGGGATCGCCGTCACCCACCTCGACGGCCACCAGCACGTCCATGTCTTCCCCGCGGCCCTGCGCACCGTCGCGGAAACCGCCAGGGGCCTCGGCATCCGGCGGATGCGGATCCCGGAGGAGACATTCCCGCCCGGGGACGACGCCCCGGCCGATCTGCTGGAAGAGGCACGCCGGTTCTCCGAACTGGGGCGCGAGGCCCGAACGTGTTTTGCCGGGGCGGGGATCGTGTCGGCGGATCATTTCCGGGGGCTCGCGCTCAAGGGCCGCCTCGATGCGGAGAGGCTGCTGGCGCTCCTCGAGATGCTCCCCGACGGCACGACGGAGCTGATGGTCCACCCGGGCCGCGTGCCGGAGAGGGACCCCTTCTCGGCGTTCTCCTCGGCGGACCGCGAGCGGGAGCTGGAGGCCCTGCTGGATCGTCGCTTCCGGCTTGCCCTCGAGAAGCGCGGGGTCCTGTTGGTTTCCTACCGGGAGGTTGCCCCGTGAACCCGTTCAAGCTCCTCATCCTCACGCCGACGGCCCTGCCCGACGTCACGGGCAACGCCATGACGGCCGAACGGTGGCGGCGCACGCTCGTCGGCATGGGTCTGGACATCCGGGTCTGCGCGACGGGCGGCTGCGGGCCCGGGGAGCTGCTGCACATCATCGGGCGGTTCGACCCCGGCGTCCTCCACGTCCACAACGCCTACCGTGCGGGGGGGCTCCTTCTCGACCCCGCCCTGGCGGATTCCCTGTCGCGCCTTCCTCTCGTCGTTTCCCCCTCGGGCACCGACATGAACATCGAATCGCGCGTGGAGGAACGGAGGGAGGTCGTCAGACAGGCCCTGCACAGGGCGGACGCGATCGTCGTCCAGAGCGAAGAGGGCAGGCAGAGGCTCGCCGAGGTTATTCCGGGTCGGATGGACCGGGTCTGTTACGTCCCCAAGTCTTTCGTCTGGCTGGGCGAAGAGAGAACGGACCTGAGGGGCGCCTGCAACCTGAGCCCCGAAGACGTGGTGTTCTTCATGCCCGCGGGGATCCGGCCGGTGAAGGGGAACCTGGAATGCCTGCTCGCACTCGAGAAGGCCCACGGCCTGCGGCCGCAGCTGCGCGCCGTCTTTGCCGGGCCCCCGCTCGATCGGGCCTACGCGGAACGTTTTCGCCGGGAGGCGGAGCGGCTGCGCGCCTTTGCGCGATGGGTCCCGGCCATCGAGCCGGCGGCCATGCGATCGGCCTACGAATCGGCGGATGTGGTCGTCAACGGATCCCTGTCGGAAGGGCTCTCCAATGTCCTGCTGGAGGCCAAGGCGGCCGGGAAGCCCCTGCTTGCCTCGGACATCCCCGGCAACCGCTGGCCCGTCCTGGGAGATCCGGGCGATGCGCCCATGGGTCTTCTCTTCGACCCGTCGGACCCTGCGGATTTTGTCGCCAAGGCGCTTCGGCTGATCGACGACCCTGCACGCAGGCGCACCCTCGGCGAGGCCGGCGCCGCCTACGCTCGGCGCATGCCCGGGCCCGGCGACGAGGCCCGGGCGCTCGTGGCCGCCTACGAGGCGGCGATGGGGCATGCGCGAGGGCAAAGGGCCGGGGGCAGAGAATAGAGGGACGCCGGGCTCCGGGGCGCTCATCCCGGGTCTTTCTTCGCCGGCGGCTCGTGCCACTTCTCCTTCGGCACCCAGACCTTCCCGGGCGGATCGGCCACGTAGTGGGGCGACATGATCTGGACGCCGTACTCGTTGAAGACGTCCTGGATGTTGCGGTGCAGCGCGTCGAGCACGGCGATCCGCCTGGGCGGCTCGGCGATCCGGGCCCCGAGCATGTACTCCACGTAGAAGTCGGACAGCGATCTCTGCAGGACGCGGGGCGGCGGGTCCTGCAGGAGGCCCTCCGTGCGACCCGCCGCCTCGATGAGCATGGCGTGCACCTGCCGCCAGGGCGTGTTGTAGCCGATCGTCACCGTCGTGGTCAGGATGACGCCGCCCGTTTCCTCCTCGCGCGAGTAGTTCTTCGTCGTCGTCCCGACGATGACGGCATTCGGGAGGCTCACGATCTCGCCTTTCGGGGTGCGGATCCGCGTGGAGAACATCCCCAGCGTCGCCACGACGCCCTCCGTCTCCCCGATCTGCACGTAGTCCCCCACGCGCAGGGCCCGCGCGTACATGAGCATGAGGCCGCTGACGGCCTGGTTGACCGTGCCCGCCGAGCCGATGGAGAGCAGCAGCCCCACGAAGACGCTGACCCCCTTGAAGGCATCGCTGTCGCTTCCCGGCAGGTACGGGTACATCATGACGAGGGCGAAGAGCCAGAGGATCACCGTGACGATCCTGCGGGTGGGCTGGGCCGTCTCGGCGTAGAGTCCGGGGACGCGGACCCGGCCGCTCTCGACGGAATCGAAGAAGAGCCGCGCGATGCGGACGACGAACCGGGTGAAAAAGAAGATGGCGGCCACGATGACCAGGCCCGGGATGAAGGACGCGATCGCCAGGAAAAAGCCCTTGATCCCCGACAGCAGGTAGCCGTGCAGCTGCTCCCCTCAGGGCCGGGTATAGGGAAACTGGACGAAGGCGAACTCGAGCCACAGGTACAGGGAAAACAGGGCGAGGGCCAGCGCGGCCAAACCGACGAGGGCCCGCAGAAAAAGAAGGATCCCCTCGATGTGATGGGTGAACCCCCCGATGGAGAGCGCCTTGAGCCGGGGTCCCACCACCTCGACGAGGTGACTGAAGAGCCAGCGGCGGGTCCTGCGGATCCCGGCGAGGAAGAGAAGCAGGGCGACCGTCGCCGCGGCCGTGTAGCCGGCGCCCCGGACGAAGGTCTCGGCCCTGCGGGTCTCCTCGATCTCCCCGAGGGCCGTCGTGAGGTTTCGGGCGGCCCCGGCGGCCACCTCCTCCAGCGTTTCGCCGGCGAGCGTGTTGAGGTCGCCCGGGGCGATGACGAACATCCCCTGGTCGCCGACCTGGATCAGGATCCCTTCCGAAATCGGCTTCGTCGACACGGCGCCCCACGTGCCCCGCTCGATGACGGCGTTCAACCGCTGTTCGATCGCCTCGACCCGCTGCCGCGGCGAGTAGCCGACAATGGATCCCCGCAGGGTGACGATCGGGCGGTTGTGGACCTTGAGGGTTGCCGGGGCAGGCGTGGGGGGCGTTTCCTTCGCGGCGGCCGGGTCCTTGCCCCCGGGGTTGACCTTCGCGGCGGGAGCATCCGCCGCAAGGACGGTCGCCGGCCACAGGATGGCCGAAAGGATGAAAGGCAGGAGCAGGCGTTTCATCGGAGACCTCATCGACTCAGGGCATCGGGTATCGGGAAGACAGACGATCGCCTCTATGGCAATCCTATCCCTCCAGCCCGTCTTCAGCCCTTCTTGATCTGGTCGGCCACGGCCTGGGTGGCCCTGGCGACGGCCTCGGGGTCGCCCAGGTAGTAGCTTCTCATGGGGGTGAGGTCGTCGTTGAGCTCGTAGACGAGGGGGATCCCCGTGGGGATGTTCAGGCCGACGATCTCGTCGTCCGGGACGCGGTCGAGGTACTTCACCAGGGCCCTGAGGCTGTTGCCGTGAGCGGCGATGACGACGCGCCGGCCCGAGCGGACCGCGGGGGCGATCGTCTCGTGCCAGTAGGGCAGGAACCGCTCCACCGTGTCCTTGAGGCACTCCGTAAGGGGGATCTCCTCGGGCCTGAGGCCCGCGTAGCGGGGGTCCCTGCCGTTCCAGCGCGGGTCGTCAGGGGTGAGGGCCGGGGGGCGGATGTCGTAGCTGCGGCGCCAGATCTGGACCTGCTTCTCGCCGTGCCGCTCCGCCGTTTCCTTCTTGTTGAGCCCCTGCAGCGCCCCGTAGTGGCGCTCGTTGAGCCGCCAGCTGTTGTGGACGGGGATCCACATGAGGTCCATCTCCTCGAGGACGATCCAGAGGGTCTTGATGGCCCGCTTGAGCACGGACGTGAAGGCGACGTCGAAGCGGTAGCCTTCCTTTGCAAGGATACGGCCGCCCTGGCGGGCCTCCTCGAGGCCCTTCTCGGAGAGCCCCACGTCCGTCCACCCCGTGAAGCGGTTCTCCTGGTTCCAGGTGCTCTCGCCGTGGCGGATCAGAACGAGCTTCTTCATGGGTCGGTCCTTTCGAAGGGAGGGTGAGCGCGCCGGCGGGTTCGACGGAAGACCTGCCGCCTGCGGCTCTCTGAACGGGATCTATACCCCTTTTGCGCTCCGCAGGTCAACGATTTCCATCCGGTGATTCGCCTCGGGGTGCTTCGAGGAGGGGCCTTCCGTGAGCACCGCCAGCTCGCCGGCAACCCCGTTGTCGGCAAGCCATTGCCCGATGTAGCCCTTCCAGTCTTCGGGGTGTTCCGGCTCGAAGACGGCGTGCACGCCCCAGGTGAACTGCAGGCGCTGGCAGGTGGCCTCGACGGCGCTCACGGCGACGATCCACACGGGCAGCCGGAAGCGGGCGATGACCCGGGCCGTGGCCCCGCTGCGCGTCGGGACGAAGACGGCGGCCGGCGTCACGCGATCCACCGTGGTGCGGACGCTCGTCGAGATGAGGTCGGTGAGCCGCACCCGGTCCTCGCGCCGCTGGGTGCGGAGCAGGTCGGCGGCCACGCCGGGCAGGGCCGGCTCCGTGACGGCGGCGATCCGCGCCAGCATGGCCGTCGCCTCCACCGGGTAGCGGCCGATGGCCGACTCGCCCGAGAGCATGACGCAGTCCGTCCCGTCGAGGATGGCGTTGGCGACGTCGGTGGCCTCGGCCCGCGTGGGCCTGCGGCCGGCCGTCATGGACTCGAGCATCTGCGTGGCCGTGATCACGGGCTTGCCGGCGAGGTTCGCCTTCGCCATGAGCCGCTTCTGGACCAGGGCGATCTGCTCGATGGGGATCTCGACGCCCAGGTCCCCCCGGGCGATCATGAGGCCGTCGGCCGCCTCGAGAAGGGCGTCGATGCCGTCGAGGGCCCGGGCACGCTCGATCTTGGCGATCACGAGCGGGTGATAGGCCATGGCATGGGCCGCCTCGCGCACCGCAGCGATGTCGGAGGCCCGCTCGACGAAGGACTGGCTCACGGCGTCGAGCCCCTCGCCGGCCGCGAATCGCAGCCACCGGCGGTCCTCGTCGGTGAAGGCGCTGATCCCGAGGTCGATGCCCGGCAGGTTGAGGCCCACGCGGGAGCGGATCTCGCCGCCCACGGCGACCCGGCACCGGACGTCCGTCCCGCTCACCTCCTGCACCTCCAGCTGGACGATCCCGTCGTTGAGAAAGAGGGTGTCGCCCCGCTTCACCACGTCGGGCAGGCGGGAAAAGGAGGTGGAGGCCCCCGTGTCGTCCCCGGTCGTCTCCTGCGTCGTCAGGGTGAAGGGCTCGCCCGCATGGAGCTCGACGGGCTCGCGCTCGAGCCTCCCGATGCGGATCTTCGGGCCCGGCAGGTCCCCGAGTATGGCCACGCGGCGCCCGGCCGCCCGCGCGGCGGCGCGGACGTTTCCGATGACCCGGCGGTGACGCTCGTAGTCCCCGTGGGAGAAATTGAGCCGGGCGACGTCCATCCCGGCGCGGATCATCCTCTCGAGCGTTTCCGGGGACTCCGAGGCGGGGCCGATCGTGCAGATGATCTTCGTCTTGTGGTCGGGAAGAGGCATGATTCCTATTAGAGTTCCTGTCCTCTCAGCTTCCTAACTTCGTAACTTCATTCTTTTCACTGCCTCGCCGTCCGCACGTTGCGCGGGAGCTTCTCCCCGCAGTTCGTCCGGAAGGGGTTGATGTCGAGGCCGCCGCGCCGGGTGTAGCGGGTGTAGACCGTGAGGCTCCCGGGGCGGCAGCGGCGCAGGATGTCCATGAAGATGCGCTCGGTGCAGTGCTCGTGGAACCCGCCGTGGCGACGGTACGAGACGATGTACCGCAGAAGGCCCGCCCGGTCGATCCGGGGCCCGCTGTAGCGGATCTGGATGCCGGCCCAGTCCGGCTGGCCCGTCAGGGGGCAGTTGGTCTTCAGGAGATTCGAGACGAGCGTCTCCTCGGCGGGCGATGGCCCCGCCCGGAGATGGTCCGGGTTCGGGCGGTAGTCCCGGATCTCCACGTCGATTGCGTCGATGCTCTCCCCGTCCAGCTCCTCGATCCGTTCGTCGCCGAAATCTTCGGGCAACACGATTTCCACGCCGACGGGCGCGCCGCAGGCGCCCCCCAGGTCCTTGCGAAGGGTCTTTCGCAGGGCCTCCGGCGATGCGACGGGGGTCTGGTTGAACGAGTTGAGGTAGAGCTTGAAGGACTTCGACTCGACGAGATTCGGCGTGTCGGCGGGCACGACGATGGTGGCCATGGCCACCTGCGGCTTGCCCCTCGGGTCGAGCCACGACAGCTCGTAGGCCGTCCAGATGTCGGCGCCGCCGAAGGGCAGGGCGTCCCCGATGCCCAGTTCCCCCCGGTGCGGCGCCCGCGGCACCGGCTGCAGCAGCCCCGGGTCGTAGGTGTCCTTGTAGGGGGGGATGACCATTTACTTCCTTCGCACCAGCTTCTCGGTGTCGAAGCCCAGGCCGCGGGCGATCTCCACCAGCTCGGCGTAGCGGGCCTCGTCGATGGCCGGCGTCCTGGCCATGATCCAGAGGTTCCGCCGGTCCGGCGTCCCGACGATCACCGTCCGGTAGGCCTCGTCGAGATACAGGACCCAGTAATTCCCCTGGGGCTGTGACGGAATGAGGGGCGCGAACCAGCTGTCGAACCGGACCTCCAGCCGGGCGTTGCTCCCCTCGTCCACCGCTCGGGCCCGGCCGGAGATGGATTCCCTGCCCCCGGCGGCCGTCTCGCACTCGTTCAGCACGGAGACCTCGCCCGTCTCGAGAAGCCCGTAGGTGGCCTGGGAGCGAAGGCAGTCGCGCTGGAACCACATGGGGAGTCGGGCGATCTCGTACCAGGTTCCCTGGTAGCGGGACAGTTCCACGCGCGCGACCGTCGGGGGGGCCTTCGACGGGTCGAACGCCCCGGGACCCGCACAGGCGCACAGGGCCGCGCATAGAAGGGCAGCGGTGAGAAGCGCCGCCCCGTTTCGGACGGGGAATCCCGCGAGGTCTGCCTGACGCTGATTCTTCATGGCTTCCGGCTCCTTTTCCGCCCGGCGGCAACGGGTCACTGCTGCACGAGGATCTCCAGGAGGTCCTCCTCCACCGACCGGCGCGGCCTCTCCACGATCCGGCCCCGCTCGACGCCGTCGCGAAGCACGATCACCGCCGGGACGGTCCGGACGCCGAATTTCTCCGACATCCCGAGGCCTTCCTTTTTCTCACGGTCCACGCCGTACAGGGCGAGCCGGAGATCCTTGTTGTACGCGGCATCGAGGACCCGCAGCAGCCGGGGGACCTCGCGCAGCGAATCCGGGCACCAGGTCCCGAAGAAGACGAGAAGGTCGTAAGGGCCCCGGACGGCGGCGATCCTCTCCACGATGTCCTTCCGGGGCGTGTAGTCCCGGTAGGGCTCCCAGAACGAGGGGTGTTCCCGGAAGAGAACCCCCTGCGAGGTCTTTCCCACGAGCATCCGCACGGCCCGTTCAGGCATCGCGGCAAGCGGGCGGGGCGGCCCCTCGGGCGGGTAGCCGCCCGCGGCCAGGGCTTCGGCCAGGGCGCCCGCGCCGGTCTTCGTGTCGTCGAAGGCGACGGCCACGGTGTGCTGATCCGTGTCCGTCGCAACGTCGAGGACCCCGGCCACCTTCGTGAGGATCGCCCGGATCCTCTCCGACGTGTCCGGTCACTGGCAGGCCGGGACGGTGAACTCGACGACCTTCTGCGCCGCGAAGGCCGCCGGGGCCGCTGCCGCCGCCAGCAGCGCGAGCAGCAGAAGAGCGCTCGATGTGCAGATTCTTCGATGCATCGCCGCAGTCCTTTCCCCTACCTCGAGGCCGGCGCAATCAGCTTCTCGTCATCGAGGGCGGCCAGGACGGTCCTGACGAAAACCGCGATCCCGCTGCCGTCCCCCGAGGGGCTGACGGCCTCGGCGGTGGCGCGCCAGACGAGTGCCGCGGTTTTCGCGTCGAAGAGCCTCGACTCCAGGGTGGCCGTTTCTCTTCGCCTCGTCAGCGGCGGGTCGGGGGCCCCCCATTGCATGTCCATCATCGAATCCCTGCCGACCGACGACGAGGCCGGCGCGCCGGACGAGCTGAAGGATTCGATGCGGACATCCGTGCGAAGCACCCGCACGATGAGGAAGGCCTCGATCCCCATCCCCTGGCCCACCTTCGCGAGCTCTTCCCGGCTGATCCTGTCCACGTCGGGGATGCACTCGTAGCAGGCCGCGGCCTCGATGCCCCGGGCATTGAGCTGCCGGCGGAACTCGTCCTCCACGGGCTGCCTCAGGTCGGGCCTCTTCGTCAGGGCGACGACCATGATCTTCTTGTAGGCCGGACCCTGGAAGGCCTTGTCCCTCCACTCGTCTTTCATGCGCAGGGGTGCGCACGACAGGGTGAGCAGCACCGCAAACAGGATTCCCGCCGACACAACCGCTTTCGCCTTGCCCATAAAAGCTCCCTCTCTCGCAGTTCGGTTCAGTCTTCGATGGATTCGTCCGTCGTCCGCTCTTCCTGACGTCTGCTCTTCTTCACTTCGTTTCCTGCTCCAGGTACCCTCTCTCCGGCATCAGGCCGTGGCGCCGCAGCGACTCGCCCGTCGCGGCGAGGATGCCGGCCGGGATCCGGACGCCCCCGTGCAGCATGGGCCCTTCCCGGTCCGCCGCCTTCGGGCCGAAGGCCATGAAGTGCTCGATGGCCTTGTTGGCGTTGGTGAAGACATTGCCGCAGGGGATCTCCCCGACGAGGGTGAAGACCTCGGCCACGGCGCCGGAGAGGGCCGCGGAAATCCGCGCGGCCTCGTCGAGGCGCCCCTCCCGGATGCCGTTGACGACGCCCAGCAGACCGGCCGGGAAGCTGTTGGCCGTGCTCAGCAGAAAGCCGTCGTACGCCCCGCCGCCCGAGCGCAGCCAGCGGGCATAGTCGCCCTCGGCGCCGCGCACGAGGAACACGCCGCCCGCGTCGACGCCGGAGAGGGCGATGCGGTCGGCGCCGCTCGAATCCTTGAAGAGGATGAGATTGGGGTATCGGGCGACGAGCCGCCCGAAGGTCTCCGGGGCCGTCTCGTTGCCCGTGACCTGGGGAAGCTGGTAGAGGGCCACCGGCAGGCCCCTGTCCAGGACGATTTCCAGGGCCGCGCCGATCGTCGCCTGGTCGAGGTCCTTCCCGGCGGGAGGGCAGACGGTGAACCCGCTGACCCCGGCCGCCATCAGGGCCGCCAGGGGATCGGTCTTGCCCGTCAGCCGCTTCAGGATGTCGAGGAAGCGGTCGATGACGGCCGTCACGTCGACCGTCTTCTTCCGGAGGGCGCCCAGCAGCAGGCAGAGCCCTGTCCGGCGCGCCGCGTCGACGGCGAACCGGACGACGGTGTCCGTCTCGGCGTCGTCGAGGTCCCAGCCGTCGCCCGTCGAGCCGGGGACGAGGTAGCCTTGCACGTGGGGCATCATCCACGCCAGGTGGGCCTCCATCCGCCGCAGGTCGATCCGGCGCGCGGCGTCGAAGTGCGTCAGCGGCGGGCACCACAAAGACGGGATCCCGCGCGGGAAGAGAAGCTCCTGGAGATTTTTTCTTTTCGCGGCGACGCTGCCCATGGTAGTCTGCCCTCGAGGGAATTTGCGAAATCACGGACAGGATACCCTAAAGCGGGGATTCCGGCAATCACGGATCGATGGCCGGCCCCGCAGAAACATGCAGGGCCGCATCGCCGGCCCAAGGAGGCAGAAGGATGAGAAAACAGGCTGTTGCCGTGACGCTGTGTCTTTTCGCCGCCCTGTCCGCCGCCCATGCGGCCGACATGACGGACCTGCTCAAGGCCGTTCCGATGCCCGCCGTGACGGGTTCGGCCCAGGATTCCGGCACCGTCGCCTCGGGCCTGAAGGAGGCCCTCGCCGTGGGGACGAAGAACGCCGTGGGCCTGCTGTCGAAAAAGGACGGCTACTTCGCCAACGAGGCCGTGAAGATCCTCCTGCCCGAGAACGTGCGCCGCGTGGGCGACGCCCTGCGGATGGCGGGCTGCCAGAAGGAGGTGGACGCCTTCGTCCTCAGCATGAACCGGGCCGCGGAGAAGGCCGCGCCGAAGGCCGCCGACATCTTCGCCGGGGCCATCCGGGACATGTCCATTGCCGATGCGCAGAAGATCCTGAACGGCGGCAACACGGCGGCCACGGAGTACTTCAAGTCGAAGACCTCGGCGCGGCTCTTCGAGGCCTTCAAGCCCGACATCTCGCAGAGCATGAACGAGGTGGGCGTGACGAAGGCCTACAAGGCCATGACCGACCGGTACACGTCGATGATGCCCTTCGCGAAGCTGGACGCCCTCGATCTCGACAAGTACGTGACGGACAAGTCCCTCGACGGGCTCTTCTACATGGTGGGGCAGGAGGAGACGAAGATCCGCACCAACCCCGCCGCGCGGACGACGGAGCTGCTGAAGAAGGTCTTCGCGAAGTAGGGGACAATAAAAAATCCCCCTGCATCCCCCTGTTGCAAAGGGAGAAGAGGGGGATTTTTTTGCGCGAGGCTACTTCGACTGCAGCACGCGGCCGATCGTCATGATCTCCGCTTCCTTCGTGCCCTCGTAGAGCTCGAGGATCTTGGCGTCGCGGTAGTACTTCTGGACGACGTACTCGTCGATGTAGCCGTAGCCCCCGTGGAGCTCGACGGCGTTGTTGGCGCAGAAGACCGCGACCTGCCCGCCGAGGAACTTCGCCATGGCCGACAGGGTGTAGTCGGGCTTGCCGATGTCGAAGGTCCATGCCGCCCGGTAGGTCAGGGTCCGCAGGGCCTCGATCTGGATGGCCATCTCGGCGAGCTTCTTCTGGGTGAGCTGGTAGGAGCCCAGGGGCGCTCCGAAGGCCGTGCGCTCCTTGCAGTACTTCACGGAGGCCTCGAGGCAGGCGATCGAGAGGCCCAGGGCCTGCCCGGCGATCATGGAGCGCGTCGTGTCGAAGAAGTGCATGAGCTGGTAGAAGCCGCGGCCTTCCTTGCCCAGCAGGTTTGCCTGCGGCACCCGCACGTCCTCGAAGGCGATCTCGGCGGTGTCGCTGGCGCGGATGCCCATCTTGCCCTTGATCTTGTTGCGGGTGATGCCCTTCGTGTCGGCATCCACGATGATCATGCTGAAGCTGTTGTGCTTCTTCTCCTCGGGCTTCGTGATGGCCTGGACGACCATGAAGTCGCAGACCGTGCCGTTGGTGATGAACATCTTGTTGCCGTT
>Ga0116145_1004098_pt1 | contig 11891 bp, 10 predicted proteins | sample AD_JPNHG1_MetaG_FD_89747 | JGI IMG/M metagenome (GOLD analysis project Ga0116145, IMG submission 89747) | Active sludge microbial communities of municipal wastewater-treating anaerobic digesters from Japan - AD_JPNHG1_MetaG | ecosystem: Engineered > Bioreactor > Anaerobic > Digestate | place... | reverse complement strand
CTGGAGGCAGGAGGCGGGAGCTGGAGGCAGGAGGCGGGAGCTGGAGGCAGGAGGCGGGAGCTGGAGGCAGGAGGCGGGAGCTGGAGGCGGGAGGCGGGAGCAGGAGGCAGGGGGCATTCGTTTGGTGTTGTTTTCGGCGAAACTCAAGAAAGGGTTTGACTTTAGTTGCAAGATCGGTTACAAAGTTCGCCCTGTGCTTTGGAAGGACGAGGTCACGGACAATGCGTACCCGCAGTTTTGCGACACAAGAGATTGACAAACAATGGTTTGTGGTTGACGTTGAAGGCGTCCCCCTGGGACGCGCAGCAGCCCGCATAGCAATGGTTTTACGAGGCAAGCATAAGCCACAGTACACCCCACACGCCGACACTGGCGACTATGTGGTCGTGGTTAACGCTGATAAGGCCACTTTAACCGGCTTGAAGGCTGAACGTGAATCATGGCGTTGGCACACTGGCTATGTGGGACACCTCAGATCCAGGACCCTTGGGCACATGATGGCATCCAAGCCTGAATTCATGATGCGCAAGGCAATAAAGGGCATGCTGCCCAGAGGTCCCCTTGGCCGAAAAATGCTGACTAAGCTGAAGGTTTATTCTGGCAGTGAGCATCCCCACGATGCCCAACAGCCTAAGGCCCTTGACCTGTCGAAAGTTTGAGAGAGGACATGATGTCTAATTTGAATGATGCCACCCGAGCTACAGGTCGCCGGAAAGAGGCCACCGCTCGTGTGTTCCTGATCCCAGGAACTGGAAAAATCACCATCAACGGCCGCGAAGTCGAAAACTACTTCTGCCGTGCAAACCTAGTCACGCTGGTGCGTCAGCCTTTCGAAGTGCTCGGAAACGCTGCCGATTTCGACGTTGTCGCTACAGTGCGTGGTGGTGGTGAAACTGGCCAAGCCGGAGCTTTGCGCCACGGAATCGCTAGGGCCCTAGCAGATCACAACCCTGAAGAATGGCGTGTACCAGTCAAGAAGGCCGGCTTTTTAACCAGAGACGCCAGGACCAAGGAACGTAAGAAATACGGTCAGCCTGGTGCCCGTAAGCACTTCCAGTACAGCAAGCGCTAAAAACCACAACCCTTCATACTGTTTACCAATCGATTTTTGCAACCTACCAGAATATTGTTTGTAATGTCCCACATCCCCTGAAAAAATCAGCATATGTACGCTGAAATCACCCAAAATCGCCGCCGGACCAACAAAACCCACTAAATACGGGTATAATCCCGGACGGTCCTGACCAGGCTGGCGAATGTCCCAGATTGTTGTAAGGTTGCGTAACGTCCAAAAAAGCTTCAATGACCTCGAAGTACTTCGAGGCGTTGACTTGGATGTTGCAGAAGGCAGCATCACTGTCGTCATCGGCCCATCTGGAAGCGGCAAGTCGGTTCTTGTAAAACATGTCATTGGGCTGTTAAAACCAGACGCTGGCTCCATCGAAATCGACGGCGAGGACATAACCACCTTAAGTGAAAGACGAATGATAGACGTTCGCAAAAAATTCGGGATGTTGTTTCAGCAGTCAGCCCTTTTTGACTCGATGAATGTGATGGAAAACGTCATTTTCCCCTTGGTTGAACACACCAAACTGCCTAGAAAAAAGATGCGTGAGATGGCCATAAATCGCCTAGAGCAGCTTGGCTTGACCAATGTTGAAAACAAGTTTCCAGCCGAGCTATCAGGCGGTATGCGCAAAAGGGTGGGATTGGCTAGGGCGACGATTTTAAACCCCAAAATCATCATCTATGACGAACCAATGACAGGACTCGACCCGATAATGTGTGAAAACGTTGAAGACATGATTCAGACGGCCCAACGAACGCTGGGAGTAACCTCGCTGGTTGTCAGCCATGATATGGCCTCCACCTTTAGAATGGCTGATAAAATAGCGATGCTGTTTAAAGGGAAAATCCACGTAGTTGGCACTTCCCAAGAGGTTTCAGCCAGTAATGATGAAATGGTGCGAAAATACATATATCTGTCGGGTACAGGGCCGCTTCACCTGGAGGCAAACGGATGAGCAATCTTAGGGCACCTTTGCTAGTTGGCCTTGTAGGTGTCGCAGCGGTAGTGACCTTGTTTTTGCTGTTTGGCACCGTGCGCAAAGACGTCGTTAGTGAGGGCAAAGGCTACCGCGTTTACGCAGATTTCGAGGATGTGGCGGGGTTGGCCAAAAGTTCAAGGGTCACCATTTCCGGAGTTCCGGTGGGAACCATGGACAACATCGAGCTTATAACCCTTCCTGACGGCTCATCCAAGGCTCGTGTCTGGCTTCGGATGAAAGACGACGTGAAACTGTCCGCCGGTACCCTTGGCCCCGATGAAAACTTGGTCAATGCAGCCACCATCACGCGACGCTCGGCCACGATGCTGGGCGACTACTATCTGGAAATCTCCCCCGGGGTCGGAGAAGTGCATCTTAAAGACGGCGACGCCATTCCCAACGTAGTCGGAGAATCAGGCTTGATGGCCATAGCCAAAAAGCTTGAAGGCGCAACTGATATCTTTCCAAAAATCCAACAAATTGCTGATGAAGTCCAGATTATCACCTCAAGCCTGTCTAACGTCTTAGGCGGCGTTGAAGGGGAACAAAGGATTCGCGATGTAGTCGATGACGTGGTCCGTTCAGCGGACGACATTTCCAAGGCAACCGCAGACATTCGAGCTTTCGTAGGCCATGAATTAGGCACCGAAGGTAAGCCTGGACGCTTTGGGAACATTGTTGCCAACCTGGAAAGCTTTAGTGCGGATGCATCGAGATTTTCCAACAGATCGGTAGATGACTTAAGCCAAACAATCGCAAATATCGAAGCCATCACAGCTGATCTGCGCGATATCTTGGCTCAACCCAGTCAACAAGACGGCGATACCAAACGGATTGAGCTTGCTATGGAACGCGTTGAGGCGACCATCAGCAACCTAGAAAGGGCAAGCAAAGCGGTGGCTGAGATTACAGAAACCGTGAACAAAGGCGAGGGAACCGTCGGCAAGCTGCTAAAAGACGATCAGATCGCCAAAGACACCCAACATGTTGTGCAAGACATCGGCGACTTGGTAGGCAGCTTTTCAAGGCTGAAAACCGAGATTGGTTTTCGCAGTGAATTCAATATCTTGCAAAGAAACATCAAAAACTACCTGACGCTGCGCTTTGTTCCAGACCGCACCAAGTATTACCTGATCGAACTGGTTTGGGATCCGCGTGGAAGGACCTCGACATTTGAACGTGTAACTTACACAAACGATCCAAGGCTGCCTTCAGTGCTGACTGAACGGGTTGTGGAAACCAAGGAAGGCATCAAATTCACCCTCCAGTTGGCACGCGCCTTGTGGCTAGCAAATGACAAGGTGACCTTGACAGGTCGATTTGGGTTGATTGAAAGTACCGGCGCTATTGGTGGCGATCTGGGCTTCTTTAACAATTCATTCAAGATTTCAGCTGATTTGTTTGACTTTGCGGCCGACTACTATCCCAGGCTAAAGCTCTTGGCTTCTTATAACTTCCTGAATTATCTCTATATCACCGCTGGTGTTGACGATGTCATCAACAGTCGTGGCCGCGATTACTTCGTCGGTGCAGGATTTCGATTCCTGGATGCCGACTTGAAGGCTTTACTTATCACCGCGCCAACCCCATCCCTCTAGGGGCTCGGTGGGCATGTTTATTATCACAAGCGTACCCACTTCAGGCGCGGATTCAATAGTGATGGTGCCATGTAAATCATTGATAATTCCATACACCACAGACAATCCCAGCCCCGTTCCGGCCCCAACAGGCTTGGTGGTGTAAAAGGGCTCAAAAACCTTGTCCAAGTCGTCCGCACGAATCCCTTGCCCATTGTCCTGTATCCCGACGCGTAGCTGGCGTTCCTTGGCAATAAATTCGGCGTCAATGTTGATCTGGCCGCGACGCTTGATGTTGCCATGGGCTGGGTCTGTTTCGATGGCATCAACACAGTTCAGCAACAGATTTAGCAACACCTGCTGCATCTGGTCAGGCGGCGCCACAATCTGTGGAATGTCGTCGGGAAGCTGGACATCAATATCTATCATCGCCTGAGCCAACGGGCGTTTAAGCAAATCAAGCACAGCTGTCAACGTGGTACTTAAAGAACACCACTGAAGCGCCGGCTTGGACTCCCTGGCATAGTTCAGCAGGTTGGCAACCAGCTTCGATATCCTTTCAATTTGATTGTTAATGGTGGTCAAGCCCTGCACCATTGCAGGCTCGCGATCCCCAAACTGTTCAAGTAAAAGCTCTGCCCTGCCCGAAATTATGTTTAGCGGCGTCCCAATTTCATGGGCCAAACCAGCCGTCAAACGCCCAATGGCCGCGTGTTTTTCCGTCTGAATCAACTTTCGCTGAATCCGATTGGCTTCCTCAAACGACCGTTCCAAGTGACGGTACAAAAGCGTCCTTTCAAGGGCCACTCCGATCCAGTTTGACATGGCCTCCACCAGATCCCAGTGATGCTCATCCAAGGCCTGCTGCGGCCCCACCGCTACAATCAGTGCGCCAAGGTCCCTTGATTGACCACGCAGCCGCACCAGCGCCACCAAATCAAATTCCAGGTCCAAATCCTTTGGCGTTGGCTTGAACTCCACTATAGAAGCGGTCTGACGGGCCAGGCGACCTTGAATATCAAGCGCTTTGGTAATCGCAATCGCCGTGTCATCATCTATGCCTGCCCAGGCAAGGGGGCGCACCGACAGTTCTGAACCTTCATCAGAGCTGGCACTATCAGCAGCACACATAACCATAGGCACTTGGGCCAATTGACGACCAGCCTCAATAGCTGCCCAGGCGACATCATCTGGAGTCAAAGCCTTTGAAAGTTCCGCAGATAGGCTGTTTTGCACCTCAAGGCGCTTACCAGAAAGATAAGCACTATCCTTTAGCAGCCACCTTTCCCACAGATCCATAAACAGGGCCTGAAGCTCAGCGGGTGCGTAGGGTTTTTCGAGAATGCGACTGGGGCCAGCATGAAAGGCAGCCTTGGTTGGGGTGTCATCAACTGCCACCACGTCCATTTCAGGATGATTTTCCAGTAGTTTTGCTAGGCTAGCATCGCGGTTGCCGTCAATGTCGATAATCATGATGTCAAAACGCAACGTCTCTAGGATGTTCTTGGCCTCGACGAAGTCTTGAGCAAAAAAAATCTTGAAACGCGCCCCATTTAGGTTGGAGCGCAAATCCGCGGTAAGGGCCGGCCCAACCGCCAGAACATCCAAAGCCCTACGTTCTACAACAATGTTGTTCTTCTTATTGGACCCTGAAGTTTTCGTTGCCACGAAATGCTGCCTCCACGACAATTGAGACATTATGCCTCAAATATGATATATCGGGTGTGGTTTGGAGAACAGCATCCATGAAGACCGAAAACTCAAAGGGCAGCATTTTGGTCGTCGATGACGAAAAAGAAATGTGTGACCTTTTGGTAGACATGCTTACAAGCGTTGGCTACGACGTTGAGGGCGTTAACAGCAGCACTGATGCGCTGGAATTATTCAGGCATGGCGACTTCGATCTAGTCATTTCGGATCTGCGGATGCGAGACATCGACGGAATGGAACTGTTGAAAATCATTAAGGACGAGCGACCAGACGTCCCTGTAATCATAATCACGGCCTTTGGCTCGATCGACGGCGCAATCGAGGCAATGAAGGCAGGTGCTTACTATTTCGTGACCAAGCCGTTCAAGTTGCGTGAAATGGAGGCTTTAGTCGCCAAGACCTTTGAACAGCGCATGTTGGTGAAAGAAAACCTGCGGCTTCGAAAGGAAGTCCAAGAACACCACAATCGTAGGCGGATTATTGGGCGCTCAAAGGCGATTCGAGAGGTGTACAGGCTGGTTGACTTGGTGTCTGACTCATCAAGTAACGTCTTGATTTTAGGGGATTCTGGAACCGGCAAGGAGCTTGTGGCGCGAGAAGTCCATTTTGGAGGACGCCGCAGCCATGGTCCGTTTATTCCCTTGAATTGTTCTGCGATCCCAGAAGGTTTACTTGAAAGCGAGCTATTTGGCCACACTAGAGGGGCCTTTACAGGTGCGCACCAGGCCAGAAAGGGATTGTTTGTCGAGGCTTCAGGTGGCTCCTTGTTTCTTGATGAAATCGGGGATATGGGGCTGGCACTGCAGGCAAAACTGCTGCGCGTGCTGCAAGATGGGGTGGTGCGCCCGATCGGCAGCAGCAAGACCATATCAGTTGATACCAGGATCATTGCTGCGACCCACCGAGACTTAAAGGCCTTGGTAAAAAAGGGGGCATTTCGAGAAGACCTTTATTACCGCTTGAGCGTCATACCTATCAGGCTGCCTTCTTTGGCTGAACGCGTCGACGATATCCCAATGCTTGCAGACCACTTTTTGCAAAAATACGCACAAAGGACTGGCAGGCCAACAAAGCGCCTAACGGCCAAGGCCTTGGATGCGCTTCAAAAAAGGCCATGGGAAGGCAATGTTCGAGAGCTTGAAAACATCATAGAACGCCTAGTCGTTTTGACGCCCTCAGAAGTCATTGACGTAGGTGATTTACCTTGGATGTCGGTTGAAGAAACCCCAGAATGCATGTGGCCAACAGGCTCAGAACTGCTGCCCTTAAAGGAAATCGAAAGGCGCTACATCGAACACGTGCTATCAGAAAGTGGCGGCAACAAGGAAAAGGCCTCAAGAATCCTGGGAATCAACAGACGCACACTGTACAGAATCAAAGACAGATGGAAAAACGCGAAGGAAAGCTAGCAAAACTGGCTTTAAACTAGCGACTGTGAACTGATCTTGTACTGAAGAATTAATTAAGTAGCAATGTTTCCCTGTCCCTGTCCCTGTCCCCGACCCTGTCCCCGTCCCCGACCCTGTCCCCGTCCCTGTCCCTGACCCTACTCCACCATCTGCATCGGCATGCCTCCGCCAGCTGCAAACATCTGCACCGTAGCCCGCAAAGGTATATGCAGCTTGGCATTCAACACGTCCTTACCACTAGCGCCCAACAAGACTGTAAAACCTGCCTTTTCTTTATTAGGGTCCAGAGTCGCGGCAACTTGCGCCAATTCCGGTGTAATCAGCGCCACAGCCTTGATTAAAGGAGCCAAGGCCACAAATCCAGCCCCAGCCACATCAAAACCAGCTTGCGCGATGGGAGTTGCCAAAGGCTCGCCACTGTTCACAGTCCCCTTAAACAGGGTTTCGATTTCCTCAACCGGGGCCTTTCCAAAAGCGCCATATGTGAATGATTTATCGTAACCAATGGCTCCGCCGACCTTTCCACCCATAACTTGGGCGAATTGTTCAACTTGCGGGTCTTGGGCCCCCAATGGGAACTTGGAATAATCAATAGTAAATTCCAAGGCATCGATGGAACCATCACCAACCTTGCGCTCGACTATGTTGGCATTGACCCCAGTTTCAGCCAAGACTGGCTTAACACTGTCCAAGACTCCACCAAGCGATGACCAGTTGATAGACAGATTTTGCTTTACATCGGCACCAAGCTGCTCATCAATCACCGCCCCAAGTTTTGGAAAGAGCTTTGCGTACATCTCGTTTCTGGCCTGGCGGGCCTTGACCCCATCAGTTACCCCATTAATGGACACGATGCGCCAAGGAAACTCGCCGTCGTACAAAATAGACACCGCTGAATCACCGGTATTAAGCAGATTTACCTGATTCATAGTGTCTGTAAGGGCTTTTAAATCATCGCCTTCTATGGAAAGGATTGACGCCATGGTCTCGGTTCCAAATGTGGTCAACCCTGTAAACAGTTTTGGGTCAAGATTAGCGGCTGCGACCAGCCATCCGTTGTCTGGAAGATGGCGATAAACCTCAAGTTTGCGCTCCTTGGCAGACTTTACAAAGTCCGCAAGGGATTTTTCCCCGGTGACGGTGGCCTGCAGCGCCAAAGTCAAATCATCTTGGTTCCAAGCTGGAGCCAGCCTCACAACCTTAGTCTGGGCCAGCAAATCCTTGATGATCTCGATCTCGGCCTTAACAATCTTGGTCAGACTTTCTTCCATGCCTGAAGCTGGGTCAGTAGCCTGCTCCAACAGCTTCTTTTCCAAGGCTTCAATCTCGCTGGCCAAAACCCTTTGCAGATTTTCGGAAGACACCTGAATATCCACGAACTCCTTGGTCATGTATCCAGAAAAATCACCCTTTATAAAGTCTTTGGCCGCCTCGTAAGTTTCCTTGGCCGAGGCAAAAATCGCATAGTTACCAAGGACATGCAAAAACACGTCGTCACCACCCATAGTTTTCCATGTGGTGGTATCGCCCTCTTTCGTGTGCTCAGGCGGAATTGCGGCCTCAAAAGCCTGCTTATCAGCAAACGGCATCATGAACACATAAGACTTGGCGAATTTTTTATGGTCAAGCACCACGACCCGCACTGGTTTTTGGTTATCCAGCCAAGTCATCGACCCAACCCCAAGCACCTTCATCCTAAGCATTTCCGGAATCTGCCCAGCCAGCAGCGGCCCAAGCTGAGGGCTAACCACCGACCCGATAGCAGAGATCTCGGCCATCAGCTTATCCATAGAGGGAGTCACAACAAATCCAAGCACATCGGTCGGAAAATCAATGACCCCAACCTCAGCCGCAACTTCCTTCTTTGAAAGGCCATCGCCACCCTTTTTGCAGCCAACCAAAGCGATGGCGCAAATCCCGACAACCACCATCAGCCGCGAAGCAAAACTAATTGATTTCATGTAAAACCTCCATAACTTCCCGAGCTTTGGGAAGCAATAGATTCTAGGCCCACTAGATGAATTGGTCAATGGTTATGGATTGGGGGTGGGGCGCACACCAGTGGCATGGATCTAGCGCACTGATCGGGCGAGGCGGAAGCCAAGGCCACTGGTGCGCATGTTAGAACCGAAAAAGTCGCGCTTAGCCGCCCGCAGGTCACCGGCGTAGTAGGCCCAGGAGCCGCCACGACTAACCCGGGCAGAGGCCGTAGGCGGTTCCCAAGCTGAACCATCAGTTGGAGCACCATCGTAATTATGGTGATGCCCATCCTGAACCCACTCCCAAACATTGCCAGCCATATCGCACAAGCCGTCAGTTGTGTTGCCACTTGGTTTGCTGCAAACTGGCCAAGTACTATCACGACCACAGCCAGCACCCATGTCATCGGCCATAACAGCCCGAGCACAAGTAGCCCCTTCATCCCCCCAGGGATACTTCCAGTCTTGACCACCACTACGAGCAGCATACTCCCATTCAGCCTCACTAGGTAAACGACCGCCGGCCCAGGTGGCAAAGGCTTGGGCTTGATCCCAATCAACACAATTTACAGGATGAGAACCACGATCAGGTTTGTCCCAGTTACAATCATATCCAGTATTAGGAGCGGTGCAATCACCCTCATCAACACAAGCACGATACTGATCAACCGTCACCTCAGTTTTAGTCATTTTAAACGTAGGAACCGTAACTGAATGAACTGGCTTTTCGTCAGAGCCCCCATCATCAGAGCCCATCAGAAAAGTTCCACCCGCGATTCGTACCCATTTAATACCATCACTGGGAATACACTGGCCATCATCATCGCATTCATAATTAGCCTCACATTCGCCGCAGGAAGTGCCACAAACCGGGTCGACGCCGCATTTTCGCGGGCCACATGCAGGGACACACTCACATTGGCCGTCGTCATTACATTTTTCATGGGCCTCACATTCGCCGCAGGAAGTGCCACAAACCGGATCAAGGCCGCATTGTCGCGGAGTACATGCAGGAACACACTCACATTGGCCGTCGTCATTGCATTTTTCATGGGCCTCACATTCGCCGCAGGAAGTGCCACAAACCGGATCAAGGCCGCATTGTCGCGGAGTACATGCAGGGACACACTCACATTGGCCGTCGTCATTGCATTTTTCATGGGCCTCACATTCGCCGCAGGAAGTGCCACAAACCGGATCAAGGCCGCATTGTCGCGGGCTACATGCAGGGACACACTCACATCGGCCATCGGCATTGCATTTTTCATGGGCTTCACATTCGCCGCAGGAAGTGCCACAAACCGGGTCGACGCCGCATTTTCGCTCGCCACAGCTTGGGGTGCAGACTTCATCGGCGTCAGTATCAGTGTCAGCGTCAGTACCGGTGTCACGTTCAGAGTCACGGTCGGTGTCAGCGTCAGTACCGGTGTCACGTTCAGTGTCACGGTCGGTGTCAGTGTCAGTGCCGGTGTCGGCGTCAGTGTCGGCGTCAGTGTCGGCGTCAGAATCTGCAGGCGGCTCCAAGGTATCCGAAGCGTCATCCACAGGCAGTTCTTTCAAAACATCAGCAGGATGGTCCGAGCCACCACAGCCAATCACAGTAACGACAGCAAAAACCAACGATATAGTGCCCAAGAGTTTAAAGATTTGCATCGACACCCCCATAAAATCAACGGCTTATTTCAAATCACCGGAACGTAGAGTAGCACAGATTTGAACCGAGTTTCCATTTTTATTGACGGGATTGGGCCAAACACCGCACCTGGTCGAAGACCTAGGGCAACGTCCTTACTAGGCGGATGCCGACGTTGCTAAAGCGGAAGTCGGGGGCGTAGTGGCCGCGGACGGCCAAGCGTACTAGCGGGGCGGTGATAATCCAAGCGCCACCACGAATCACCCTGTCTGTGCCGCTGTCGGGGCCTAGCGGGTCTGTGCAGCCGGTGGCGCAGGTGCTGTAATAATTTGCTCCCATCCAGTCCCACGCAAACTCGAAAACATTGCCGAGCACATCACGTAAGCCCCAGGCATTAGCTGCCCTTGTGCCAACCGGGTGAGTCTTGTAGCTGCTGTTTTCTTCGTGCCAAGCTATGGCTTCAATATCGCCGTACCTTGGCTCAGTTGTGCCAGCACGTGCTGCATATTCCCATTCAGCTTCGGTGGGTAGGCGATAGCCTGCGCAATCAAGGCCTTTAAAGGTGACAGATGCACATCGGTACACCTCGGAGTCAGGAGTGCCTGCGCCTGGGCTAACGTCACCAGGAATGCCAGAGCCAACAGTACCTGAACAATCCTCTAGCGTGTAACAGTTTTCCAGGCCTAGCTTCTCGGAAAGGGCATTGGCATAGTAAACAGCCTCAAACCAATTTATCCCCTCAACAGGGCAGTTATCTCCACAGGACTTATGATGGGATGGATTTTCGCTTACAAGCTCGTTCCACTGGCCCTGAGTCACCTCAGTTTCCATCATGCTAAAAGAACGGGTAATCGTTACTGGATGACGCGGCCTCTGACGAAAATCATAAGGTTCCTCATCATCGAGGGCGCCCATCTCAAATTGGCCTGCAGGAATCACACACCAGCCGTCGGTGCAGTCCTTGTTCAGGGCTACGCACTTTCCTTCAAGATCGCAGCCCTGGTTGTCGGCACAATCGCCACACCATTTGCCGCACACCGGATCTGGTCCGCACTCAAGGCCTGAGCAGTCCTCTTCGCACCCCAAAGGCACGCACTGACCGTCAGAAGTGCAGGTCTGCCCTTCCGGACACGTCCCGCATGACAGCTCACACACAGGATCTGGGCCGCAGACTCGGTTGCCGCAGTTTTGAATGCAGACGGTGTCGGTGTCTGTAGGTGGAACATCGGCATCTGTGGGTGGAACATCGGCGTCCGTGGGAGGAACGTCGGTGTCTGTGGGTGGAACATCGACATCAGAAGCATCATCCGGTGGTAGTTCCCCTGTAGCGTCGGTTGGAGGTTTTGAGCCTCCACAGCTAATCACAATGGTGATGGCAAAAATCAATGATATGGCGCCTAATTTTTTGAAGACTTGCATTGACTACCCCTTTGAAATCAGTGGCCTATTCCAAATAGCTTGGCAATTGATATCACATGATTGACGCGAATTCCAGTTAAATTATCAGGGGCGGGGTGCTGGGGCGGGGGCGGGAG
>Ga0116145_1004097_pt1 | contig 11892 bp, 8 predicted proteins | sample AD_JPNHG1_MetaG_FD_89747 | JGI IMG/M metagenome (GOLD analysis project Ga0116145, IMG submission 89747) | Active sludge microbial communities of municipal wastewater-treating anaerobic digesters from Japan - AD_JPNHG1_MetaG | ecosystem: Engineered > Bioreactor > Anaerobic > Digestate | place... | reverse complement strand
GAGTCCAACCGGCGGGCCGCTCTCGGCCACCGCAAGCGACGACGACGTGAACTCAGACGATTAGGCATCAAGTTGTCCCAACTCAGGAAGTGCTTCAATGTCTTCTAGCGTTGTAGTGCTAGGCGTCTTCGGAAGCTTCGAGCAGCTCCCGCACGGCGCGAGCCCGGTCCTCGGCCAGCGTGCCCTTGCGCACGGCCAATGCCAGCGTGTGGAGGCCGAGCGAACGATAGAGAGGCAAGAGCGCCGGCGCGGCCCCGGCCAGCGCGCGGAGGTGGGAGTGCAGCGTTGCCACGTCGCCCCGGCTGATCGGGCCCGTCAGCGCCTCTGCGGGGCTCAAGCGCGCCAGGTTCTCCACCGCCCCCCGCAGGAGAGGCAGGAGAGCGGAGAGAGCGTGGTCGCCCAGTCCGGCCGCCCGGAGGAGGCCCGTGCCCAGGTCGGCCAGCGTCACCAGATAGTTGCACGCCAGGCATAGGGCCGCGTGGTAGAGAGGCTTGTCGGCGGCGCCGATGGCCACAGGAGTCGCCCCCAGCAATGCGGCGAGCTCCCGGCCGAAAGCCACGCCCGCCTCGTCGCCCTCGAGGACGCAGTAGGCCCCACGGAAGGCGTCCGCATGGGGATGCGCGAAAGTCTGCACTGGGTGGAATGACAAGACACTCGCTCCGCAGGCCTGTGCGGGAGCCAGAATCTGCGAGGGCAGGGCGCCGCTGAAATGGAACGCCACATCGCCCTGCTCGAAGGCGCCGGCCTGGGCGAGCGACTGGCACACGGCCGCCACCACGTCATCGGGCACACACAGGGCCACGGCGTCGGCGAGCCGCGCTGCCACCGCGAGATCGGTCGAGGCGAGCGGGCTGCCGGCGAGGGCGGCTCCCGCGCGGGCCGAAGCCATCGTGCGGCTCGCCACGGCCGCCACCTGGGCGCCTCGGGCCCTCAGCGCCGCCGCCAGCGATCGGCCCACGGCCCCCGCGCCGACGATCGCAAACTTCCTGTCGGTGACCATAGGGCCTCATTGTACTCCGGGGGAGGCCGACATGGAAACGGCCTGTCAGGCCCTCCTGGCCGACAGGCCGCCCGAGTCGAATGGCGGGAGAGGGGTTCGAACCCTCAACCTGCGGGTTATGAATCCGCCGCTCTAGCCAACTGAGCTATCCCGCCTCAACTTCTCCAATTATAGCTGTACGGCGGAAGGCAGTCAAGGCGGGCAAGCGCGGCACTCGCCCCCCTGTCCCATCCGTACTATCGGCCGTATCCATTAAGGCTCATCAGGGTTTGGCGCGCCTGACGTGGCAGTCGCCGGAGAGCGTGGGACGGAGGCTGCGGCGCCGGCGACGCCTCCCCATAACCGTCCATACCGCAATCCCTTACGTCCTCCGGCTGCTCCCGCCCCATACTTGCTCATCCCGCAGATGAGCGGGAATGGCTGGAACCGCGAGAACCGCCAATCCTCGCCCTTCTGCCCATGCTGTATCACTTTCCTCCTCACAGGGTTGATACAGCATGGACGGGCTGCGGCCGCCAGGCACTCGGGGGAGCTCTCCCCAAGAACCCCCAGGTCCGCAAGAAGAAGGCGTGCCAACCCCCTGCACCGGCCAGTCGAGGCAAGATCGCAGAACCCCGAAGAGCCTCCATTAAGTACGACCAATTGGGCCGATGGGACGGACAGGGCAGATGGGACCGATCAGACCCATAGAACTCACGAAACAGCTCGGGCGGCGGTTCGCGGGCATTGCCTAGCCTCGCGCCTTCCGGTAGAATGCTGGCAACTGCCTGAGGAGGCCCGCCATGTGCAAGCTGCTCGTGCTCTCGCTGGTCCTCGTCGCCGCCGCATCGGCGCAGGATGGCCAAGTCCTCAAGAGCGTCCTCGTCCCCAAAGACAAGGGCGGGAACCTCCTCAAGCCCGACCGCTGGGTGGCCTGGCAGAAGGGCTTCGAGCGCGACGGCGACGCCTTCGTGTGCGACAACGGGGCCGACAAGGCCGTCCAGCGCGGCGCATCGCAGACCGTCGAGCTGAACCAGAAGTCCCCTCAGCCCATCGTCGCCGCCGCCTGGAGCAAGGCCGAAGGCGTCGGCGGAAGCCCCGACCAGGACTACTCGGTCTACCTCGACCTCGTCTACGCCGACGGCTCGCCGCTGTGGGGCCAGACGGCCAACTTCGCCGTCGGCACCCACGACTGGGAGCGACGCGAGGTGCTCGTCCTGCCCGAGAAGCCGGTCAAGACCCTCACCATGCACCTCCTCCTCCGCCGCCACGCGGGCAAGGCCTGGTTCCGCACCCCCGAACTCCACGAGGTCAAGACCCCCGATGGCGCCTGCCTCTTCGACGGCGTGCCCGTCGTCGTCAAGGCGGTTCGAAACGAAGGCTTCCAGGTGCGCGATGTGGCGGCGGATTCTGACTTTGTCTGTATCGAGCGCGAGGCGCTCGGCTTGAGGCTCGAGTCCCACCTCGATCCAGAACCAGGTGGGAGTGCCTTCCTCGATGTGACCCTCTCCGACACGACAGGCAAGGACAGGGCTGTCACGCTCTACTATGCGCTATTGATCGGCAAGACAGGTTGGCTATGGCTCCACGACCCACGGACGAGCCTGCCCGCGGAGGGGCGGCGGGAGTACATGAATGCCAACCGCTTCCATGTCGGGGCCAATGGCCGCCTTTCGCGGTATCCTCTCGCCGCTGTGGCTGGTGATCACCTTAGCCCGACCCTCGTCATTGACATGGCCTTCCCTGCCTTCTTCCGCCTCGGGGCCAATGCAGGGACAGGCGAGTTCTTCCTCGCCTACGACATCGGCCTCACGCCCGAGAAGCCCACCGCCCATGTCCGCTTCTGCCTCTTCGACTTCGACCCCAAGTGGGGCTTACGCGCCGCGCTCGCGCGATACTACGAGCTCTTCCCTGACCAGTTCCGCTGCCGGACGTCCCAGCAGGGCCTCTGGATGCCCTTCGCCAAGATCAGCCAGGTGAAGGACTGGCAGGACTTCGGGTTCAAGTTCAAGGAGGGCAACGACGAGACGAAGTGGGACGACGAGCACGGGATCACGACCTTCCGCTACACGGAGCCGATGACCTGGTGGATGAAGATGCCCAAGGAGATGCCGCGGACGATGGAGGCCGCGCTCGCCGAGGCCAAACGCCTGGCCGAAAAGGGCGACCGCAGCGCACAGGCCCTCCTCACCAGCGGCTATCACAACGAGGCAGGCGAGATCCCCGCACGCCTCCTCGACACCCCCTGGTGCAACGGCGCCGTGTGGAGCATGAACTCTATGCCAGGCATTAGAGGCGATGTGACCGACTTCAAGAACAAGTGGAACCCCAAGCTCATCGAGCAGTTCTACGGCCCGAAGCGGAACGGCGACCTCGACGGCGAATACGTGGATTCGAGCGAGGGCTACGTGACCGACGAACTGGACTTCCGCCGCGAGCACTTCGCCGCCGCCGACACGCCGCTCACCTTCTCCCTCGACACCCGCAAGCCGGCCATCTTCCGCGGCCTCGTCGCCTTCGAATACGTCCGCGCCATCGCCGCCGACGTCCACAAGATGGGCAAACTGATGATGGCCAACGGCGCGCCCGACCGGTTGCCCTGGCTCATCCCCATGCTGGAGGTCGGCGGGACCGAGACCAACTGGAACCCCGGCGGCAAGTGGCGGCCGATGTCCGACGCCGACCTCCTCTACCGCCGCGCGCTGTGCAAGGGGAAGCCCTATTGCTTCCTGATGAACACCCCGTTCGAGCAGTTCAGCCACGCGCTCGTGGAGAAGTACATGAAGCGGTGCCTGGCCTACGGCATGTTCCCGGGTTTCTTCAGTGCCGACGCCTCGACCGGCCAGTACTTCCAGCGGCCCGAGCTATACGAGCGCGACAGGCCGCTCTTCAAGAAGTACGTGCCGCTGTGCAAGCTCGTGGCCGAAGCCGGCTGGGAGCCGATCACCTGCGCCCGCTCCAGCGACCCCAAGGTCTACGTCGAGCGCTTCGGCGAGAGGTATCTCACCGTCTTCAACGACAGCGCGGAGCCGCGCACGGTCACGATCGCCTTCGAGGGCAAGGCCCCCGCCGCCAGCCGCGAGCTTGTGCGCGGCAAGGCCACCGAATGGAAGGACGGCAAGGCCACGCTCACCCTTGAAGGCGAGGATGTGGCGGTGATTGACTTGCGCTGAGATGCGATCTCCCGCGAGTCTGGAACCCGCGGGAGTTCCCCGTGTGCCGTCGTGCACTGAGGAGCTGAACTGGTGCCGCGGGTGGAATCGAGCGACCCCGACCGGATGGTGTACCGCAGCGGCGGCGGCTGTCTGTCGCTCTTCGGGCTGCCGTTTCTGGTGGTGGGCGTCTTTGTCATGGCATTGCCGTGGCTTGGGGAGAAGTACCAGCCGCGGGACTCAAAGACCCAGGAGCCAATGCCTCCTGTGGCGGCGATTCTCTTTGGCGGACTCTTCGCGGCCTTGGGCGCCGGGCTGGTGTTCGGGCGCAGCGGCAAAGAACTGGACCGTCGGACTGACGCCCTGACGACCTGGTGGGGCCTCCTCGTGCCGTTCCGCCGCAAGGAGCACCGGCTATCGGCGTTCCAGTGCGTGAGCCTGCGCAGGGAGGTCCGGCGCTCGAAGAACTCCACGTATACGGTCTACCCCGTGCGCCTGGAAGGCGGCGGGATGCCCCAGGTGACCTTGGAGGAGCCTCGGGACCCCGTGGCGGCCCGAGCCGTGGCCGAGGAGGCCGCCAAGTTCCTCGGCCGCACCCTGGTGGATGCCTCGACGGGACGGGAGGTCGCCTGCCGGGTCGAGGAGTTGGACGAGTCGGTGCGCGCCCGCGCCCGCCGCACAGGGGACCGGCCCGAGGTGCCTCCGCCTCCGGCCGGCCAGCGCTGCCGCACCCGTGTGGTGGCCGACACGCTGTGCGTCGAGATTCCCGCCTTGGGCCTTCGCAAGGGGCATGTCGTGGCGCTTGTTGTGGTGGGCCTCGTCGCGCTCTTCTTCACTCTGGGGTTTATCGCGCCGATCGCGAGCGACGAGAGAGTGCCGGCCGAGGCGAAGACGGTGGGGCTGATCTTCATTGGCTTCTTCTTCGTCGTCGTGCCCGTTCTGGTGGCTCTGGCCGTGGTGGCGAAGGGGGCGCGCGTGCGGCGAACGGTCGAGGTGTCGCCGCGTGAGCTGCGGGTGACGACGCAGGGCCTGCTGCGGCGGCGTGAAGTGTGCGTGTCCAGCGACGAAGTGGAGGAGTTGGCCATCGTGCCCGCGAGGATGGCGCCGGGCGCGCTGACGCTCCAGGGCGATGTGGTGCTCGCCCGCTCGGACCGCGTGGCCGTGTGCTTCGGCGAGGGGTTGTCGAGCGAGGAATTGGCCTGGCTGCGCGCCCTGATGTGGAACGTCGTGAGCGCGTGACCCCGCTGCCGGCATTCCCCCGGGCCGCCGGCAAACCGAGACGGCGAGGCGAGTGATCGGCACGACAGAGGGGTTGGCCTTTGGCTGAACTGAGAAACGAATTCGCCTGGTCGAAGAGCCGGGACGAGGCGTTCAGGACCTGCCCGCGCCAGTACTATTACCAGTACTACGGTTCCTGGCGCGGATGGGAGGCGACGGCCCCCGAGCGCACGCGGCAGCTCTACATGCTCAAGCAGCTCAAGACGCGCCCCATCTGGGCGGGCGAACGCGTGCACGAGTGCATCGAGCACTCGCTGAAGAACCTGAGCCGGGGCATCGCTGTGCTCAGCCCCGACCGGATCATTGAGGTCACGCTCTCGCAGATGCGCGACGACTATCGCTCGTCGCAGCAGGGCACCTACAGGAAGAAACCGAAGTCCTGCGCCCTCTTCGAGCACGAGTATGGTGTGCCCGTGGCGCGTGAACAGTGGGTGCAGACGGCCGACGACGTGCGCGAGTGCCTGCACAACTTCTACACGAGCGAGCTCTTCGCCCAATTGCGCGCCGTGCCACGCGAGGACTGGCTCCAGATCGAGGAACTCGACAAGTTCGCACTCGACGACGTCCGCGTGTGGGCGAAGATTGACTGCTCGTTCCGCCAGGGGGCGGCGGTGCGTATCTACGACTGGAAGACAGGGCGCAGCCTGGCCGAGCAGAACACGCTCCAACTCGTCTGCTACACCCTCTACGCGCAGGCGAAGTGGGGAACCGCCATCGAGAACGTCCTGCCTGCGGAGTTCTACCTGCTCGTGAACCGCACGCAGGAATATCGCTTGCGGGCCGCCGACATTGACGACGCAAGGCACTACATCCGCGCCAGCGTGGCCGACATGCGGTCGCTGCTGGCCGACGTGCCGCGCAACGAGCCCCTGGCCGAAGCGGCCTTCGAGAAGACCGAAAACGTGCGGTCGTGCCTGCGATGCAACTTCCTCCGACCGTGCCGTCCGGAACTGGTGCCGCGGCTCCGGCGCGACGAGTCCGGGCCGCCTGGCGATGGCGGGGACCATTGACAACGCCACCCGCCTGTGGCAGAATACTTGTAGCTGGATGTGCAGAAGAAACCGTGTATTTCGAGAGGAGAAGGCCATGAGGGGATTTGGTGCGGGATGCCTGATCGTGCTCATCGCCGTGGCGCAGATGGGCTGTGACAGCTTCCAGCGCATGATGGAGCCGTCTGCCACAGTGACCGGGGGCACGAACACAGGCACGATTGACCAGATTCAGGCCGAAGCCTACAACGGTCCCAAGGCGCGCATCGCCGTGCTGGACTTCGAGCAGAAGGCGGGCCAGGGCTATGGGCGCCTGGGCGATGGCATGTCCGACATGCTGGCAACCGAGCTGTTGAACACCAATCGCTTCATCGTGCTGGAGCGGCAGAAACTTGCGGGTGTGCTGGCCGAACAGGACCTCGCCCGCGCCGGGCGCGTGCAGCCGGGCACCGGCGCCGCTACAGGGCAGGTGGAAGGCGCCGAACTGCTGGTGACCGGCGCCATCACCGAGTTCGAGCCGAACTACCAGGGTGGCGGCCTCGGCATCGGCGGCGGCAGCTTCGGCCACCACCACGGCGGCATCGGCGGCGTGGGCCTCGGCCTCAAGCAGGCCTATGTGGCGCTGGACCTTCGGGTGATTGACACGCGGACCTCGCGCATCGTCGCCGCGACAACCGTCACCGGCAAGGCCTCCGATGTCGGCATCGGCATCGGGGGAGTCGGCTTCGGCCACCACAGCATGCTCGGCGGCGGCCTGGGTGTCTTCCGCAACACGCCGATGGAGAAGGCCGTCCGCACCTGCCTGGCGCAGGCCGTGGCCTTCGTCATCTCGCGGACGCCAGCGAACTACTACCACTTCAGCGACGCGGGCCAACCCACGCAGCCGGGCGCGATGACGCCCGGCGGCGTCAGTCCCACTGTGGTGACGCCCACCGTGGTGACCCCGACCGTCGTGCAGCCGACGGTGGTACAGCCGGGGCCGCCGACGCCTCCCCCTGTCCCGCCGCCTCCGCAGCCTGTCACGCAGCCCCAGCCAGGGGCGCTGACCCCCACCGTGTACGTGGCCTTCGCGACCGTGAACCTGTACGAGAAGCCTGATGCGAATTCGGCCCAGGTGGCAAGCGCGGCGAAGGGCGTGGTCCTCAAGGTGCAGGCCGAGGAGGGCACCTGGTACTTCGTCGCTTTGCCCGATGGCAAGACCGGTTGGGTGCTGAAGGCCTTCACGACGCCGAATGCGCCGCAGCCGTAAGCGCGCTGACGCGAGCGAAGAACACAGACGGGCGGCGGGCTTCCGCGTGAGGCCCGTCGCCCGTTCCATCAACCCCGCGTCGGCGCGCGTCAGACGGTGGCGAACCCTGTACGCGGGCTTGAGCGTTCTGCGCTGGCCACCGTTCAGCTTAGCTCATCTCATCTCACAACCGGCAGTACCCCGACGCCGCTTGGAAGGCGGCGTCATGTGGTCTCCATAGCCAATAGGGGGGTGCGCGCGGCATGCCCCTTCAGCACCGTAGGCGTGATGGACGCCATCTCGTCGGCGTTGCCCGGGGCTTCTAGAGTACGCCCCAGCGGGGCTGCGAGCAGAATTACCAGGATCAGAGCCAAGCTGGCGCCTCGGCGAGCTTGACAGGCGCCTGCTGCGCCCCTATAATCCGCGGGATAAGGCCGGCGGGGCAGTCCTGCCGGCGGCTTCCCCTTCGAGGCACGAATCGTGGCGAAGCTGTACGTCGAGCGCGGCCCGCTGCGAGGCAGCGAGTTGCCGCTGGCCGAAGGCAAGACTTACACCCTCGGGCGCAGTTCCTCTTGCGCCCTCTCCCTGCCCGACACGCTGGCCTCGCGCGAGCACGCGAGCGTCACCGTCAAGGACGGCCACGTCTACGTCCGCGATCTGGGCAGCAGCAACGGCACGTTCCTCAACAGCCAGCCGCTCACCAAGCCGCAGGAGATGAAGCTCGGCGACCAGCTCGAGATCGGCGATACGCTGCTCTCGCTGCTCTCGGAAGAGGAACGCCGTACGACGGGCGGCCTCGTGGGACGCGAGATCGCCGGCTACAAGATCCTCGAACGCGTGGGGCGCGGCGGCATGGGCACCGTCTACCGCGCCTACCAGAAGTCGCTGGACCGAATCGTGGCATTCAAGGTGCTGTCGCCAAGCCTGGCGTGGGACAAGGAGTTCACCCAGCGGTTTGCGGCCGAGGTGCGCTCGGCGGCCCGGCTCGCGCATCCGAACGTCGTGCGCGCGCTGGACGTGGGTGAGGAGGGGCCGATCCACTATTTCTGCATGGAGTTCATGCCGGGCGGGAGCATTGACGACTGGATCGAGCGCGACGGCCGCGTGGCCCCCGACCGAGCCCTCCCGATGCTGCTGGACATTGCGCGTGGCCTGGCCTACGCCGAGGAGCAGGGCGTGGTGCACCGCGACATCAAGCCCGAGAACCTGATGCTCGACGAGCACGGCGTGGCGAAGATCGTGGACCTCGGCATCGCCTGCGAGGGCAAGGGGGGCCGGGGCGCCGCCCAGTCCGAGGGCGTGTTTGGCACGGCCCACTACATCGCGCCCGAACAGGCGGCTGGAGAACGGATCGACTCCCGGGCCGACATCTACGGCCTGGGCGCGACCGCCTACCACATGCTCTCGGGACGCACGCTGTTCTCCGGCGAGTCGCAGTCTGAGATCATGGCCAAACATGTCGAAGAAGACCCCGAGCCGCTCGACCAGGTGGCGCCCTGGGTGCCGCGGAGCCTGTGCGCCGTGGTGATGAAGATGCTGGAGAAAGACCCCGCCGCGCGCTACGCGTCCGCGCGGGAACTGATCGAAGCCCTTGAGAACATCGCATCGGGCGCCGCGGCGGTGAGGCGGCCGATCGCGCTCCAGAAGGTGGGCAAGATCACGGCACTCACCGACAAGCCGAAGACAAACCGGTTCGAACGCCAGCGCAAGAACCGACTGATGATCCTGTGCGTGATCGGGGGCCTCGTGGCGCTGGCTCTTCTCCTGCTCCTGATCACTCGGCTCTGAGGCGAGGGCGCCATGCCCCTGGTAAGTGCCTGCGAGGGCGGCGTGCATCTGGGTGTGCGGGCCCAGCCGAAGGCGTCGCGGAACGCGATCGTGGGAAGGCTGGGGGACCGATTGAAGATCGCTGTCACGGCGGCGCCGACCTCGGGTAAGGCCAATGAAGCGCTGGCGGCCGTGGTGGCGGAGGCGCTGGGCGTGCGGCGCTCGGCGGTCGCCGTGGTCGCCGGGCACGCCTCGCGCGACAAAGTGGTGCGGGTGGCCGGTCTGGGGACCGACGAAGCCCGCCGCCGCATAGATACGCTGCTGGCCTCCCGAGCGCGGTGATGCCCAGCGGACCGGAGGAATCATGAGCCTGTACGAGCGCGTGCAAGAGGCCGCGGCTGTGGTGAGGCGAGTCGCTCCCGAGACCCCGCAGGTGGCCATTATCCCGGGCACCGGCCTCGACGGCATCCTGGAACGGATCGAGAAAGAGCACGAGGTGCCGTTCGAGGAAATCCCTGGCTTCGCGGCGACCACGGCCACCACGCACAAGGCCACGCTGGTCTTCGGGCGCCTGGGCGGCAAGCGCGTGGTGGCCACCGGCGGGCGCCACCACATCTACGAGGGATATAGCGCGGAGGAGGTCACCTTCCCGACCCGCGTGCTGCGGGCGCTGGGTGCAGGCGTCCTCATCGTCTCGAATGCCGCAGGGGGGATGAATCCGCGCTATGGGTTGGGCGATATCATGCTGCTCGAGGACCACATCAACCTGATGGGCGTCAACCCCCTGATCGGCGCCGGCGATGAGCGGCTGGGGCCTCGCTTCCCCGACATGTGCCAGCCCTACAGCCGCCGGCTGCTCGACCTGGCCGAGCGGGTGGCGCTGGCCGAGGGCATCAAGGTGCACCAGGGGGTCTACGTGGCGGTGAGCGGCCCGAACCTGGAGACCCGAGCCGAGTACCGCTTCCTGCGGGCCATCGGCGCCGACTGCGTCGGCATGTCCACCGTTCCAGAGGTCATCGTGGGGGTACAGGTGGGCTTTGAGATACTGGGCCTGACGTGCGTCACCGATCGGTGCCTGCCGGATGCACTGGAGCCGGCCGACATCGGCCGGATCATCGCCACCGCCCAGGCGGCCGCGCCCAGGCTCACGCGACTCGTCGAGCGAGTCATCGCCGAGTGTTGAGCCCGCGGGGCACCCTCGGGCCGCGCATCCGCGGCGAGGGGCATGAAGCAAGGAACCGGTTGATGAACTATCGCGATACGGTGAATCTGCCCAAGACCTCATTCCCCATGAAGGCCAACCTGCGACAGCGGGAGCCCGAGTTCCAAAAGCGCTGGCGCGAGATGCGCCTGTACCAGATGATTCGCGCGGCGCGGCAGGGCTGCCCGAAGTTCATCCTCCACGACGGGCCGCCCTATGCCAGCGGCGACCTGCACGTGGGCACGGGCCTCAACAAGATCCTCAAGGACATGGTCGTGCGCTCGCGCACGATGAGCGGCTTCGACGCCCCCTACGTGCCAGGATGGGACTGCCACGGCCTGCCGATCGAGCACCAGGTGCTGCGCGAGCTGGGCGACGGGGCGCTGGATGCCCCGAAGATGGACGTGCGGCGCCGCTGCCGCCGGTTCGCCGAGAAGCACGTCAAAGCCCACGTGCGCCAGTTCCAGCAGCTCGGCGTGCTCGGCGACTTCGAGGAGCCGTATCTCACCCTGGACCCCGGGTACGAGCGCGCCGTGATCGAGTTCTTCGCCGACCTCGTGGCCGGCGGCTATGCCTACAAGAGCCTGAAGCCGATCCACTGGGACTACGCGACTCGCTCGGCCCTCGCGGAGGCCGAGCTCGAGTACAAGGACGTGGCCAGCCCGGCCATCTTCGTCAAGTTCCCCATGGCCGACGGAGTGCGCGACTTGTTCCCCGGGATCGGCGACGAGCCGGTATCGGTGCTCATCTGGACGACGACGCCCTGGACCCTTCCCGCGAACCTGGCGGTCGCGCTGGCGGGCGCCGCCGAGTACAGCGCCGTGCGGTATAGCGACCCGAGGACCTGCCGCAGAGAGGTGGTCATCTTGGCGGAGGACCTCACCGAGACGGTGATGGCGAAAGCTGGGGTCCAAGACTGGGAAGCCGTGGCACGGTGCCGCGGGGCGCAACTCGAGGGGCGACGCTACCGCCACATCCTGCGCGACAGAACCTGCCCGATCGTACTTGCCGACTACGTGAGCCTGGAGGACGGCACGGGCTGTGTTCACACGGCACCCGGCCACGGGCGCGAAGACTATGAGACCGGCGTGCGCTACGGCCTGGACATCTTCAGCCCCGTGGACGAGGAGGGCCGCCTCACGGAAGAGGCAGGGCCGTTTGCCGGGCTGCACGTCTTCGACGCCGACCCGAAGATCGTCGAGCACCTGCGCCAGCAGGGCCACCTGCTCCATTCCGAAACCGTCACCCACTCGTATCCCCACGGCTGGCGCTCGAAGGAACCGGTCATCTTCCGCGCG
>Ga0116145_1004094_pt1 | contig 11896 bp, 10 predicted proteins | sample AD_JPNHG1_MetaG_FD_89747 | JGI IMG/M metagenome (GOLD analysis project Ga0116145, IMG submission 89747) | Active sludge microbial communities of municipal wastewater-treating anaerobic digesters from Japan - AD_JPNHG1_MetaG | ecosystem: Engineered > Bioreactor > Anaerobic > Digestate | place... | reverse complement strand
GTAAATCCCGTGATACCTGAATGCGTAAATGAAATTGCTTTTGCTATTATGGGAAATGATGTATCTGTTACTATAGCTGCTGCTCATGGTCAGCTTGAACTCAATGCTTTCTTACCTTTAATTTCATTTAATTTATTCACTTCGATATCTATGTTAAAAAGAGGGTGTATGATTCTTGCTGATAAATGTGTTAAGGATATAACGGCTAACGTAGATAAATGTAGAGAATATGTTGAAAAAAGCACTGGATTAGCAACAATTTTAGTACCTTATATTGGTTATGATGCATCTGCTGCAATAGCTAAAGAATCTTTGAAAACCGGCAAGAAAGTAATTGAGCTTGTTCTTGAAAAGGGGCTTTTAACTCAAGAACAAATAGATGATATATTAAAACCAGAAAAAATGATTGCACCAACTTTACATAAATAAATTTTACAAATTTATGGAAGAAAAAATTATAATTCATGAAGTAGGGCTTAGAGATGGTTTACAAATTGAAAAAGAAATTGTGCCCTTTGAAAAAAAATTAAGTTGGGCTGAAAAATTAATTGAATCAGGAATAGATATTGTTCAGCTCGGATCTTTTGTAAATCCAGTTAAAGTGCCTCAAATGGCAGATACTGATAAATTATTCAAGTACTTTAATGAGAATCCTGATAAGAAGAAAAATGTAATTCTTTCAGGGTTGGTGTTAAATGAAAAAGGACTTGAAAGAGGGATAGATTGTGGTGTAGATTTATTTTGTATGGGGGTTTCAGCAAGTGAAACACATAGCCAAAAAAATACTGGAATGAGTAGACGTGATGCACTTGAAAGAATTGTTGCAATGGGTAAAAAAGCCTTAAGTTTAAATAAACAAGTTCAGGTATCGGTACAGTCTGCTTTTGGTTGCGGTTATGAAGGTAATGTGCCAGAATCTGTTGTATATGATTTTGTTAAAACCTTTGTTGATAATGGTTTTAAAATGATTAGTCTTGCCGATACCGCTGGGCATGCTGATCCTTTTAAGGTTGAAAGAATGTTTACACATCTATCAACTCTTGGTAAAGATCTTGAATTTGCTTGTCATTTTCACAATACCTATGGTTTAGGTTTAACAAATTGTTATGCCGCATTAAAATCTGGTGTAAAATATTTTGAGTCAGCTTTTGGTGGTTTAGGAGGTTGCCCATTTACAAAATTAAGTGGTGGAAATGTATCTACCGATGATCTGGTCCATTTATTACAGAGAATGAGTAAAAGAAAAGATGTCCTATTGGAAAAAATAATTGAACTATCAAAAGAAGCTGAAGAGTTTTTCAAAAGAGAAATGGAAAGCAAAATATATAAAACAGGTTCAATTCCTTCATAAATATTAAGGGTATTTATATGAAAATATTATCGGGTATTAGAGTTCTGGATTTGACAAATGTTTTATCAGGACCTTTTTGTACTTTACATCTAGCTCAACTTGGTGCAGAGGTAATAAAAATTGAAAATCCCAAAGGAGGAGATCTTGCCCGTAAGCTTGGTAATTCCAAAGAATTATCTAAACAACTAATGGGAACGAGTTTTCTTGCTCAAAATGCCAATAAAAAATCTGTTACTTTAAATTTAAAAGAAGAAAAAGCCAAAGAAATTTTTAGAAAACTTGTTAAAACCGCTGATGTTGTTGTTGAAAACTTTAGACCCAAAGTAATGGATCGTTTAGGTCTTGGTTATAATGATTTGACAAAAATAAAACAAGATATTATTTATTGTGCAATTTCTGGTTTTGGTGCTGATGGTCCAGATGCTATGAAACCAGCTTATGATCAGATAATTCAGGGATTAAGTGGAGTTATGTCTATAAATGGAGATGAAAGGTTAAATCCTCTTAGGTGCGGTTTCCCGGTGTGTGATACAGTAGGTGGTTTGAATGCTGCTTTTGCAATTCTTGCAGCACTATATCATCGCGAGAGAACAGGAGAAGGACAGTTTATCGATATAGCTTTGCTTGATTCTATAATGCCCTTAATGGGTTGGGTTGCCGCTAATCTGTTAATTGGAGGCCAAAAACCTGTATTGATGGGAAACGATAATTTTACTGCTGCTCCATCTGGTACTTTTGTAACTAAAGATGGTTATATTAATATTGCCGCAAATGAACAATCACAATGGGAATCTTTATGTGATGTTTTGGGTTTGCCAGAATTAAAAACAGATCCTCGTTTCCAAGAAAGAGATACTAGAAAGCAAAATAGAAAACTTTTAACACCAATTATTGAAGAAAAATTAAAACTTAATACTACAGAATATTGGGTAAATGCTCTAAATGAAAAAGGGGTACCTTCCGGTGCTATTCTGGAGTTAGAGGATGCATTAAACGCCGAACAAATAAAACATCGGCAGACAATAAAAACAATAAAAGAAGAAGGTATTGGAGAAATCAAGATATTTAATATGACAGCAAAATTCAGTAAAACACCAGGTGATATTACTTCACCACCTCCAAGACTTTCTCAAAATACTAAAGAAATTTTGGAAGAGTTAGGTTATTCTGAGACGGAAATAAACGAATTGAAATCAGGCGGAATAATTTAAATTGAGCACATTTCAATCATTAAAATGGTATGTTTTTTATACTAAACCTCGTTTTGAGAAAAAAGTAGATATAAAGTTAAAACAACTTAAACTGGAGTCTTTTTTACCGTTATATACTGCCATAAGAAAGTGGAGTGATAGAAAGAAAAAAATTGAAGTTCCATTATTCCCCGGCTATATTTTTGTTCGAGGAGATGAAAAAACACGACTTCTTGTGTTAACCGTTGACGGAATTGTTAGAAGTGTGATTTTTAAAAATGAACCTGCTATCTTAAGAGATGAAGAGATTAATAATATTAAGCTTTTAATATCTTCAAATAAAATTGTTGATACTTTATCTACAATTACTATAGGATCCAAAGTTAGAATTGTTTCAGGCCCTCTTGCAGGTTTAGAAGGTCGTTTATCAAATATAAAAGGGAACAACTTTTTTTCTTTGGTACTAGAAACTATAAATAGCTCTATTTTAGTTGATGTGCCACAAAGTGATATTGCTATTATAAAAGATTCAAACGAATAAATAGTTTTTGGCAAGATATCATATCTTATAAATTTTTTGAATATTATCTTTTTTTACACTTGATTTATTAAAAATATTGTGTTACTTTTTTATAGAAAAGTAGCACCTGGAGGATATAAAAATGAAAAATCTTACAAGGTTTGGTGTTTCAATGGATGATGATCTTTTAAGGAAATTCGATCATCTAATAGAGAAGAAAGGATATTCTAATAGATCGGAAGCTATAAGAGATCTTGTTAGAGATAAGTTTGTAGAAGAAAACGTTACTGATGAAAATAAGGTTGTATTTGGTGTGTTGACAACTGTTTATGATCATCACCAGAGAGAATTAGATGAGAAATTAACCGAATTTCAACATGATAATTATAAAAGTATAATTTCTACTACTCATATACATATAAATCATCATGATTGTCTTGAGGTTATTATTTTTAAGGATAAGGCTGGAAAAATAAAAAAAATTTCAGATAAACTATTAAGCTTTAAAGGTGTAAAGCATGGTAAACTTGTTTTAACATCAGATTTAGTTAACTTATGAAAGGGAAAAAATGAGAACATCATATTTAATAATATTATTATTTATTTTTGTAAACTTACTTTTTGCTGAAAATGACCCTGATACTATGAAGGTTTTTACATTGAAACCAACAGTAATTACTGGTACAAGAACAGAGGTGTCATATACTAACTTACCTGCGTCTGTTTCAGTTTTATCAAATGTTGAGATAGAACAATCTGGGGAGCAATCTCTTGTAAAATTAGTTGGTGATAAGATACCCGGAATATTTGTCACTGAACGGGGAGTTCTTGGTTATGGAGCTATTCAAGGGGCTGCTGGTGGAATTACTATAAGAGGAATGGGAGGAACTCCAACGAATGGTGTATTGGTACTTATTGATGGTAGACCACAATTTATGGGTATATTTGCTCATCCATTCCCAGATAATTATTTGAGTAATAATACAGAAAGAGTAGAAGTGGTTCGAGGACCTGCTTCTGTTCTTTATGGCACTAATGCTATGGGTGGTGTAATTAATATTATCACTAAGAAAAATTTCTCTCCAGGTTTAAAAGTAAATTTTGATAATAGTTATGGATCTTATAATACAATAGTTAATAACTTAGGAGTAGGGTATTCGTTAAATAATTTTGATGTGTTTGCATCATATAACCATAGCGAAACTAAAGGACACAGAGATTATACAAAATTTAACATGAATAGTGGTTACGGTAAGGTTTCATTTAATATATCAGAGACTTTTAATATAACATCTGATTTAAACTTAAGTAAATTTAGAACCTTTGATCCTGGAACAATTTATAAGCCACTTATTAATAATTGGATGGAGATATCTCGCGGTAGCTTAGGCTTTGCACTGAATAACTCTTTTGAAAATTTTGATGGCGGATTAAAGTTTTATTACAACTGGGGGGAAAACAAGGTTTATGATGGTTGGTATTCAAAGGATAAGAATATAAATTTACTGGTATATCAAAATATTAAATTATTTTCCAACAATATTTCTACCATTGGTGTTGATTATAAACATTACGGTGGTGAAGCAGAAAACATTAAAAGCCCAACCTTCAGCAAAAACTTTATTGAAGGTAAACACTTTATTGATGAGCTAGGAATATACTTATTATCTCAGCATAATTTTAGCGATAAATTGTTTTTAAATGGTGGCTTGAGATACGAAAACAACAGTAAATTTGGGAATGAATTTGTTCCTCAAATAGGTATTTCTTATCATTTTGATCAAAATAATACTGTGAAAGCTATGATATCAAAAGGATTCCGTAGCCCTTCAGTTAAAGATTTGTTCCTTTTCCCAGTAAGAAACCCGGATTTGAAACCAGAAGTACTTTGGAATTATGAAATTGGCACTATAAATCAAATAACAGAAAAGTTATCACTTGAAGCATCGTTCTTTATTGCTAAAGGGAGTAATATAATTGTTCAACAGGGTGTGGCTCCAAATGCTAAGTTACAAAACGCTGGGTCATTTACACACAAAGGAATTGAACTAATGACTAAATACATTGCTTCAAATAATATGTATTTTACATTTAGTTATACTTATCTAGATCCCGAAAATCAAACAAAAAGTAACCCAAGACATAAATTTTTTGTCGAAGGGAATTATAGTATAAAGGGTTTTGATATTAATCTAAATCTAAAACAGGTATCAAAACTTTATGGTGATGATTATAAGAAATACGAACTACCAGATTATACTTTGCTCAATAGCAGGATAACATATTCTTTAATAAATAATGTTAAATTATATGCCTCTGGTGATAATTTATTTAATAAAAGTTATCAAACAATGTATGGTTACACCATGCCGGGCAGAACATATACAGTAGGTATAAATTTAGTTTATTAAAAGTGTCAAACGAGCTGTATTTACTGTTAGTTTCTGCGGCTTCTATCGGTTTTGTTCATACGCTGCTAGGGCCTGACCATTATATACCTTTTATTGCCTTAGCTAAAGCAGGTGATTGGTCAAAAAAGAAATTACTACTTGTTACTTCGTTATGCGGTGTAGGGCATGTACTGTCTTCTATTCTTTTGGGTTTATTTGGTGTATGGTTAGGCACTGCATTGTTTACTCTTGAAAATATTGAAAGCATTAGGGGTGATATTGCAGGTTGGTTTCTTATAATATTCGGGATTTTATACGCAATTTATGGCTTAACATTTAAAGATAAAAGAGCAACAAAAACAAAACATCACAAACAAACACATAAACATTTATTTATAAAACACAAATCACTTGAAGATATAAAAGATAATAACAGCAATACAGTATGGATTTTGTTTTTGATTTTTGTTTTTGGTCCTTGTGAACCTTTAATTCCATTATTAATATATCCAGCAGCTCAAAATAGTTTGTATGGTGTATTTGTGGTTTCTTTTGTGTTTGCCTTAGTAACAATATCAACAATGTTAGTAATAGTGTTGATAGGTGTATCAGGATTGGAGTTAATACCTTTCACTAAGATGCAAAGCTATATGCATTCATTAGCAGGTTTTGTAATATTTTTGTGTGGCATAAGTGTGCAATTCTTAAATCTTTAAAACCCCATATAAAATTTGTATTGGGAACTTTTTCTAATATTATCATTGTTATATTTAATAAAATTATTTGTGAGAGATAGTATTATGAAAAAGTTTATATTTTTTTTATTCGTATTTAATGTAGTTTTCTTATATTCACAAGATAAATTTGGTGCAATTACAGGAAAAGTTGTTGATGTTTATACAAAGCAAGGCTTGCCTGGTATTAATGTAACAATTTTAGATACTCAACTTGGTGCTTCAACAGATGTAAATGGTGAATTTAGAATACTTAATGTACCTATAGGAGTGTACAGATTAAGAGCAAGTAGTATTGGTTATAATCCTGTAATTAAGACAGATATAATTGTTAAAACTGTAAAAGCTACAGTTGTAGATTTTGAACTTCAAGAAAAAACTCTTGAATTAGAAGGAATAACAGCAAGTATAGGTTATTTTCAGAAAGACCCCTATGAAATCACTTCTGTTACTAATTTAAGCTTTGAAGAAATAAGAAGAGCCCCTGGCGGTTTGGAGGACGTAGTTAGAGCTATATCGGTATTGCCAGGTGTGGCTCAAGCAGATGCAGGTAGAAATGACTTAATTGTTAGAGGTGGCGCTCCTTCAGAAAACCTTTATTTGGTTGATGGTATACCTGTACCAAACATTAATCATTTTGGAACACAGGGGGCTACTGGTGGACCATTAAGTTTCATCAATTTGGATTTTGTAAAATCGACATCTTTTTCTACTGGTGGCTTTTCATCAATGCACGGTGATAAGCTTTCTTCTGTATTAGAGATAAATTTGCGTGACGGCAGAAAAGATCGTTTTGGTGGTAAAGCAACTATATCTGCAACACAATTTGGTTTGAATGTTGAAGGACCAATTGGTGAAAAAGGAGATTTAATTTTCTCTGCTAGAAAATCTTATCTTGATTTTATATTCAAAGCTGCTGGTTTTGGCTTTGTTCCAGAGTATTATGATGTATTAGCAAAAGCAAATTATAGTATTGATAGCAAAAATTCTCTCTCATATTTATTTATAAGTGCTTTTGATAATGTGAAATATTTTAATGACACAGAAGATCAGCGTTATAATAATGCAAGAGCTCTGGGTAGCGATCAACAGCAGTATGTAACAGGTTTATCCTGGAAAAGTTTGTTTGATAAAGGTTACTTTGTAATAAACCTGAGTAGAAATTATATAAGCTTTAATACAATTCAAAGAGATACTCTTCTTAATCCTATTTTTAAAAATGAATCTCTTGAAAGCGAAAATAATCTAAAAGCAGATTTAATATATAAACTTGGATCAAATTCAGAATTAGGAATTGGGACTTCAACAAAGTTAATAAAGTTTAAATCAGATTTAAAACTTCCTAATTTTATAACAACTTTTGGCGATACTTTGAATATCACTTCTTTAAACAAAAAAGATAATTATTATAAGGCAGATGTTTATATCCAATATAGTAACCTTTTATTTGACCGCTTGAGGGTAAATGTTGGTTTAAGATTAGATTACTTCAATGCAATAAATGTGAAAACCTATATTAGCCCAAGAGTATCTCCTTCCTATATGTTTAATGATATAACAAGCATCAATTTTGCTACAGGCATCTATAGACAAAGTCCCTCATATATTTGGTTAATAGCTGATGAATCAAATAAAGGATTAAAGAATATTAGGGTTGATCAATATATATTGGGAGTGGATCATAGAGTTAGATATGATGTAATAGCAAAAGTTGAAGGTTTTTACAAGGATTACAAAGATTACCCTGCAAGTCTGTTAAGGAAATATCTAGTTCTTGCCAATACTGGTGCTGGTTTTGCTGGCGCTGAAGATAATTTTTCTTCTTTTGGATTAGAACCCCTTGTTAGTGCTGGAAAAGGTTTTTCAAGAGGTGTAGAGGTTTCTCTTCAGAAAAAGTCATCAGATATACCTCATTATGGTTTGTTCAGTTTAACTTATAGTGAATCAAGGTTTAAGGCATTAGATGGTATAGAAAGACGAGGTAGTTATGAACAAAATTGGATAATCAACCTTTCCGCTGGTTATATTTTTAATAATAAATGGGAGGGTTCATTAAAATTTAGATTTGCTACCGGAAAGCCTTATACACCATATAATTCAGATGGTACACAGGATGTTGATAAATATAACTCTTCTCGTGTTGTAGCAAACCATAGCCTTGATTTACGTGTAGATAGAAAATGGGATTTTGGAGGATATAATCTTATTGCGTATCTTGATGTTCAAAATATATACAACAGAAAAAATACAAGTTTTGTAAGGTGGGATAAAAGAGAAAGAAAAGTAGATATGACGTCCTCCATAGGTATACTTCCTTCTATTGGAGTTAGTCTCGAAATGTAGAATATCACTCTCACATATATACAAAAGGTAAGGAATATTATATTTCTTACCTTTTTATTTTAACAATTAAAGTTGATAGAGATTTTATTTGTTTATGAAAATATAATTAAAAACTATATAAGTTTCTTATATGCGATTGATGTGAAGTTTATAAACAATATTGATTATATTTTATTATAAATATTTTAAAAAATACTTTTGATGCCTCTTATGCAGCTTTATATTCCTCCCAAATAGAAAACATACCGAGCGTAATATATTTTTGGCAAATTGCATCAGCATACTCTTTTGAAAAAAATTGACCTCTTACGAACACTTTTCCCCCTCTTCGTTCCTCAAATTCAGAATTTGGGAAAATAGTTTTTACAGCATCAAATTGTTTTTCATTCTGTGGAACAATCAAAACATGATACATTATAGCGGATCCATCTTTTTCTATATAATTTTTTATCATACCGGTAACTTCAGAAAGGAATAAATTCTCTTCGTTAGTGAGTTTATTATCTGCTATAATCATCAACTTGACCAGATCGATTAATTCAGCAGCTTGTTTAGGTGGAGGTGATAATCTTAAATATTCTGTTACGCTATCTCTTATATCTAGTAAATTAGTCTCTTTTGATAAATTCCATTCTTCTGCAGAAGGTATACTCAGCCGCCATTGTTTTGCAAAATCATTCACTAATTTAATTTCCTCATCAGCAATTTCATTATCAAGACAGGCAACCTTTTGTAAAATATTAAGAATTTGCTTTGCTCCACTGGGTTGAACTATAGCTTTCAACAAATCCCCAGATTCTTTTCTTTCCAAATGTAAAGCTTTTAAAAACAACTTAAAGAAACCTGTTGTCCTATTTTCTTTAACCCATAAGCCAACTCCAATCAAAATTACGATAGAATAACCACTAATATTTAAAGCATCATTTATTGCAGGCATTATGCTATGATCAATAAAAATAAATTTGAACATAAAAGGGAGGTGTACAAGTATTGCAAGCAAATATGCAAAAATTGAAATACTTTCACTTACAGCTTTTTCATGTTTTCTCTTCCAGAGTTTATTAACTGTAAGATACATTCTAATGGCAGTAATTACTACTGCCGCGGTAACTAAAAACTCAATAACAAATAAAAAAACTTGCATAGCCCCTCCAAAAATGGTAGTCTAAGTTCTTTATATGATAATCATCAATTAATTTAATATAGAGTTATGTATTAAAATTTATACTTAATACTTAAAACTTCCATTTTCTTTCAGGTATTTTATCAAGTTTATTAGCATACCTTGAAAGCACAAAAAGTAAATCAGATAAACGATTAAGATACTGTAAAGAGAAAGTATTGAGATCGGTCTCATCTATAAAACTAACAAGGGTTCTTTCAGCTCTTCGACAAACTGTTCTTGCTAGATGAAGGTGAGAAGCAAGTAAAGAACCACCTGGTAAAATAAAGTTTCTTAATTTTGGTAATTTTTCTGTTATAGAGTCGATTAAATCTTCCAGACGTTTTATTCTGTATTGTGATATTTTAATTTTATTAGTATCACTTTTTTCGCTTAATGTAATTTCTGTTCCAATTACAAATAAATCGGATTGAATTTCTTCAAGTATTTCTTCAATTTCTTCATGATTATTATATGATAGAGCAACACCTATTACAGCATTTAATTCATCAATTGTTCCATTTACCTGCATTATTGCTGAATCTTTTGATACCCTTTTACCACTTAAGGTCGAGGTTTTCCCATCATCGCCGGTTCGTGTATATATTTTCATTTCTTCTCTTTATTTTCAATAAATATAATTATCCTAAATATTATAATCAATGTTATATTGTTGGTTTTCTTTTTATTAGCAATTCAAAGTTAAATGTGAAAATATGTTTTTTTTGTGCTCCTGATTCTTCAAAAAATATTATCTTACTTTAATAATTTTTCTCATACAATCCCCAATGTAATTGAATAGTAACACTATAGAAGATATTGTAATACCAGGAAATAATGAAACCCACCATGCATTAAGCAAATTATCTTTCCCATTATTTATAATGCTACCCCAACTTGGTATTGGTTCATTTATTCCTAATCCCATAAAACTTAAAGCTGATTCCATAAGTATTATAGTGCCAATACGAAAAATTATATTTACAATAATTGGAGTAATGATATTTGGTAAAATATGTTTAGATAATATTCTTGATGGTTTAAATCCCAAAGCTATTAATGAAGTAACATACATTTCTTTTTTAACTGTAATGACCTGAGTTCGGGTTAACCTGGCAATATCCATCCACGTTGTTATTCCTATAAATATAGCTAGATAAATAAAAGAATTTCCCCAGAAAGCTACGATTATCAAAAGTAGAAAAATTACAGGAAATGCTAGAAAAACATCTGTTATTCTCATAATAAACGAGTCAATTAATCTATTATAATATCCACTAATTAACCCTAAAAGCACACCTAAAAATAAAGATACTATTGAAGCAATAAACGCTATACCAAGGGATACTCTTGTACCGTAAATTATTCTAGATAAAATATCCCTTCCATAGCTATCTGTTCCTAAAACAAAAATTGTGCTATTTACTTGAGCTGTTTCAAGATTTAAATCTCTAGCTGAATACTCTTTAATTCTTGAGCCTTGATAAAAAATTATTTTATCATTTACTACTTTTAATGAATCATAATAAAATGTGTTTAATTTTGGTTGAATTTTACTTTTATATTTTATTGATAAATCATTATTATTCTCGTAAGAATAGCCATCAAATAAATACTCATTAAAACTTATATATTTCACTTTACTCAAAGGAGGTAAATATTTAGTAACGGAAATAGAGTTTATTTTATATGGGTCATGAGGTGAAATAAAAGGTGCCAAAAAACCAATCGAAATTATAGTATATATTGCAAGTAAAGAAAATCTAAAATATTTATTATTTTTATATTCTTCTTTTATTCTTTTAGTAAATATAAAACTTCTCTTATTATTAGATGTATCCTTTTTTAAAATCATGATAAGAAAAAAAACAATAAAGAATATTAAATATATTGTAGCTACCCAATATTCTAAAAAGAAATTCACAAAATTAATACAATCCCTTCCTGATATTAATTCGCCAATAAAAAAATATAGAGATAAACAAGAATAAAATACTTTAGATAAATTAAAAAATAAAATTATAAAAAAAATTACTATAGAAGCAATTAATATTTTATGAGATAGAATTTTTTTTATAAACGCTTTCATGCTTTATTATCTAAAATTTTTTCTTTGTCGAGGGTCATTTAAAATTATCAAAATATCAGATATCAAATTACCAATAATTACAAGAAAAGCAGAAATAATAGTTGTAGTAATAATTAT
>Ga0116145_1004080_pt1 | contig 11925 bp, 6 predicted proteins | sample AD_JPNHG1_MetaG_FD_89747 | JGI IMG/M metagenome (GOLD analysis project Ga0116145, IMG submission 89747) | Active sludge microbial communities of municipal wastewater-treating anaerobic digesters from Japan - AD_JPNHG1_MetaG | ecosystem: Engineered > Bioreactor > Anaerobic > Digestate | place... | reverse complement strand
TCTAAAACATTATGGGAAACAGGCTGGTATGGCGGAACACACAGCATTGACTTACTATAAACATCAACAAGATTTTCTTGACTTAATGCCCAAGAAATACTTGTTGTCGTGGGGGACTGGTTGCGGTAAAACAGCAGCTGCTATTGGCTGGTCTAATAAGCTTGGCACTAAGACCTTGGTTATTTGTCCTAAGTCACTAGTAGATAACTGGCGTCGCGAAATAAAGAAATGGAGCAACAATAATAGCGAGTTTATTGTAATGAGCAAAGAGAACTTCAAAAAGAATGCTAGTAAACTTACTGGTATTAATGCGGTAATAATAGATGAGGCTCATCATGAATCGGGATATAAATCACAAATATATAAGACTACCTTGTCATTTACAAAGAACATTGATAACGTTTTACTTATGACGGCCACCCCATATCGTTCAACGCCATTTAATATCTTTGCTCTTGGCACTTTGTTAGGTAAGAATTGGAACTGGTTTAAGTTTAATAATACTTTTTTTACCACTATAAAGCGGGGTAATAGAAAATGGCCAATATTAAAGCAAACAATAGATGGCAAGCCAGTTAAAGAATTTATTGCTGACATTGTTAAAAGCCTTGGCAGTGTTGTGTCTATGGATGAGATAGTGGACGTTCCAGATCATATTTGGTTACGAGAGGACTTTACGGTTAATGCCGAACAAAAAAGGGCTATTAATAATCTGCTAGACTCAACCCCCATTGCCAGAGCTGGTCATATCTATCAGATAATAAATGGCACATTAAAAAGCGACGGCTACACCAAAGACCAATATTTTAAGTGTGAAAAATTTGACCGAGCACTAGAAATAATAAGCGAGAATGATAAAATTGCCGTTGTTTGTCGTCATAATTTAGAGATTAAACGATTTGCTGATACCATTACTGACCGCAAGGTTCTTGTCTTGAATGGAGAAACACCAGGGGGAGAAAGAGATAAGATAATACAAGAGTTTAATAATAGTGATAATTGCGTTATTATTATTAATGCTAAAGTATCAGAGGGTTATTCACTCTATACACCAATTATGTTGTTCTATTCACTAGACTGGGGCTTAGTAGAATGGACACAGATGATAGGACGACCAGTAAGGCTTGACCACTTAAAAAGTGTGGTGTATATTAATCTTATTTATCCTAACACCATTGATGAGGATGTATATAATAATGTAGTAATAAAAAAACAAGACTTCTTGGCAGAAATCTATAAATATGAAAAAATATGAACAACAATTCTGTTCCGATTTAATTAAGTGGCTTAATTATAATTGGAAAGAATCATGTATTATTGAGGCGAAAATTGCTCTTGGCAATGAGCCATTTAACATTAAATATGGCTTTAAGGAACATCAAATACCAATGCTTATTAATGTTAATGAACGGTCGCTGGGATATAAAATATCAGACCTTGACCGTCTTCCAAAGCCTTATGATATTGTATTTTCTTACCATCAACCTTCATACGTAGCAATTAAATGGATAAGGCGTGGTAATAAAACGTTTTATTTAATTAAGCCACAAGAAATAGTGCTCCTTGCCAATAACGGATATAAAAGTATTACCGAAGATATGGCAAGGAAGCACGCTTATTTTGTGGGAAAACTAAAATAATATGATAGAAACATCTCTTGCAATCGTTGTTGGATTTCTTGTTATGAGAAGATTTGAAGACATTAATGATGGCTTTTTTGCTGGATTAATGTGCGGTTTAGCAACATACTTTATAGTATATTACCTATCTACCTTGTAGTTTTTGTTTACTGCTCTTGTATGCTGTTCCGTATTCACTAAATATTCCAGCATCTATAAAGATTTGCTTTAATTTATTCTCGTATTCTTTTTCTTTGGTTTCTTTTAACTGTTCCAAATCTACCTTTACGCTAGATACACCAGTTAAGAACCTAGCCACTTTTACTTCTTCTTTATCACCATACATCATTGTTGCCAGTGTTGATAACCTGCCAGTTGGTAGAGCATATAACCAGTATTTTCTTAATGGATTAACCCTAGAATAAGATACCGTCTTACCATTTTTATCAACAAAAGATACATCTTCCCACTCTAGCCAATCCCTAACAGCTTGCGGATAATTTCTAGCAAACTCACCGTTAGTATCCTCGGTTATTTGTTTATCCTTAAAGGTATTAAAATTTGTTCTTATTTCTATCGGTATCTTTATTACAGGTGATGTCATACCAAGAACCGATGTCCAAGCATTACCTAATAATCCACGATTACCACTAAAGAAATTAAGAATTTGATTAGGTGGAAGACCTAGGTTGGTTATAGCCGAACCGCCAGCCAATATTGCTGGATCTTCTTCCATATATGATGGCAATAATGTTCTATCTATATTACCACTGCCATCATCGGCATCTCTAATTGCTTTATAAAATGATGACATTTTTCCTGGCGATTTAATTGTTTCTTCAAATAGCAAGGGAATAACGTTTTTTTGCCAAGTGTAAAACGGAATAATTCTTTTAAGAACATTTCTTTCAACCTCTGTAGCTGCTTGGGGAGCATAATCAAAGTGAAATCTATACACTGTTTTAATGGCATCATCAAGTGTTTTACCATCAGATAATTCTGCCAAGAACAAAGGAATACGAAGGTTCTGTTCAACTAATTCTCCAGCCTTTATTGGAACTTTTTGAACCTTGTCCCAAAAATTCTTATTAAATGTTTTATTTAAGTCCATCATGTCTAATGCACCAGTTTGGCTAAATACTCCACGCTTTCCAAGTTCTTCTTTTACTTTCCTGTATGTTATGTTTTTATATAAAGCTTTATCACCAAGGTTAATAACATCATCCGTTCCTTTAATTACTTTTGGTGCATCATCTATATATTTAGTCCACTTTGGATTAGCCATAAAGTTCACAAAAGAACCGCCAATATAGTTTCTTCCGTGAGATGCGGGGAACCAGCCATAAACAGACGACTTCCAAATGTTCATTGTTTTATCATATGTCTTTAGAACCTTGTGGATTATATCGTCATTACTTAAGGCATTAACAGTTTTCTTTAGGTCAGCAACAATAAAGTCTGGCACCAATATTCCACTGCCAAGCTCTTTTATTTCTGGATCAACATATCTAATGCCATCTTTAACAACATCATAATATTTTTCCTTGATTGATGTTTTTCTAGTTACTGCGTTCCTTGTTTTTATTACCTTCATATCATCACTTCTAATACCAAACTTATCAGCAACCTCTCTTAATAGGTTGTTTTTTTCTATCTCACGAATAGCTGTTTGACCACGAGCTAGGGTTATAGCAAATGGATCTGTTTCAAAAAAGTTTTTACCTTCATAGCCAGCATCTTTCATTATTTTTTTAAGGCTAGAGCTATTATTAATTTCAGATATTGACATTGGTCTTAATTTGGTAAACACTTTGCCAGTAGCATCTTTGAAATATTTATCGGCATCTGGCAAGTTATCAATACCTTCAGCTAATTCATCTTTAATCCTTACTATTTCTGCACCAATTTTATTAGCCTTGCCCTCATATCTTTCTGATAATTTGCCAAGCTCATTTAATTTCTTTTGTATTTTTTCTGCAGGTTCAACAACCGATGAATCACTTGATAAAATAACACTAAGCTTTTTCTTATCAATCTGGTTCATCTTGGTAGATATTTCTCGCAGGTGTTTATCTTGTGTTTTTATTAACTTGCTAAACCTTTTATTCAAATAAGCTTCCTCTGCTGGTTTAGAATATTGTAATAAACCAAGACTTTTAGCATTACCGCTAATAACTGTTCCGTCATCAGCGACAAAGTGCCATAATGTTCTGGACTTATCTGGATTAATAAAATAATCCATAGCCTTTGAGCCTTTGTATTTTGCTATATTAAGTTTAGACAAAGCCTTTTTGGCTTCTGGTGTCATAATATGGGGCAAATAACCAGACAGTTCTTTCATCATTTCTTTTTCTAATCCAACACGTGAGGCATTTTGCCCAGCCAAAATCATATCGTTCTGCCTTTTTAAGATATCTACCATGTTGTCAAGGGTGGCTGTGTCAACATTTTTTATACCAAATGGTTTATAGGCATTCTCTATTTTATCGGCAATATATCTACGAGCAGCCTCTCTTTCATTTTTACTAGTAGCATTCCAGAAATCTTTGGCAGGGTGTCTTAATGAATCATATAATTGCTGCACACTATAATCAGCCTCTCTACGAAACTTTGTTTTAGCATTAAGGTATGCTTGTGCTGTTTCTTCACCAGCATCACCAAGTTTCTTGCCAGACCTTAATATGTCAGCACCATATTGGAATACATCTTGTATTCCTTCTTTAGCTCCTCTATACACAGAATTAACAATAGGTATATGCTGCATTACCTTATCGGCATATCTCCCAGGACCAAGCACTACTTTTCTTGGAACAACCTCTTTGCCAAACATTGTTAATCCTTGAAAGTATTTATCGGGATTTGATAATAACTTTTTAGCAAGAGTAGAACTTCCTTCTTCATATATTTTATAGGCATCTTCGACGGTGGCTGCTTTACTTGCCAACTTATAATATTTCTTACCAATACCTTCGGCAACTTGTTGACCAGACTCGGTTAATCCTTTAACGCTTCCTAATCCAACACGCTTAAACAATCCATATCCGCCTATATAAGTAGTTGGGTCAGCTAATATATCTAGTGCTAGACCAAGTGTTCCTCTGGCTGTTACATCCATAATACCGCCTTTCTTGAATTTTAGTCCTTTGCCAGTGTCAGTGTATAACCAAGGCATTAACTCTGATAATGCCCCACGCTTCATTCCCAATTTTTCTAACACATCAGCATAGGTTCTTTTATCATAGCCTTGTCCGCTAATACTTTCCGCAATACTTTTACCATAAGCAGCTACTGGATTTTTACCATCAAGCATATCATATACCGCTTGTCCTGTTTCTCCCGTAGACAACACCGAAACAACCTTCTGAAATAAGGAAGGTTTATTCTTCTTTTCTTTTTCTTTTTCGTATTCTTTTAGCTTGCTTGGTGGTAATAAGGCGGCATAAGCATCCATTTGGTCAATAATATCGACGTCGATATTGTGTGCTGTTGAACCGCCAAATTCCTCTTGCCCAAACTCTTGTCCAAATTCCATATATTATTCTCCAAAAAAGAATTGACTAGCTGCCGTTGGTGGTAAAAGCTGGCTTAATGAACCAGTATATGGGTTATTAGGCACTATAAATTTAGTAGCCGTTGATCCACTTCTATTTTGTGAACCAGAATATATACTAGGAACCGAATAAGACGCTAATCGCTCCCAGTCTACAGCCTTAAGGTTAGCTGCTCCTGCTGGTGTCGATGTTCCTGCACTTCCTTCCATAGCTTTGTTAAGTGCACTTTTTAGTGCCGCACGAGCTTCTGATGTTGCTGGATTACTTCTATCATATGCTGGACCAAAGTTTCCTTCCAGTGCTTTTAACTCAGCATCATAAGCAAGGTCAGTTAATTTTCCAGCATCCCTAAGGGCAGTTAACCTAGCAACAGCAGCATTAATCATTCCTGATGGCGATGTATCGGTTGTGGTTGAACTTCCACCACCACTACCAGCAGCAGCAATTCTGCTTCTAGCAATGGCTTCTTGAGCTTTGTTAGATCTTATGGTTTCGGCTAATTGCTGTTTGTCAATCTCAATGCCTTGCTGTCTTAGGGCAATATCAGCCTCAGCAACCATACGTGATAATGTTTTTTGTCCATTGTAATAGCCAGTAACGTTTGCTGCATTTAACGCATTTTGAATAGCTGCTTGTTTAGCTTCAAAGGTTGGAGATCCTTGATATTCTCCTGTCAACCTAGCAATATCTAGTGCTAATTGCTTTTCTGACATTGACATATCAAAGTTAGCTTTCTTTTCTGCTAGTGCCTGTGCTTGTTGTGCTAATGTTAATTGTGCTTGTTCCCTAGAACCAGCCATCAATTGCAAAGCATAATTAGCTTTAGCTATAGTAAGATTAGCATTAAACTCATTAAGCTTGGCAATTTGGTCATCAGCTCTTTGTGCCGCTTGAAAATTACCACTATCAATATATGCCTGTTTCTGGTTAATAATTTCTTTAGTAGCTGCCTGAACCTTAGCTTGGGTATCAGCAACAAAAGCTAATTCAGCAGTAGAGATATTAAATCCCTGCCTTTGTCCAACAACCCCTTCGGCCGTTGAAACCTTAGCCATACCAACTCTTTGACTTTCATTTATTTGCGGATTATAAACAGCCTCAGCCGTAGCCCTAGTAACTTGTTGTGCTTGTTGCTCACGAGCACGAATATCAGCTAGTGTCATTGGTGATACAATGCCGCTAAATGCCTGATTGGCTTTAGCTAGTGCCTGTTCATAGGACAAAGTGCTAATTTCTGGATTAGCAGTGCTAACACCCGCACCGGCATTGTTGTTCACTGGAACATACGACCCCGATGGTGTCATCTGGTATTGCTGGCCATTGTAGGTTTGAATCCCTCGGTCTGCTAATTGCTGTAATGTTGGCATAATATTTATTTTAAACTAGTTTATATTAACAGTATTTTCTATGTTTTTCACAACCTTATCATAATAAATCCTAAGATTCTGAGCTCTTGACTGCGTTTCAGCGGTGCTTCCGTAGATATATAACTGAATCAAATCACCATTGCTGAATGAAAGATCTTCTGACTTCACAGTATATGATGTTCCACCATTACTCTGTTGCGTTCCTAGCGCTACCCCATTCTTATAAATTCTTCCATAGGCATGGCCCATACTGTTCTGTGTTTTCAAGTCAAACTTAATGCGTATAGTTCCAGAAGAATCATTAAATAATATCTCCTTGACTTTTGTTGGTGTAGTCCCAGTGACAATGGACGTTTCTGTATCTGCGCTTGTTCTAAGGAAATCGCTAGCTATTGTTGTAAATGATGTTATTGAATAATGAAGATTTATCAACCCACTTCCATTAACTCCGTCTAATGTTTCAACAGGTATTAACCCATTATCATCTAACCTTACCAACTTATATTCATCACCATCACCAGCAACCTCTGTGGCATTATTTGCACAATCGAGATATGGTGTTGCACCAGCGCCAGAAATGTCTGTTCCAGTTGTTGGTGTCATCAACTTTAATATTTTACTAGAACGATTAGACGTACTAGAAGTTATAACAAAATGATCGATTGACCAAACAACAGTTTCTGTTTTACCGGTGGCAGCACGGATAGCGGTTTGGACAGCCGTGGCTACATCGCTTAATGACCCTAGCTCAATATATCTTTTTCCAGTTAAAGTGAATCTCCTGATATTGCTAGAACCACGGAATCCAGTGTCATTTTCACCAGACACTAAGACACTTTCAAAATAATAAACAGCGTTTGGTAGCATGTCTATAGCGTTTATACCGCTAAAGCCCATATCATAGAACGCATCTATCAAGCTAGTATTAAAGCTTTTTGTTTCACTCTCGGCTAGAATCTGACCCGACGAGTTGTTTTGCCTAACTCTTATTTTAAACGACCTATTAGGGTAAGTATATGAATTATAACAAACCTGAATGCGCGATAACTGCGTTCGAAAATTTTCGGTATATGTTGTAAAAAAACCATCGTAATCTCCATCGCTCAGGTTAGCTGTAGCAAGAACTGAGTCGCCAATATCTGGCTTAAACATGTCAACAGATATATTATCTCTAACAATACCGTCTAGCGTCGCCTTGAACCTACCATCGTTGTCGCTTCCGCTATCTATATAAAAGCGAAAATCTCTGTCTGGATATGAAGTCCATGTTGTCCCATTGAATATGGACATTATTCCGCCGGAATAAACGTTAGAGTTTTGATAGTGTAGTGTTATAAAATAACTACTACTACTATAATTAAAATCATAGACAAGACAGTATTTGGTGTTAGGTAATAACTGTGTGGCGACTTCAAATCTAACATCGCCTTGAGATGTTGGAATGTCCTGTTGAGGCTTATTCACTGTTGCTAACGCGCTACCGGTAGGCCTGTCATTGTCGTCAGCTAAATATATTCTTAGTGTTGAGTTTGCTGCTGTTGGATAGTAAGAACTCCTTTGAAGAGATAAATAAACTCTGTGGACATATCCAGACGATTCTGTCGTAAAAGATTGAACCCATTGCTGTCCGCTGGTTCCACCAACCTTAACTGTGGAGTCGCTCAATAATTGTTTAATTTTTCTAGAAACATTTTGAAACACACTTAAATCTGAATGTCCTGTGCCACCTGTTAAATAACCAGCTGTTTGAGGGATAACATTGTTAGGGTCTATCACATTTATGTTAATTCCATTTACATCCTTGAACAAGCCAGTATCTTCGTTGATCACAGTCTTAATACGATTTCCAACGACAGTTAGAGCTTCATCATCTACAATCTCATCAACGTCTACACTAACAACACCACCAACGATATCAATGCCATCTCCAGCTGTTACACCACTACCACCTTGTTCTGGGTCGTAACTATTAACACCGTCGTTAGAGATGTTCCACTTACCAGTGGTTTCATTATACTCGATAAACGGCTCATGGGCATCACCATTCTGAGCCTTAAGCACCTTATTAGAGGTGCTTGTGCCATCACCTAGTTTTAATTCGTTAGCCTTAATATCAAAATCACTGGGGTTTTCAAAAACATTGTTATCCTTATCACGGTATTGTTCAGCAATAAAGTGCATATCGGTAGTAATCTTAAATGAACTGCCAGAATTATGTTTGTGCTTATTGGCTTGAACATTGCCAGTAAGGTTATAAAAATTGATACCCCAAACAACCCCTGTCAATGTGTAGGTTGTTCCGTTATCGGTAATACCTGTCCAAGAAATCAACTCTTCACGAGGTGATCCCTGCTCGATTTTACCGTAACCCTTATCACCAATATCTGCCATAGTTACTCTATGTCCATCTATGGTAATAATTGGGTCTATAATTAATGTGGTTTGTGTTCGTCCAACCCCTGCAACAAGGTCTTCCCTGATACGAACATCAATACCGCTTGGTAACATTACTGGCATATTATCTATTAGTATTAATAACTTTAGCTTGGTCAATACCAATCTGCGTAGGATTAGTAGCAATATTGTTTATTGCCCAGTATGATTCAACATCATAGCTTTCTAGGGTGTCATAAACTGATTCAATAATTATTTTATACCTATTTGCTCTGACAATGTCAAAGTGCAAAGGAATATTAAAATAATAACTATTACTAATATTGCTATTAGATACACCTATTGATGTTTCACCAAGTATATCTGAACCAAGAGCTGATACTTTTTGTGAAGATACGCCCTCAGTGTTAATTGTTAATGTTTCACTCTTTGTGCCCTTTTCACCTAGCAAGCCATATAAAACAGTAACTTTTATCTTGGCTAACTCGGACATATAGCCATCAATATAGAGCTTATTAAAATCTTTGGTGCTGGCGGGATCGTCATAAGTAAATTCTTTGCTAACCCAGCGGTGAGCTATCTTTACCCCATTTGCCGAGAACCTGTCAAACATTACATAGGTATTTTGGTCAACGGCGGATACGAAATAAAGGTGATTGCCGTCAACGATAAATTCTTTAGCGGGTATCGGGTCTATAGAAATATCATAATATCTGCCATTTTGTGCTCTTTTAACATACATTGATATAGTTATTCTCTTACCGTCTTTATCATTACAGGCTATTAGCAATACACGCTTACTAGGAAAATATGCCACTGACGCAGTGCTAAAATCATAGTTGCTGATAGTTGGCATAATACTATCAGTAATTGATGATACATCTAATGACTTTGTGCCGTCCCAGGTAATAATGTCAGTAATAACCTTCACGCCCTCAATACCTGAAATAAAGTAAGAATTCTTGTCAATGAACGCTTCACCTAAAATATTGGTAGCACCAACACTTTCACCCGATGATACTGTTTCAAAATCCTCAATGGTATTTGTGCCATCATTGTTCCTAGTATAAGCAATAATAGCATCGGTCTTATGTATTAAAATAGTGTTTCTGCCACGAGATTCCATTAATGTTATTGGACCACCGCCTTCCATAAGGTCAAATGAACCGCCACTGCCTAATCCCGATGTAATGCCAAATGATGTTACTTGTCCAGACTCACTATAATAAACCTTACTTTCGTTAGTTGGAACACCAGCTAAGAACAATTTTCTCTGTGATGTTAGTAAAATATTACCCTTAGGGCAACCAGCGGCAATGGTTATTATATTACCAGCTAACTCGTCGGTAACAACATCATTATCTGATAGGGTTAATGTTCCAGCTGCTACGGTTTTGATAGTATAAACAGTGTTATTGGTAACAACCTCAGAACCAGTCACGGCAATCTTTTGTCCAGCGGTAAAGCCAGCAGTAACAAATCCATTGGCACTATCAGTAATAGTATCATTACTTGACGGTTGATTATGAACAAAAGCAATGGTTGTTTTTTTAGATAAAATATGCTCTGTTAATATGTCACTGTCAACGCTTTGAGCAACACCTTGCAAAGCAACAAGAGAGCTAGCATCTGGTGTTACTCCAGTAAAGGTAGAGTTGGAAGAACCAGTGTAGGTATATTCATTGCCGCCTATCATTAACTTACCGCCATTAATATCAAACCCTTCACTGGCAATAACTTCATTGATAGTAATACTATTGCTAGTGCTGCTAGCTACTGTGCCCGTTGCTCCATTCCAAACCATCATATTATCAGCCCCATTACCCATAATCATCTTATTTACCTTAGAACCACCATCGCCGTTAGCTGGTGCCCAGCCTAGTGTTTTGCCAGTAGCTAATCCCTTCTTTAATATCTCCCAATAATCATTATTATTATTATACCATTCTATTATTTGCTCTGTGCCAGTGTCACGAACACGCATTTTAATATTTTTCAATGTGCCAAAGTTTTTCTTATACTTAAATCCACGTGAACATGAACCAGGAGTAGAAATACGATTACCATAAAGGTCATAGCCTTTATTGGTTTGTGCCATACCATCTAAAGAAAAATCAATGCCAACACACTCACTAGCATTGCGATCGCTTATTTTATCAGCAGGAGCACTAGTAATTAATCCACCTAAACTTGGTATTGTTATAAACTTTGTTGCCATAAAATTACCACTGAACCCTTATTTTTACTTTATTAACATCAGCATTAAGCTTCTTGGCATTATTACTTAACCCAAGACGTAATAATTCCGCATCATATCTATTTCTAACAATGGCAACTTGTATTTGGTCACTCTCGCCAACTGCTTGATAAAACAACCTCTTCATTGCCCCCAGACAAATTAAATCCAAATATTTCTCTGGCAATAATATCTTAACACTATCATCAGGAATTATTGCTGGTAAATAATTACCTTCATCGTCAAGTGCCCTAGATGTTGTGTAATATTTCATAACAAAACTGCCAGCAGGATTAACAGCTAGATACATTTTGCCATCTTCATAATATACACAATACTGATTATCATTTTTATAAACATCATTTAAGCTGACTTGTGTAAAGCGAATATCATCTTGATATAAGCCATAAACACTATCAACATCATTGTCATGCACTATTGAAGAAATAAGAACTGGTGACGTATCAACAACAATATCTATACTGCGCAATGTTGCCTCAATATTATATTTTGTTTTTAGGTTTCTAAACTCTGCGTCAACAGCTCTGGCAATCTTTGTTTCTGACGGAGCTTGCCCAGCCATTTCATCTTGTATTTGATTTGATACGTCAGAGTATTGTAAAAATTGAGCCATATAATTAAAAATATCTTCCTTCCTGTTCAGGACTTGGTCGCCACAATAAATTCCAATCAGCATCGCTAACCTGAATAGTAGGAAGTTTGCCAATTAAGCCCCTAGCTTCTCGGTCAATCATATA
>Ga0116145_1004072_pt1 | contig 11940 bp, 14 predicted proteins | sample AD_JPNHG1_MetaG_FD_89747 | JGI IMG/M metagenome (GOLD analysis project Ga0116145, IMG submission 89747) | Active sludge microbial communities of municipal wastewater-treating anaerobic digesters from Japan - AD_JPNHG1_MetaG | ecosystem: Engineered > Bioreactor > Anaerobic > Digestate | place... | reverse complement strand
ACATCCGTGACCCCCCGCCGTGTCCAACCGCCGGATGCGGAAAACCGCATGTCCGGTGGTGTGGGAGGGACACGGGGCGCAATCCCCGTGTCTCCACCCGATCCTGGCGGCGGTCACGCCGCCACCCCGTAAAAAAATCTCTACGCCTCTGCGTCCTCTGTGTTAAAAAACTTTCAACGCTCAACTCTCATTTCGGCACTCACAAGTCAGGCGAAAGATTTGGAGTGCGGCGGCAAGCGGTATTCCGCGCGACGCCGCTTTTTGAGCAGTGTTTTTCCGCGCGTGGCGCGAAGGGAAAGCGGTGCCGCGACCCGCGCACAGCGCGGCTCTTGTCACCGCACTCCAAATTTTCCGCCGCGCCATGCGCGGCACAACCTTTATGCGCCCGCGCAGCGGGAAATCATGTCAATCCTGTCAAAAAAACATCCTGCTTTTCAGCAGAAACGCATGATCCTCGCACACCCCTATCACTAACCGATTACCTACCACTTACGTTACGCATGGACTACTAGAAACGAATCGGGTACGATACCGCATAACTAGCTACGTGGCGGCGCATCGACGCCGTCTATGGTGGGTAAGGTTATGACAAGGAAAGAGCCGTCCACGGTGAACAAGGTTATGGCAAGGAAAGAAGATGAAGGACAAGATTGACTTTATCATCAATGAACTATGGACTCTTGCCTGGGCCGCTTCGGTGCAGAGGGCAAAACTTTATGCTAAAAGGGCCGACTCTGCCTCATCGGCAGCAGCCATTATCCAGTTCCGAGAAAGCGTCATCAAGTTTTTAGCCGACAAGATAGTTCCTACATATGCAGAAGGTTGTGCCGAAGAGCTTCATTATACGAACATCGAAGATCTGATCGATTATGCAAATCTGGTTAATTCTGGTGTGTTAGGAGAAGCAGGTTACAAGTATGGCGTGGCACAAAAGTTACTAAATCTTGCCCTTAAGTATTACTGGTGTCTCGGGTTTATCGCTGAGCCGCCACATTGCCCTATAGATCGCATAATCATAAGCAAGACAAGATACAACGGCAGAATCAACTGGACCCAGATCCTGAGAAGAGATGAGTACGAGGAGGTCATAAAAGAGGTGAAAGCTTTGGCGCAGGCGGAAGGGCTTTCCATTTCTCAGTGGGAGCTGGTGCATTTTAGGCCCCGTCAACCGGTGACTGGTGTTGTACTGGCCACCGGCTTGGCGGACGAGAACGTTTTTTTAAGTTCGCCACACCATAATCCAAAGGCACGCCGATGAATATGCCCCACAATATTCCGAAGTTCAATCTGGTTGAAATTGATCCTTTTGACGCAAGGCGCGGATATAAGCGATGTACTCTTCCTGGCGTAGGCTACACTCCACCCGATGCCCCACTATCTCCTTGTCGATCTATTCCATGTGCCGCTGACTTCTGGAGGGATAAATCGGGCGAACTCGTTGTCCGTTTTTCCAGCAATCAGCCTTACGTTTTTCACTTTAAGGGAGTGCTTTCCAATGGCAAGCCAATCCCAGAGGAAGCCATTCATGAATTCGGTGAGTATATTGCGGCAATACTTTCCGACTGGGGTGGTGCAGATGATCCTCCAGACCCCGAGTTTGGCTTCGAAACTCAATCTTGAAATCATTCGAACTCCAGGTTCACGTTCAGGAAAACCAGAGCGTTTTCGTAATGAAAATTCAGACCCAACAGGATGTTGACGCGGTCAACGCAAGGTTTAATGGCTTCCACGACGGTTTCGTGAAGCGGATTCAAGTCACGACCGACAACGAATTCATGACGGACATGCCGTGGGAGGCACAGAGACAGTTCCAGTCAAATGAAGAGGAACTTCTCGCCGCAGGGCGTTGCGCTCCATATCCCGGGACGACTGCAATTGAGATAGACGTCCATCACTACAACTACGACTGGCCTAATCAACCACTCAAGCGGAGCATCATTCTCCGCGCTCAGGCGTTCCGTTTGTGGGACAGGCTGGTTTCGCTCATTGGCCGTGATATCTTCGACCTCTCCTTTACCAAAGACGGGGATAACATTTCCTGCGTGCTCACCCATCACGCAGAGGGTGCAGGGTCTGTTCGGACGATGGAGAACGGCACGACGACGGTGCTCTTTTCGGCCTGTGCGGTGGAAATCGATGAAACAGAATGGACAGAACCGGAGGGCTAGATTACGGCTCGCAAGCTCGCTGAACCTGACCCTAAACGTTCGACGCATGAGATGAAAAAACGACTCATCATCACACTGGCGATGTGCATTATCCACCTGATGGGGAAGTATTTCGCTGCCCGATCCATCACCTTCTTGACCATTACGACGATTCCCCCGACCTCCCTCGTGGTGGGTACCTTTTTCCTCGTGGGCTTGTTCACGGTCGCGGTCTGGGATTTTTGCGGGGTTTTCAAGCTCTGGGGCAAGTACAAGATTAAGGCCGTGATCCCATTCGCGCTCTGCTTGATGTCCTTCTCTCTCGGCGGCTCACTGTCCAAGTTCGGCTTGAACCATCGCATCGCGGCGTTTCAAGCCGAATTGCCTGCGTTTGAGAAAAAGGCGGAAGGCGTAGTCGAGGAGTTGCGCGTCAGAAGTACGTCGGGCAATCAGCAGGACAGATCGCACCACTTCGGCCAATACGACGGTTTCAATATCTACGCCGAGGCTGATACGAACGGGGTTCCCACAGTACGGTTTGTTCGCGTCATTACGATGAATTTCCACCATCGTGGCTACATGTACCGTCCGGACGGGAAGTTCGATGTGGTTTTTCGGGAACGAGAGCGGATGGAGGCGCCCATCAATGAAAAATGGTGTGCGATAAGGGACTGATAGATCACAATCACTTCGGCAGGACCGGACAGGAAATTGGGCACGGAGGATGACATCACAAACCACTAATGCTTAACCAGGGCGTTTTGACAATGGCCGTACCGTGTTAAGCGCTCGATGTTCTCCCCTCTTGGAGATGTTCTCCCCTCTTGGAGAGGTACTGCTGGTGACAACCCGTTTCACGCGACAAACCGGCGACCGGCGACAAAGCCGATTGACATCCGGTATCGTTTTGGTATACACTGTATACCATGGATTTTGAGTTCGATCCAAACAAGAGTGCGACAAACTTGAAGAAGCATGGCATCGACTTTCTCGAAGCGCAGGCACTGTGGGAAGATGTTGACAGACTTCTTGTGCCCGCGAGGACACAGGGTGAGGCGAGGTACATGTTGATCGGCAAGATCGGTCAGAAACATTGGTCGGCCATATTCACTTACAGGGGCGAGGTGATCCGGATCATATCGGTTCGCCGTGCACGAAAAGAGGAGGTAGACGTCTATGAAAGCTGAAGCTTTTGATAAAGCCTTTGACAACGGCGACGACGTGTCAAAGCACCTGGATTTTTCCAAGGCAACCCGCCCCGGAAGGGAGCTGAAGCGGGTCAACGTTGATTTCCCCATGTGGATGATCCAATCTCTCGATAAAGAAGCCCAACGGCTCGGTGTTCCCCGACAAGCCGTCATCAAAGTGTGGATCGCTGAACGGCTGGGGGCCGGTACTCATGCTTGAAATCACGTGAACCACAGGTTCACGTTCACGAACATATGCCGAGATACACATGCAAAGAATGTGGATTTTCAGGAAGGCAAGGTATTCCAATTGGAGTGCGATGTCAGCGTCGAACGGATCAACATCCCGCAGGATGCGTTCAGCAGGGCAGAAGAGAAGCCGAAAACGCCAACCAAACGTCGCAAGCCACCGGCGCACCGAGCGGACCTCATTTAGTGCTGACGTTCTGTAACGCGAGGAGGTATACGATGATTAGATCGGCTATTCTTGCGGTGAAGATCGAACTTGCCAAGATAGCACAGGCGCTGACTTGTGATGAGCGGAAGGAAGTGACCGACTTCCTTCAGTGGTATCAAGATGAACACATCAACAAAGAGAATGAACCGGTGTATCGTGATCGTCTCGTCAAGTTCGCCGCATTGGCCCAAGCCGTGCTGAATCTCCAGTAATCGATTAGTGACAGGGGAGGGGAGGGTCATGCGTTTCTGGTGAAAAGTAGAGTAGAGAGTCGGGAGCGCGGGCGTCCTCGGTGGATGCTTATACGTGCTCATTTTCAGGTTCCATTTTTTGACATGATTTCCCGTTGCGCGGGCGCATAAACGACATGATTGACATGATCTGGAGGGCGAGTGTCCCCACGAGCCCTCCAGTGCTGCGGTCTGGGCTCGCGGAGCACCGGGAGCGACAACTAAGGGACAGGTATTTGGACGATTATATGTGAGCGTTGTATGCGGGGTTGAGGTGCCCCTTCAGGGCACACCGATGCGGAGCGACGGTAGCCCGGGGCTGCGCTTCGCTTGCCCCGGGCTATGGTGAATCGGCCCGTTGGGCCGGTGTTTCACGAGCCGTGCCCCGAGGCGCAGGCGAATGGGGGCACGGGTTTTCTAACCCGTGTCACGGACAGGAATGTCCGTGCTCCTGTCCTTTGCCGAACATACGGTGCCAAAGCCCCGAAGGGGCGGTCTCACCCTAAACCAGGGCAAGCGCAGCGTAGCCCTGAGTCTGGGAGCGAAAGGCACGGTCGTTCAAATTGCCTGTCGTCCCTTGGTTGTCCAGTCAGTAAGAAAACTTATTACTTCTTACTTCTTACCTATTACTTCTTACTTCTCTCCGCCCAGTCCACTGCTCATTATTCTTTGTTCGTGATCCGGCACGATCCGCCGGTGGTGGTGAAAGAGAGTGTATGGTTGCCGGCGGCGCAGTCGGCTGTTGTCTTGCCTTGCGGTCCGGCGATGTACCAAGTGCCAGCGGCGAGCCCGGCCAGCACAACCTCGTAGCGCGTACCGTCCGAAGGCACTGAAATGTCAAGAGTGCCGTCGAACAGTTTGCCGCCGTGTGACAGGCAGACGATCCGGTCGGCGATACGGAGGATCATGTGGTCGGCGGTCTCGGAGAGCGTGTGCGGCAGGGGCGTTGCGGCATCGTCATGCGCCTGCATCAGGACGAGGAAGGTGTCGTGCGCTCGCGCTTGTTGAGGCGAAACGAGTACGCGGTGGCCGTTGGCCTCGGGCCGGGCGGGGAAGGGCGGCGTGACTCGGTAGCCGAACACATCGTAAACGTCGGCACCGCTCTTGATCTCGATGGTCTGGTCGTTCGACGCGGGACGCAGCACGCAGACATCGACGCGGCCCGTCACGTTGTTCGCCGCGTTGTGAAACTGGACGCCGCGCGGCGTACGGCGCGGCGGATTCAGTGTGTTGACCTGCCAGTATTTCTTGAAACTGGGATCGGCGGTACGGATGTCATCCAACACGATCACACATGCGGGATGACTGGGCTTACCAAGGTTGAGGAAGCAAAACGAGCGTGTGAATGAGGCAACCTTGTCGCTATAGGCGGCGGTCAGGTCGGCGGCGTAGTAGCTGTACGAAGGGCGCAGGGCATCGGGGCCGAAGCCGCATGCGAGTTTGCGTCCGTAGTGAAAGAGGGGAGTCTCCTGAAGGTGCTTAGGCGTACGCGGAGCGCTTTGAATAAAGCGCGAACCGCCGTCGTTGGCCGGCCTGTTAAGAAACTTCTCGTTGGGATCGAGCACCAGCAGCATGCTGTGCGCGATGGAGCGCTTGTTGAAATTCATGTCGTACGGGGTGCCGTAAAACCCGTATTGGCCGAGATCCGCGACCTGCAGGCCGCGATAGTAGAGCTGGATCGCGCCGACGTCCGCATGCTGATGGTTGCCGAAGTGATAGCCGCCGCCCTTGATCTCCGCGACGACCGTGTTGTTTATGTTGCTGTCGATGTTCCAGTCTGTGCGGGCGATCATGCTGCTCAGCACCGGGCCGAAGTCAATAGTGGTCGGGAGGGTCTCGAATCCCTGCACAGGCTGGAGTGTGGGATCGTTGAGCAGCAGGTAGAGCAGGGGATCGGCCTTGCCGCCCTGTCGTTGGAACTCGCCCTTAAGAATCGGGTCGCCGTTGTAGGCGTAACAGAGCAGGGCAGTCTTCGCGAAGCTGTAACGTCCGGACGGAACACCATCGCCGTCACGCAGCATCTCCAAGTTCGGCAGCCGCATATTGAGCCAATAGAGCGGCACGGTTTTGATGTTGGGGTCAAACACTTCTTTTCCGGACATGCGGAGGAAGAGCCAGGCCGCGTGCATTTCCCAGCCAAAGCGGTAGGTTGCGTAACTGACACCTTGATTGTGGCGTGGCGATTGATACTCGAAACGCCGCATTGGGACGAGTTCTTCTAGAACGCGGTAGGCGCAGTAGCGGTAGGGCACGGGGTCTTCGTCATACAGCGCGATGCCCATGGCAAGCAGGTCGCGATTGATCATGGCCTCATTGCCGTGTCCATTGACGATCAGCCCCTTGAAGGGGGGCCAGCCGCACTCCATCTCTTCGGCGAGACGCATCATGTGGCGACGCAGGATCGCGCGGTCGGCGGGCGTGCAGAGCGCGTAGCACCAGTCATAAACGAGGGCGGCAGTGTAGATCGCGGCGCCGGTTTCACGCGTGATATCGAGCAGATTGCCGAAAGAGACGCGCGACAGATACTCGCGCATCAAACGGACCGCCTCAAGGCCGTGCTGTTTGTCGTCGGTCATCAACCAGACGAACGCCTTCGCAGCCACGGCGCGTTCAAGCGCCGTGTTGTAGGACATTTCCGCATCATCCGGGAAGGAGACCTTCAGGGGCTTGGTCGCCAGTCCGCGGACAGAGCGCCACTGTGCCGCATGCTCCGGATGAGCAAGACGGGCACGGACATTCGCGAGCGTGTTGCTGGTGACCCACAGGCGCGGATGGCCGGGAGGCGGCTGTACGGGGGGACGATACGCAGCGGCCTCTTTCGGTACGGCCGGCGCACGGTAGGGATGCACTTCAAGCCGGTCAAGCCGTACATGGGGCGGCAGCCAGAACTTGATCGATTGGGTGCCGTTGGTCAGATCGAAAATACCCAGGACTTGGGTGCAGAGTTCCGGCGCGCTCCACGGGACAAAAACGACGCGCCGCGTGGGACGTCGCGCGTCGATTTGGATATCGGCGAATAACGAGTGATGCTTGCTTGAGGCACGGCGCATTTGTTCGGCGCCGACATCGTCCACGGCGGCGTAGGTGCGCAGAACGAAACGTCCGGCGGCCGGTTCGTTGATGGAAAAGATGAGGTCCGGCGGCGTATCGTTTGTCGGGCCGACGGCGGGCATACCGTCTTTGAGTGCGACGCCTCGCCCATCTTTAAACGAGGTCTGCTCCACGATCTCAGCACGTTTTGGGTTGATGTGGGCAGACTCCGCCTGATAGACCAGCGTGCGCTTCGCTGGTACAGCGACAAGTGCACAGGGAAGTCCGAGGAGCGGAATAATAAGGAGGGTTGTTTTTCTCATGGATCGTCAAAAATCGGTGACGGCCGTCAAGGCCCAACGTGGGTGACAAGCATTGCTGGAATCGACATACAGGGGTATGGTACGGTCACTCGGTCTCAAAGGCAAGCCGAGAGAGGGCCGCGCTCGTTTGTGAATTGACAACGCAATCCTGTCATGTCACACTGGACACGAAAGACGTGAGAAACCAGTGGTTTTTCAAAGGAGTCATGACATGTCAAACGGATTGCGGAAATTAACTGTGAAGAACTTCCGTTGTCTGGCGGACGTTGAACTCGATTTCCGCCCGATCAACGTTCTGTTCGGACCCAACGGAGCTGGAAAGACCACGTTTCTGGATGCGATTTGGTTTGTCCATGATTACGCGATATTTGGCGTGAGCAAGGCGTCGGCGGAGCGTAGTCATGGGATTGGCACGCTGTGGGAAGGCGCCGGCCCAGATGATCGTATCACGATCCAGATTGAGTCTGACGAGGCGCGTTACACCATCGAATTCGGTTACTCATCGGGGCGGATCGATCCATTTCCGGCTGAGTCGCTGATCGATACGAAGCGTAACATTACACTGATCAAGCGTACACTCGGCAGCAGACAAGCGGAATTTTTGCACGAGGGAGAGGGAATCAACCAGATGCAGACCGCCGAGTTGAATGACCCCGAAAAGCTTGCCCTCACTCGCTATGAGTCTCTCTATGAGAAGCCGACTGGGGGTATGAACTTGGTTCGTACCCTGTATTTCATCCAGTATTACCACACGCGGTCTGCACTACTCCACTATCTTCGGAAGCATGGTTCTGAATCGAGCCACCACACGTATCTCTGGAGTGGCGCACAGAATCTGTGGTCGGTTTTGCGTAACCTTCATGATAGGCGCGACTTGGACGAACGCTACAACACGATCATGAATTTCATGCGAAAGGCCTTTCCTCGGTTCAAGGGGCTTGTGATCGAACAGACCGGCGCAAATTCGGTCTACTGCAGTTTCATCGAAGACGGACGCGAGCGTCCGATTCTGGCATCCGGGGTCTCGGATGGACACATTCAGTTGCTGATCCATCTAACAGCCCTTTTGGGGGACGGTAACTGCGGTTCAATCCCGATCTTCGATGAGCCGGAGACATCGTTGCATCCCTTTGCGATATCCGTCTTTGCCGAGGCCGTGAAATTGGCTGCTGAGAAGTGGAACAAACAGGTGATGATTGCCACGCATTCGCCAGTCTTGATCAGTCAGTTTGAGCCAACCGACATCATCGCAACCGAACTCGACGATGATAACAGCACAAAGATGCGCCGCGTCAGTGAAATCCCCGAACTGACCGACCTCTTGGAAGAGTATGCCGTCGGATCACTCTACATGTCAGAAATGCTTGCCAAGCAGAGTCGGGAAGGGGACGAGTGATGGCATCAGCAGCGTGGGAGCATTGGAAATTCGGGCTGATTGTCACCGGCAAGAGCGAGAAGAAGGGCATTGCAGAGCTGTTTCGCTCGCTGTCGTCTACCGGATTGTGTTCATTCAAAGTCATTGGACGCATCGGACAGCGGTCTCCGATCATTTCACCGAAGCGGAAGCTGAAAATGGTTGGAAGCGGGAAAACCATTCCGGACAACGACGCTGAAACCATCGGCATACCCGCCCGAAAACATCTCCAGGCGGCCAACGGACGGTTTGTGATTGTCCTTGACGATTTGGAGAGAGAGCATCAGAACCAAGTCCAAGGAGTGTTTGAACGATACCGCACGGCACTCGACACCATACTGTCGACCGATGCTGAACGATCCAGAGCATCCGTCCATTTCCTGGTGATGATGCTGGAAGCCTATTTCTTCGCGGACAGCCAGGCGACCAATCAGGTTCTGGGGCTCAATCTTGACGATCATCCGGGCGACGTCGAGCAGATCCCGCATCCGAAGCAGAAGCTCAAAAGGCTTTGCCAAGACTATAACGAGATGGATCATGGGCCAGAGATCATCGGCGGGCTTCGGGTCGACCATATCCTGGCACGTCGGGAATGTTGCGCCTATCTTCGGGCGCTCTTCAATTGGTGTCTCGCCAAACTCGCGTCGCATCCGTTTGCCAGTGCCGCGTCTCTGCCACCGCAGTATCCTGGGCGTGTCGCAGCGGTTACTGGGCATCAGTAGGGATCATTATGTCCGATCAACCATGGAAAGATGAGGGACTGACGAAGGCGGAGCGGGTGGCGCGGGAAGTCGCCAAGGCCGTCAATATCTGGAATGGGTGAATTTCGCGGTCGGGGGTAGTTGTGATTGACAATCGCGGTCGCTTGTACTAAATTGCTCCCCGTTTTCACGCCCTATACGGGGGATTAGCTCAGTTGGTTAGAGCACTTGCTTGACATGCAAGGGGTCGGTGGTTCGAGTCCACTATCTCCCACCAGATTTCGACCCCGTTTTTTGCAAAACGGGGTTTTTTGTTAAAGGAGAGAACTGAATGAAGACGCTGATATTCCTCATGACCCTGTTGTGCAGCCTGCACGTTGTCGCGGATGCGATGACCGTGAAAGAGGTGCCGGTGACGCCCAAGCAGACCGTTAGTCTGTTCAACGGCACTGATTTTTCCGGCTGGACCAAAGTGATCACCGCAGAGCCGGGTAGCGATCCGGACAAGACGTGGACGGTCGCAGATGGCGTCATCCGCTGCACGGGAAAGCCGTTCGGCTATCTGATGACGCAGCAGAGTTACGCTAACTTCACCTTGAAACTTGAGTACCGCTGGTACGCGCAGTCCGAACAGATGAACAGCGGTATCTTTGTTTTGAAAACGGGGCCGGATAATTTCTTTTTACCCAAAGCGATTGAGGCCCAACTCAAGAAGGGTAGCGCCGGTGATTTCGTGTTGCTCTCTCAAGCCACGATGAACGGTCTGGAAAACCCCAGAATCAAGTCTGTTAAAAAAATGGCAGAGTCCTCGGAAAAGCCTGATGGCGAGTGGAACAGCGTCGAGATCGTTGTGAAAGAGAATACCGTCACGGTGAGCGTCAACGGAGTGCTGCAAAACAAGGGCACCGCGGCCTATACCGATTCCGGCGCCATCTGCCTCCAGAGCGAAGGCGGCCCGATCGAGTTCCGTAACATCACCATCGGTCCCGTGAAATGAACGTGCCGGATGCGCGTCCAAAAATGATGTGCATCCGAAATAAGGAAGACGAGAAAAGAGTTTACCGAACCGGCTCGTTGCTGGTTGTGGTAAGCTCTTTCGATGTTTGTTCTTACGCGCTTATCTGTGCTTATCTGTGGAGTGATCGTGTAATTGCGTCGAGGGGGGAAATGGGATATATTGGAACGTCTATGAAGATCCAGATTCTTCCATCACTGTTAGCAGCGGATTTTGGGCATTTGGCTGAGGAGATGCGGCGGGTCGAGGCGGCCCGGGCCGATGCGCTGCACCTCGATATCATGGACGCTCACTTTGTGCCCAATTTGAGTTTCGGGCCGGACATGGCGGCGCTTGCGCGGCGGGTGGTGCCCGGCCTCTACCGCAATGTGCACCTGATGATGACGCGGCCTGACCTCTATGCGGAGCGCTTTATCGACGCCGGGGCGCAGACTCTCCAGTTTCATGTCGAGGCGGACTGTGATGTGTGGGCCGCTCTCCGGGTCATCCGTGCACGTGGCGTACGATCCGGGTTGGTGTTGCGGCCGCAGACTCCGGCGTCGGCGGTCTTCCCTTATCTGAAGCTGTGTGACGAGGTGTTGTTCATGACGGTGAACCCCGGCTATGGCGGTCAGGCGTTCATGAGCGAGGTGCTGCCGAAAGTCCGTGAACTGCGCTGCCATGCGGATGCCTGTGGCCTAGGTGCGTTGGACATCATGGTGGATGGCGGCATCAATCTTGAGACCGCCGCCCTTTGCGCCGCACACGGGGCCAACCAGTTTGTGGCCGGCAGCTTCCTTTTTAAACAGAACGATATGGGCGCGGTGATCGCGCAGATGCGCGAGATTTGCACGGGAGAATATGGCACAAAGACTCGATAACATACGCAACTTTTGTATCATCGCCCATATCGATCACGGTAAGACGACGCTGTCGGACCGCGTATTGGAACTTACCGAAGCCATCGATCTGCGCAATCTGCGTGAGCAGACGTTGGACGCGATGGATCTTGAACGCGAACGCGGTATCACCATCAAGTCGCATCCGGTCTCCATGGCCTACACCGCCAAGGATGGCAAGACCTATCTGCTCAATCTGATCGACACGCCGGGCCATGTGGACTTCAACTACGAGGTGTCGCGCAGCATGGGCGCGTGCGAAGGCGCGGTGTTGGTGGTCGATGCCGCTCAGGGTGTCGAGGCGCAGACGGTCGCGAATGCCTATCTTGCGATCGACAATGAGTTGGAGATCGTGCCGGTGCTCAACAAGGTCGATCTGCCCGGCGCGAACATTGAGGATGTGTCGCACCAAATCGAGGATGTGCTAGGCATCTCGATGGATCGGCCGCTCCTGATCAGTGCCAAGACCGGAGAGGGCGTGCCCGATGTGCTGGAGGCGATCGTCGCCCGTATCCCGCCACCGGAAACGGCGGGCGTCGACGCGCCGTTGCGGGCGTT
>Ga0116145_1004064_pt1 | contig 11957 bp, 7 predicted proteins | sample AD_JPNHG1_MetaG_FD_89747 | JGI IMG/M metagenome (GOLD analysis project Ga0116145, IMG submission 89747) | Active sludge microbial communities of municipal wastewater-treating anaerobic digesters from Japan - AD_JPNHG1_MetaG | ecosystem: Engineered > Bioreactor > Anaerobic > Digestate | place... | reverse complement strand
GGATTGGGCTCATGATTAGGAAAACTACCATCAAGCTCACTAAAAAGGTGAAACAATGAAACACCGCGAAACATACGATTAACAATCAAGCCAGAAACACTGTTAGCAGTGTCAACAACAACTTTAAGGTTGTATTTTTTTATCTCAAAAGAATTGACATATTTATCAGTAATGTCAAGCGTAGATATATTTCCTTTTTTTGAAGAAGAAAAGTTATTTTCTTCAACTAATTGCTTTATCTGGTTAATTCCATCTTCACCACTCAAAGGCATTGCATCACTTCTTACCATTTTGAAACCATTGTATTGCGGTGGATTATGACTTGCCGTAATAATAACTCCACCATCGCAAACTAAATTAGAAACAGCGAAATAGAACATTGGCGATGTTGATAATCCGATATTATAGACATCACTTCCCTGGTCAGTAATTCCTCGTGTAAGTGCCTCAAATAAAGAATCGGAAGACAATCTATTGTCTCTTGCTACAACTATTTTAGAACCGATATACGTTGCAAAAGCCCTGCCTATTTTATAAGCTATGTCTTCGTTTAGTTGCTCTCCATATATACCTCTAATGTCGTATGCTTTAAATATCATAGAAGTATTATATAACAAAATTGGCCGCTTGACCAGTTAACTAAAAATTGTTATATTGTAATCACCTTAAATTAAGAACAATAAGGATAATAATAAATATAAAATGTTTTACGAAATAAACCTATTAATTTCACCCACATTAGGTGAAGACGATGCTATTTCTTTTGTAGAAAAACTTCGAGAAAATCTACAAATTTATGGTAAAGTTGATGGTGAAGCTAAACCAGAAAGAATAAAATTAGCTTATTCAATTTTAGACCAAAATGATGCCTGGTTATGTTTTTTTAACCTACACCTTGAAAATGAAGAAGTAGATAAAAAAGAAGTACTTGACGCAATTGATAAAGCTCTAAAAGAAAGTGGCAATGTTCTTCGTTCCCTTTTTATCAAAAAGGAAGTTAAATCAAAAAAAGAAAAAAAGAAAAGAGTTCCTAAGTCATTAGAAAGCGCTACTAAAAAGAAAGAAAATATAGATAAAATTGACGAAAAATTAGAGGAAATATTAGGAGAATAATAAATAAAAAATATGAACCTAAATAAAGTATTTTTAATCGGAAGAATTGCCACAGATATTGAAATGAGGTCAACTCCAGCTGGCCAAAATGTTTCAACTTTCTCATTGGTAACAAATAGAAAATGGAAAGACAAATCTGGTCAGATGCAAGAAGATTCTCAATTTCATAGAATCGTTCTCTGGAATAGATTAGCCGAAATTGCCTCTCAATTCCTTTCTAAGGGTTCTTTAGTGATGATTGAGGGAAGAATACAAAATAGAAACTGGGAAGGTAAAGATGGTGTTAAAAGATATACTACTGAAATAATTGGTGAATCAATGCAAATGGGTCCTAAAGGTCAAGGGAGTGAAACTCCAAAACAACAAGAACGACAAGACGATGACATTCCAGTCATTGAAGATGGGGATGAGATTGACATTAAAGATATTCCCTTTTAATAAATAATAAAAATATGTATTGTTACTTTTGTAAAAGAAATATAAATGAAATTAATTTCCGTGATACAGAGAATCTTCAAAAATATATCTCAAAATCAGGAAAAATCAAACCAAAGAAAAAAACGGGCACTTGTGCAAAGCATCAAAGAGAAGTGTCTACCGCTATTAAAAGAGCTAGAATAATGGGACTATTACCATTCGTAGAAAAGTAAAAGAACCTTTTAAGGGTTCTTTTCTTTTATTGCCTCTTGTATTTCTTTTAGTATCTTAGGATTTTCCTTAAGGAATTCTTTTGCTTTTTCTATCCCCGCTCCTAACTTAATATCACCATAGCTAAAATATGCTCCTGATTTTTTCACAATTTCTTCTTTTACTCCTAAATTAATTGCCTCAGAATATTTTGATATTCCTTCATTATAATAAATATCAAACTCCGCTGTCTTAAAGGGTGCGGCAACTTTATTTTTTACAATCTTTGCCTTAATTCTATTTCCAATAATACTTTCTCCTTGTTTTATCTGAGCAATTCTTCTTAATTCAATTCTTACTGAACTGTAAAATTTTAATGCAAGTCCGCCGGGAGTTGTCTCCGGGTTTCCAAAAACAACACCAATTTTCATTCTTGTTTGATTTAAAAAAATTATGATTGTTTTTGTTTTTGAAACAATTGAAGAAAGTTTTCTTAATGCTTGTGACATTAATCTTGCTTGAAGTCCAATTTGTAATTCCCCCATCTCTCCCGCTACTTCTGTTTTCGGAACTAAAGCGGCAACAGAATCAACTACTATTACATCAACTTCACCTGATCTAACTAAGCTTTCAACAATCTGAAGACCTTGCTCAGCTGAATCAGGTTGAGAAATCAAAAGGTCATCCACATTAACTCCAATTCTTTGAGCATAGTCAGGATCTAACGCATGCTCAGCATCAATAAAAGCGGCAACACCACCCATTTTCTGTGCCTCAGCAATTATACTTAATGATAGTGTTGTCTTACCTGTGCTTTCCCCTCCATATATTTCAATAACTCTCCCTCGTGGAATGCCCATCACGCCTAAGGCTAAATCTAAAGATAAAGATCCTGTAGAAACAACATCTACATTAACCTTTTGAGCGTCTTTCAATTTCATTATCGCTCCCTCGCCATATTTCTCCTGAATTTCTGATATCGCTTCTTCAAGATTAATTTTCTCTTTTTCTTCTTTCTTTTTAGCCATAATTAATTATTCTCCTTCTCTCTGCGTCTTTGTTCAATAATTTTTTCGATACGCTTTTTACTATCATATCCTTTAGGAAGATTAATGACAACGTCTTTTTTATGAGGAGACATTTTTTCAGTAATTTTATCTGGAAGTCCCTTCTCTTTTCGAAGATTATTTAATTTTTCAAACTTTTGACTTTTTTCTTCGTTTGCAAATGGATTTTCTATTGACATATATTTATTATTATTATTATTATTAATTATTCTTCTTCGCTAAAATATACTTCTCTTGGTTTTGCCCCTTCTTGTGGACCAACAACTCCACGTTCCTCTAATATGTCCATTAACCTTGCAGCTCTAGCATACCCTATTCCTAACCTTCTTTGCAAGAGTGAAGTTGAGGCCTTCTTTGATGATATAACTGTGCGCTTTGCTTCTTCATACATTGGATCTTCTTTAGAATAAAAATTATCCATTTGTGTTTCTGGTGCTTCTGCTGATTTAGTTAATTCACTCATTAATGAATTGTCTTCTACTTCTGTTTCTAAAAATCCCTCTTCAATTTCATCAGTTGTTTCCTTAATAGCAAGATTAGAATCAGTAATCCAATTAATTACTTTTTTAATTTCATTTTCAGATATAAATGGATTTTGAACTCTTTTGGGTTTTGAAAATTCTTTTGATAATAGTAACAAATCACCTTTTCCTAATAACTTTTCTGCTCCGGAACTATCTAATATTGTTCTTGAATCAACCAATGACCCAACTTTAAGAGCAATTCTTGATGTAATGTTTGCTTTAATTAGTCCTGTGATAACCTCAACTGATGGTCTTTGTGTCGCTAAAATTAAATGTATTCCGGTTGCTCTAGACATTTGAGCTAATCTTACAATATATGACTCAATTTCTTTTCCCTTTACACTCATTAAATCAGCCAACTCATCAATAATTAAAATTATATATGGAAGTTTATCTTCTCCTTTCTTCTCCATTTTTTGATTATAAGAAATAATATCTCTACTATGCCCTGCCGCTAAAACGGTGAATCTTCTTTCCATTTCTCCAACTAACCATTTTAGAGCAACAAGAGTTTGATTAGCATCGTAGATTACAGGACACAATAAGTGCTCTAAGTTAGAGTAAATTGGAAACTCTACTCTTTTAGGGTCAACTAAAATTAACTTCATCTCATCGGGACTATTTCTGTATAATAAGCTTAAAATAATAGAATTAAGACAAACTGTTTTTCCTGATCCAGTAGTTCCTCCAACTAATAAATGAGGCATTTCTGCTAAATCAGCAAAAGTTGGCGTTCCTTTAACATCTTTACCTATAGCCATCAAAAGTGGTGCGGGAGAATTCTTAAACTCGTCTGTATCTAATATTTCTCTTAGTCCGACAACAGCTCTTTTTTTATTACCTACTTCAATTCCTACAAGAGACCTTCCAGGAATTGGTGCTTCAATTCTAATTGTTGGACTAGCTAGTGCAAGGGCTAAATCATTTTGTAAGGCGGTAATTTTAGACAATTTAATTCCTTCTGCTGGCTTTAATGTATATTGAGTTACTGTTGGGCCAATATTAACTTCGGACATCTCAACTGGTATGCCGAATGTATGTAATGTTCTTTTAATAACCGATGAATTATATGAGATATCTCCCCCTTCAGGAAATCCTCCCTTTTTAGACAGTAAATCAAGTGGAGGATACTTATACTCTTTACTTTCTTGTTTCTTTTGTTCAAATGTTTTTAAGCTTTTGTCTTCTTTTTTAACTTCTACTTCTATTGGTTTTTCCTCTTTTTTAGGTATGAATTTGCCCCAATCAAAAGGAAGTAATTTCTTTTTACTAATTTCAACTTTAATTTCTTCTTCTTCATCATATCCCTCATCTTCTTTAATTTCTTTAATGGTTTTCTTGAATGGTTGAATAATAATCCATAGAGAGATAAGAATTGCGATTGTAAACAAGGCATAAGAGACAATATAATCAAGGCCTTTTAATATTGGCCATGATATTAAATATCCAATCCACCCACCATCGAGTGAATTATTCCAAACAAAATCTTGTGCTAACTCTGGGTTTAATAAACTTAAAAATCCAGACAAACCAATAATTAAAATAATTGTTGAAATAATTAAAGAGTTTCTATTGTCTTCAAAGTGCTCTCCTCCTTTAAGAAGTATTATTCCAAAAAGAGCAAAAATTATTGGAAGAATGTATATTACATTACCAATTAAAAAATCAAAAAACTTTTTGAGCGTCTCTCCTACCGAGCCAGCATTACCTGAAAAGGAGAAAACAAAAATAATTGCTAAAAGAAAAGACAAAGAAGCAAACAAATATCTCTTTGTCTTTTCCGGTAATTTAAAATTAAACTTTCTTACGGAAATATTTTTTTTTACTTTCTTCTTTTTTGCCATAGCTACTTATCTTCTTTATTGTAGCTCAATCCTGTCCCAATTGGAAGTAGTTTACCTAAAATTACGTTTTCTTTTAGTCCTCTTAATTTGTCTTCTTGTCCCCTTAGAGATGCCTCTATTAAAACTTTTGATGTTTCTTGGAATGATGCCGCTGATAAGAAGCTATCAGTATTTAGAGCAACTTTTGAAACTCCTAAAAGTAAATCTTCGGCTTCAATTAATCTCTTGCCTGCTTTTTCTAATTCTTCATTTTCTTCAAGCATTAATGCTTTAGAAATAATTTCTCCTTGACTAAAGCGACTATCTCCCGAATCTTTAATTTTAACTCTTGAAAACATTTGTCTTACAATAACTTCAATGTGTTTATCATGGATTCCTACACCTTGAGAAATGTATACTTTTTGAATCTCAGAAATAATATAGTCTTGAACTGCTTTTGTTCCAAGAAGTTTAAACATCTTTCTGAGGTCAATTGATCCAGCAATCAAGGGCTGTCCTTTTGCCACTATGTCCCCTTCTTTAACTAAAATTTCAATTGATGATGTTATCGGATATTCAATTACATCATCTTCCTCTTCCTTACTATTTGTTTTGATAGTTTGGACCTTAATTACTCCTTTTTTTTCATCAATCTCAATAACTTTTCCGTCTTTTAAGGCAATCTCAGCTTCTCCTTTTGGGGGCCTTCTCTCAAAAATTTCTTCTACCCTAGGAAGACCACGAGTAATATCTGCTTCTCCTGCTACACCTCCAGTATGGAAAGTTCTCATTGTTAATTGAGTTCCTGGTTCACCAATTGATTGAGCGGCAACTACCCCTACTGCTTCTCCAATATTAATTAACCCTCTCCAACCCATATCAAGACCATAACATTTTTGACAAACCCCTCTGATACATTTGCATGTTAGTGGAGATCTAATTTTAACAGTCTCAATTGCATCTATACTTTTTATCTTCTGAGCTTTCTCCAAATCAATCATCTCTCCATTTTTTACAATTACTTCGTTTGTTTCTGGGTTAATAATCTTTTCTAATGAAACTCTGCCAAATATCTTATTAGCAAAATCCTGATTAATTTTACCAGCATCTTTTTTACTTACGACTAGACCCTCTTTATCTCCACAATCTTTCTCATTAACGATTACTTCGTGAGCAACATCAATTAACCTTCTGGTTAAATATCCCGATGTTGATGTTCTTAATGCGGTATCAGCAGTACCTTTTCTAGCCCCATGAGTTGAAATAAAGTATTCCAAAACATTAAGCCCTTCCTTATATGAGTTCTTAACTGCTAATTCAATAATTTTACCAGTTGGACTAGCAACAAGACCTTTCATACCTGCCATTTGTACTGGTTGAGACCATGACCCTCTTGAACCAGAATCAATAATACTAAATACTGGACTTTTAGATGAAATTGATTGAGGAACAAGTTTTTCTATTTCTGATTTTACTTTTTTCCAAACTTCAATTATTTGAGTTGTTTTCTCGTCACGAGACAAAAGACCTTTTTCATAATAATCATCAATTGTTTTAATTTTTTCTTCTGCCTCTTTTATTAATCCCGGTTTTTCTTTAGGAACAGTAAGATCTCCCATTCCCCATGTAATTCCTGAGCGAGTTGCAAATTCAAATCCTAATTTTTTAATCTTATCTAATGTATCAACAGCACTAGCACCATATACATCAATCACTTTGTTAATCATTTTCTTTACTGTTTTTGAATCCATCGTTTCATTCTGATATTCAAAATCCTCAGGTAAGACATTATTAAAAATAATTCTTCCAACACTCGTCTCAATAATTTGATCATTAATCCTAACTTTAATTAGTGCTCTGATATTAATCTTTTTTAAATTGTAAGCAATTAGTGCTTCTTCTTTTGATCCAAAAACTCTTCCTTCTCCCTCTAAACCATTAACTATTTTAGTTAGATAATAACAACCTAAAATCATATCTTTAGTAGGAACCATAATTGAATCCCCAGTTGATGGTTTTAATAAGTTTTGAGTAGAAAGAATTCTTTCTTTTGCTTCTTGCTGAGCTTCGTCTGACAAAGGAACATGAATAGCCATCTGGTCTCCATCAAAATCGGCATTAAAAGCAGTACAAACTAAAGGATGTAATTGTATTGCCTCTCCTTCGATTAGCACCGGCTTAAATCCTTGAACTCCTAAACGATGTAGCGTTGGAGCTCTATTTAACAGAACGTATTTTTCTTTAACTATTTCTTCTAGTATTTCCCAAACTTCGTTTGTTTCATCTTCAATTAATCTTGTTGCCCCGCGCACATTAAAAGCAAGCTCTCTATCAAGTATTTTTTTAATTACAAAAGGCTTAAATAATTCCAAAGCCATCTTTTTAGGAACACCACATTCATCTAATTTAAGATTAGGACCAACAACAATTACGCTTCTTCCTGAATAATCAACTCTTTTTCCTAATAAGTTTTGTCTAAACCTTCCACTTTTTCCTTGAAGCATATCGGCTAAACTTTTCAATAACCTTCTTCCTCCTGTTGAGGCCAGAGTTGTCGTACTTTTACGCATATTGTTATCAATCAAAGCATCAACTGCTTCTTGAAGCATTCTTTTTTCGTTTCTAACGATAACATCAGGAGCATTAATCTCTAAAAGATATTTTAGTCTATTATTTCTATTGATAACTCTTCTGTATAAATCATTTAAATCAGATGATGCATACCTGCCTCCGTCTAATTGAACCATTGGTCTTAAATCAGGTGGTAAAACTGGCAAAACATCAATAAACATCCACTCTGGTCTTACTTTTGCGGCAAGCATATCTTTGAATATTTTCAATCTTCTGTAAATTATTTTTTTGTCTTCAGTTGATTTCTTAGACTCCATTTCTTTTTCAATCTTAGCAATTTCTTTGCTAATATCTAACTTAGAAAACAAATCTCTAATTACTTCTGCGCCTGTGCCTGCTTCAAAAACCTCACCATATTTTAATGAAAGTGCATGATATTCATTTTCGTTCAAAACAGCTAATGGAGTTATTGAATCAAGCTCTTGTTTTGCCTTATCTCTTGCTTTTTTAAGCTCGCTTAAGGCAATTTCTTGTTGCTTTTCGTTTTCAATATTCTTTTTTATATCTTTTGCCTTTGATTTGAATTCTTCTTCAATTTCACTTAATATTCCTGCTTTCAACTTATCATCAACTTTAGTAACAATATATGAAACAAAATAAATTACTTCTTCAATTTTGTGTAATGGAACGCCCAAAACCATTCCAATTCTTGATGGAATTCCTTTTAAGAACCAAATATGAGAAACAGGAGTAGCCAGCTTTATATGTCCCATTCTTTCTCTTCTGACAGATGATTTTGTTACCTCAACTCCACATCTATCACAAACTATTCCCTTGTATCTTATCCTCTTATATTTTCCACAATAACATTCATAGTCCTTTGTTGGTCCAAATATCTTCTCGCAAAACAAACCATCCTTTTCTGGTCTTTGAGTTCTGTAATTAATAGTTTCTGGTTTAGTTACCTCTCCATATGACCAGTCAAGGATATCATGAGGAGAAGCTATTTTAATTTTGATTGATTCTAAATTAGAGACAAACATATTTTTATTTATTTAATTAATCTTCTTCCTCAACTTTTCCTTTAATTATTACATTTAGAGAAAGAGCTTTTAATTCTGATAATAATAAATTAAATGATGCCGGTATATTAGGACTCTTTATTTTTTCTCCCTTCAAAATTGCTTCATAAGTTGCCGCACGACCAGCAACATCATCTGACTTAATAGTCAACATCTCTTGAAGAGTGTAAGCCGCTCCATATCCTTCTAATGCCCAGACCTCCATCTCTCCAAATCTTTGTCCCCCAAATTGAGCTTTTCCTCCTAATGGTTGTTGAGTAATTAAAGAATAAGGTCCAATTGAACGCATATGGATTTTATCTTCTACCATATGAGCTAATTTCATCATATATATATATCCAACAGTAATTTTTTCTGGAAAAAATTCTCCAGTTTCTGGGTCTATCAATTTAAGTTTTCCATCTTCGGGGTATCCAGCTAATTTTAATTCTTCCCTAATATCTTCCTCTACTGCTCCGGACAAAGATGGTGTTTCCGCTAAATATCCTAACTTGTTTGCGGCAAGACCTAAATGGGTTTCCAAAATTTGTCCCAAGTTCATTCTTGATGCAACTGATAATGGATTAAGAATAATATCTACAGGAGTTCCATCTTCTAAAAATGGCATTTCTTCTCTTGGTAAAATCTTAGCAATAATACCTTTGTTTCCATGTCTTCCAGCCAACTTATCTCCCACTTGAATTTTTCTAACTTCTGAAATCCTAATCCTTATCTTTTTAATAACTCCTGATTCTAATGAATAACCAGCTTCTCTTGAGAAAACTTTAACATCAGTCACTCTTCCTCTTTTGCCATGCTCAACTCTCAATGATGTATCTTTTACTTCTTTTGCTTTTTCTCCGAAAATAGCACGAAGTAATCTTTCTTCAGCTGATAAATCTGCTTCTCCCTTTGGAGAAATTTTACCAACTAAAATATCATTAGGTCCCACTTCAGCTCCGATTCTAATTATTCCCTCTTCATCTAAATCTTTTAATTTGTCTTCTCCAACATTAGGAATATCAGATGTAGTTAATTCTGGCCCAAGTTTTGTTTCTCTAACATCACAAAAGAAATCCTCTATATGAACAGAAGTAAAAACATCTTCTTTAATTAGTCGGTCTGACAAAACAATAGCATCTTCATATGTAGAGCCCCTCCATGAAATAAAGGCAACTAAAAGGTTTCTTCCCAAACTCAATCTTTCTTGATCAATAGACCCACCTTCAATTAAAGCATCACCTTTTTTAACAATATCTCCTTTATTTACTACTGGCATTTGATGCATACAAGAATATTGGTTAGTTCTATCAAATATTCGAGGATAATATGTTTTAATTTTTCCTGATGTTGTTCCTTTGACTTGAACTTCATTAGCATCGACATAAACTACCTTTCCTGCTTCTAAAGCAGTAACTAATTGACCGGAATCCTTAGCCGCCCAATATTCCATTCCTGTTCCAACAAAAGGTGCTTCTGGATTTACCAATGGCACCGCTTGTCTTTGCATATTTGAACCCATTTGGGCACGATTAGCATCATCATTTTGTAAAAAAGGAATTAAACTAGTAGAAACAGATGTAAATTGTTGAGGCGAAACATCAATATAATCAATCTCTTCTCTTTCTATTTCCCCTGCTTCACCTCTAATTCGTGCTTCTACTCTTTCGTTTAGTATATTTTTATTATCATCGAGTAAAATACTTGCTGGAGCAATATTATATTTTTCTTCTTTGTTAGCATCCATATAAAAGACCTCGTTAGTCAATTTATTGTTTTTTACCTTAAAGTATGGCGTATCTAAGAATCCATAGGGATTCAATCGTGCATAAAGTGATAGGTGCGTTACAAGACCTACATTAGGACCTTCTGGTGTTTGAATAGGACAAATTCTTCCATAGTGAGATGTTTGCACGTCTCTTACATCAAATCCAGCTCTTTCTCTTGTCAATCCGCCCGGACCAGTTGCCGTCAACCTTCTTTTGTGTTCAATTTCTGATAAAGGATTAACATTGTCCATAAATTGAGAGAACTGACTAGCAGTAAAAAACTGCATTACTTGTGCAGAAAAAGGCCTTGGATTAATTAGTTGTGCTGGAGTTAAATTTTCAAAATCAAGAGTTGACATTCTATCTTTAATAATCCTTGACATTCTAGAAATACCAACTCTTAACTTACTTGATATCAATTCTGACATCGTTTTGACTCTTCTGTTGCCCAAATGATCAATTACATCGGACACTGCTCTTGGATCATTGTTTAATCTAATAATCTCTTTCATTACTGCCACAATATCATCAACTGACAACACTCTATCTTCTTTTGTTATTTCTTCTTTTACTTTCAATCCAGGAACTCTTGACCACATTTTCCATCTTCCTACTTTAGACAAATCATATCTATCAAAATTAAAAAACATATTAAAAATTAACTCTTTTGCGGCATCTGGATTAGCCATCTCACCTGCTCTCAATCTCTGATATATTTCTAAAAGTGCTTCTTCTTGATTATGAGTAATGTCTTTTTTAAGTGTTTCTTCAATATATGATATTTCACCATTATCAAAACCAGTAAACATTTGTCTAATATCATCGTCATTAAATCCTCCTAATGCCTTAAGTAGAGTTGTTGCTGGTAATTTTCTTTTTCTATCTATCTTTACATTTAAGACCCCTGATGCTTCTGTTTCAAACTCTAACCATGATCCACGATTAGGAATTATTTTAGCGGCAAAACATCTCTTCCCTTTTGTTATGTTCAATGGAAAAAATACTCCCGGTGAACGAGTTAATTGAGAAATTACAACCCTTTCTACTCCATTTAAGATAAAGGTTCCTTTGTCAGTTAATAAAGGAAAGTTTCCGAAAAATATCTCTTGCTCTTGAGATCTTTTTGTTTTTAGATTTTTTAATCTAACTTTAACTCTTAGCGGTGCTTCATACGAATCATTGTTTTCTCTTGCGATAAAACCATTTGGATAATTAGGGTCACCTAATTCATATCCTAAAAAGTCTAATTCAAATTCTTTGCCTGTATAGTCCCTAATTGGAGAGACCTCTCTAAAAAGATCTTTTAGTTCTTCTTCCCAAAATTGCCTCCAACTTTCTTGTTGCATAAAAATTAAACTAGGCAAGGGATAAGATATTTTACTTTTAGCAAAACTTTTTATTT